>Ga0209006_10000302_pt1 | contig 49523 bp, 41 predicted proteins | sample JacPin_JW_Ref_O2_FD_188567 | JGI IMG/M metagenome (GOLD analysis project Ga0209006, IMG submission 188567) | Forest soil microbial communities from Algoma, Ontario, Canada - Jack Pine, Ontario site 1_JW_Ref_O2 (SPAdes) (version 2) | ecosystem: Environmental > Terrestrial > Soil > Boreal...
TTGAATGTCCCGCACCTGCGGAATATTTTCGAGAATGACAGGCTCTTCGGTGAGTAGGGCGGCGGCCATGCAGGGCAATGCGGCATTCTTCGCGCCGCTGACGCGGATGGTTCCCAGCAACGGCGCACCGCCGCGAATAACGAGTTTATCCATGGAGTGGTGAGTCCTTAGTGAAACTTTATTTTAACGGGGAACTGTCACGGGCGTGGGTAATCGAGAGGGCACGGCCTAGTGGGGATGCGGAGACCGGCGGTCCGGCCGTGCCCTAACGAGTGGGTCGAGGTCCGAAAACAGGTGGGGCGGGTTCCAGAGGCATGGGATAATTTAGATCGCCTATTTGAGGCACAACGGTCCAAACGAAGGCGGGATCGCGGGCTCGTTCGGGAATTCGGACTCGAAGCGACGAGGGAGACAGAAATGAGAAGCGTGATCACCTGGCTATCTCTCAGTGTCTGTGCGTTTGCGCAGTTGCCGCTGGGTTCAGTCTCCAACGTTGCCAGGACAACGTGCGCATCGGGCTTCGCGACGGGTGCGACCTGCTATTCGGCGACGGTGTCGTGCCCCAAGACGGTCGATCTCGGGGTCACCTGGGGGACAACGGGTGCAGGCCCGGGCAGAATCGTCTTCATCTTTGGCAATGGAGGCACCCTACCCGGAGGCGCGGATCTGGCGCAAGAGTATAACGACGCGGGACTCGCGCTTACGCAAATCGCTTTTGCGTCCGATTGGGAGGATGGCGGAGACCTCCTGACGGCCGCCTGCCGTCCTGCAACGTTGTTGGATTACTTCCACGCTCGGACCACCGGAGCGTATTGCGCGCAAGGTGTTTCGGCAGGTTCCGGAGCCATCGCTTACGGCATGGCATGGTACGGCCTGGGCCCGGAACTGAACAATGTCGAGTTGACGGTCGGGCCCGTATTCTCCGACATCGCGCAGGGATGCAAGATACCCGACGCGCCCGCGGTCACTGTGAGGCCCACCAACGGCGCGACATTTGCTGACAAACCGCAGTACAACAACGAATGGTCGTCGGTGAGCTTGTGGACGGGAACGTCGTGCCTGCCGAAGGGGGGATCCACGCCCGAGGAACTGGAAAAGGAATCCGATCAGAGTATTGTTCAAGCGGGCGCGACCAGAAGTTTTCCGCAAACCAGCATTGCAGCCTGGGATTGCAATAACGGGCTCAACCCGTCAGCGGCACAGTCGTATCTGTTTTTGGAGCAGGTAACGACTCCCTGGACGCTGACGTCGCTTTCCGGCTGCACCGGTGCGGAGGGAACAGCGACGGGGGTAACGCCGCAGGGAGTGCTAGCGGATATTGCGACGGCACGAGATATGATCGCGAAGTGCGTCAAGCCGCGGTGACTTGCTCGCTGCTTGGACTAAACCTGAAGCGTATCGGTTCCCATCGGCGCCCCACGCTGATGGCAGCTACCCCTCGAACTCGCACCTTCGCTCAATGTGACACGCGTCAAGAGTATATCAGTGCCTTCCTCGCAAACATCCCATTCGGAAATTGGACTGAGCCCGGTGATGGACCGGTTGCCTCATGAGGTTCACGGAATCCGAACTGTACTTTTACTGTCCTTAGAACGTCTTGCGGAAGAGCCAGAACAAACTTCCTGACAGGCACATGGCTACTGGCAGGGTTAGGACCCAAGCCAGAGCCAGGTTTCGGACGGTGGACCACTGGATGCCGGAGTGGTTCGCTGCCATGGTGCCGGCGATGCCGGAAGAAAGGACGTGGGTGGTGCTGACGGGAAGGCCGAATCCGTCGGCGGCGCCGATTGTGGCCATGGCGGTGATTTCGGCGACTGCGCCCTGAGCGTAAGTGAGATGGCTCTTGCCGATTTTTTCTCCTACCGTGATGACGATGCGCTTCCATCCCACCATCGTCCCCAGGCCGAGTGCCATGGCCACGGCGACTTTCACCCAGAGCGGAATGAACCGGGTGGAGTGGTCGATGTGCTTCTTGTAGTTGGCAAGAATGGCATTTTCAGAGCTCGTAAAAGTGGGCTGGTGACTTTTTTGCATCAGGCGAATGGCTTCGCTGCAAAGATACATGTCATTGCGGAAATTTCGGACCTGGCTGTTGGGGATGTTCTTCATCTCCTTGTAGAGAGCGGTTTCGTTGCCGATGTCGCTGACAAGAGTGCGCAGGGCGAGCATGGTATTGGGTGTGAATTCCTTATCGCGGATATATTGCGTCACGTCGTCGTGTGCATCGCCCACAGCGGCGTTCGGGCTGACATAGCTATTAAGGACGTTCGCCGCTTGTTGAGAGATGGCAATGAAATCCTGTGAATCCTGGTAGGTGATCGCATGGTTCAGGGCGTAGGCGGTGGGCACGGTGCCAATGAGAATCAGCATGATGAGGCCCATACCCTTCTGCCCATCATTGGAGCCGTGGAAAAAACTCACGCCTGTGCAAGTCAGGATAAGGAGACAGCGGATATAGAACGGCGGTGGGGCTGCGCCTTCGGGAGCGGTATAAAGCTTGGGATCTTTAATCAGAGCTTTGGCAAGGAGCAGGAGAAGTCCGGCGCAGCAGAAGCCGACGATGGGTGAGAGCAGCAGCGATTTGCCGATGTTTGCGGCTTGTGCCCAATCCACGCCACTTGTGCCGCTTCGGGCATTCATAAGCTGGTTGGCGATGCCCACGCCGATCACGGAGCCGATCAGCGTGTGCGAACTGGAGGCGGGCAGTCCGAAATACCAGGTACCCAGATTCCAGATGATGGCCGCTACGAGCAAAGCGAAGACCATGGCGAATCCGGCTTTGCTACCGACTTGCAGAATCAGTTCGACGGGCAACAATGAGACGATCGCGAAGGCCACCAATCCACTCGACGCGAGCACGCCCAGGAAGTTCCAGAAACCCGACCAGACGACGGCGATGTGCGGCTCCAGGGAATGTGTGTAGATCACGGTCGCCACAGCGTTGGCGGTGTCGTGGAATCCATTCACGAACTCGAAACCCAGCGCGACCAGTAGGGCGATGCCCAGGAGCACGAAGGGTAGGACGGACTCGTTGTGCACGAAGGAAAGATCGTGCAGGAGGCTGGACCCAGCGTAGCCGACGCCGATGACCAGCACGACGCCGAAAACCAGCATACCGAGTTTACCGGGTGATCGCGAGAGCTTTTGGTCGAGTACGCTGGGTGGTGCGGTCGCTGTAGCCATGGGAATCCCTCGAGTCTTGGTGGTCGAGTAAGACAATATATGGAAGGTCTGTTACAGCAGTGTGAAAACGCGACCGATGGCAGAAGTTATTTAAACGAACGGTGTGGCATTACTTCCTGGCGCCCCATTCTACCCATCTCGGATTAGCGGAAACGAATTTGCAAGTGGAGACATCCTAACTAGCGCGATCGAAACTATTTGAAAGCTACTTTAAGGAGAGAAAACATGGCCGATGTGAGACTGGCGTTGCTGGCTCGAGTGGAAGCAAAACCGGGCAAAGAAGCGGAGGTGGAAAATTTCCTGAAGAGCGCGCTTTCCATCGTCGAAGAGGAACCGGAGACGCTGGAGTGGTTTGCTATCAAAATGGGATCCTCAACTTTCGGAATCTTCGACGTTTTTAAAGATGAGGCTGGCCGGCAGGCGCACTTAAATGGTCGCATCGCCGCAGGACTGATGGCTAATGCGGCAACCTTGCTGGCGAAGGCTCCTGTCATCGAGAAGTGCGAGGTTCTGGCCGTGAAGAGGAACAGAACCTAATGAAAGCATTAGGTTTAACCGACGAAACATTTTTCCCAACCTTCCCGCTGGCTCTTAGCAACTAAGTTATCAGATAGATGCATGCGAATTGTTCCAACAGGGCGCGCTAACACGCGCCGAAAACGGAGGAAAAGCATGATGGCAGACGAAAAGGGAAAGAATCAGCAGCAAAGCGGCCAGCACGGTCAGGGAAGCCAACAGAGTGGTCAGCCGGGGCAAGGCCAAAAGAGCGGCGGGCAACTTGACCAATCCGGTCAGTCCGGCCAACAGCACGGTAACGTGGATCCGAATCGCAAGAATCCAACCCAAAACGAGCAGGATGAGAAAGATCGGCAGCGGCGCGCCTCTTAATAGCGGAAGAATTTTGTAGAGCTGGATCTAGAGAGCCTTGGCCCGACGGTCAAGGCTCTTTGTGTTACAGGGCTTTTCGTGGGTCGGGATGAGCCTTTTCCGTCAAAGGGTGGATGATTAGGCCTACGGGGAATCAAACCGATTGGTTACAATAGAAAATTCGTCTAACCTTGTCGGGTTTCCCCGGGTCAAGACGAATCGCTTTGGAACACGAAAACGACATTTCGGTTGCGTCCTCCCGCGTTCCGCCAACCGTATATTGGCGAGTTGAGGGCAGCCTCGTTGACCTCACGGTGGTACAGCCAGTGGCCTTTTTCACTTGGAATGCGCAGACATTTTCAGAGCGCTTCCGGCGCCGCGGGCTGATTTTCGTAATGGCGGTCCTGCGCCCCTTCCTTTATTCGACGAACCGAAAGTTTGCCACGCGAGTCGTACACACGGTGTTGCGCGGCGTCACCCGTGATCGCCTGGACCTGCTTGGCGAAGAATATTTCCAATACAAGTTAAAGCCGCAACTGAAGGCGCATGGGGTGGCGCGGGTACAGGAGTTACTTCAAGGCGGTGCGGACGTGGTGCTCGTCAGCCAGGGACTCGAGCACGTGATGAAGCCGCTCGCGCAGCACCTGGGAGTGAAGCGCATTGTCGCGAACCGTCTGGAGTTTCGCGACGGGGTGGCGACCGGGCGCTTACTTGAGCCGGTGATCCGGCCGCGCGGTGGGTTTGCAAAAATCCAGGAACAGAGTCCGGATGGGCGGCGGGCGCCGAAAACTTTGGCTCGGCAATTGGATATCCCCCTAGAGCAATTGAAAGCGGCAACCATCGGATCGGATCGGGAGGCGCCACTGCTGGACCGCCCCATTGTGCACTTCGAGGGACGGCGGCAAGCCTCGGAGTTCTCTGTGAGGCGGGCGTTAGCGAACAAGCACCTCATGTTGATCGGGGTTACGGGTTTCATCGGCAAGGTATGGCTGGCGAACACCTTGATGGAACTGCCCAAGGTGGGCCGAATTTATTTGCTCATCCGTCGGCAGAAATCCAATCCGGCGCAGCGTCGATTTGAAAAGATCGTCGAAGAGTCGCCAGTGTTCGATCCGTTGTTTGAAAAACATGGAGTTGGTCTCGCGGAATATCTGCGCGAGAAAGTGGAAGTGGTAGAGGGAGATGTAACGCGGGAAGGGCTCGGGCTGGACGCGGATGTTGCGCAACGCCTGCAGAAAAACCTGGATTTGATTGTGAATAGTTCCGGACTGACCGACTTCAATCCGGATTTGCGCGATGCGCTTGCCACCAATACCGACGCCGCGATGAATATTCTCGAGTTTCTGCGCGGCACGAACCATGCCGGATTGCTACACCTTTCTACTTGCTACGTGGCTGGCGAGCGCGATGGGCGAGTGCCCGAGAAACTGGTTCCGAATTACACGCCGCACCACGTGCCAGGGTTCGATGCGGAAACGGAATGGCGAGCCCTGCGCGAGGTTATAGCCAAAGCAGAAACAAAGGCCGAAGGCGACGAAGTTACCGCGGGTTTGCGCTCTCAGTCCCTGGCCAAGGAACATGCCGCAAAAGCGCTGCAAGGCGCGGCGCTGGACAATCAAATTCGCAAGAACCGAATCCGCTGGTTGAAAACTTATTTGACCGAAGCGGGGACGCGGCGTGCGAAAGAGTTAGGCTGGCCGAATACCTACACCTTGACCAAGAGTTTGGCCGAGTCGCTGATTGTGAAGTATGGAGCCGGGCTGCCGATTGCGATCGTGCGTCCGGCGATTGTGGAAACTTCGGTGGCGAAGCCCTTTCTGGGCTGGAACGAAGGCATCAATACATCGGCGTCGCTGTCGTATCTGTTGGGCACATATTTCCGCCAGTTGCCGTCGAACGAAAGTAAAAGGCTGGACATTATTCCGGTGGACGCCGTGTGCGACGGGATGACGCTGATCGCAGCGGCGATTATCGAGCGCCGCCACGATGAGTTATATCAGCTGGCGACCTCGGCTACGAATCCGTGTGACATGGGTCGCTCAATTGAGCTGACTTCGCTGGCGCATCGCAAACATTACCGGGCCCAGGAGGGACTGGAATCGTGGCTGCGGCTGCGGTTTGACGCGATTCCCGTATCGAAAACGCGATACCAGCGGATGTCGGCGCCCGCACAGAAGGCGATTGTAAAGTCGATTCAGCGGATCATGTCACCGCTGCCCTTGAAGAAGACGCCACTGGTGAAGGCCGAGCGGAACCTGGAGCGTTTGGAGAAGCTGATTGAATTGTTTGAGCCGTTCATCCTTTTTAATGAGCATGATTTTGCGGCGGACAACGTGGAGAAACTTTCGCACGCACTGGTGGAAGATGAACGCGAAGAATTCGGCTACAAGGCACGACTGCTCGACTGGTGGGACTATTGGATCAACGTCCATATCCCAGCGCTTCGCAAGTGGACATATCCCCTGATCGAAGGCAGACCGCTGGAGGCGCGTCCCGCGCGGAGTTTACAAAATGGGGAGACGGTAAAGACGGGGACGGACGGGCGGTCGTGGTGATTGAGCCAGGCAGAACGACCGCAATCCTGTGCGGAACGGCAGGGGCAGCGCGCGCGAAAAGAAACGGGATTGGTGAATGGCAATATTCTTGACTGGATCGACAGGATACATTGGGGCGCATGTGGCGGCGAACTTGCTGCGAGACGGCGCGGCGTTGAATGTTCTGGTGCGGGCACGCGACGTGAGCGAGGCTGAAGCGCGCTTGTGGCAGGCAATGCAGTTGCATTTAGAGTTCCCGCAATTTTACGAGTATCTGCAGACGAAAGTTCGCGTGTTTCGCGGCGACTTAACCGACCCCGGCTTCGGCTTGGGACGCGATGAATATGATCGACTGGTGCACACGACGGACTCCGTCATCCATTGTGCGGCGTCACTGAACCGGAAGTCGGAAAAGAGTTGTCTGAATGTGAATTTGCGCGGCACGCTGGAGGTCCTCACACTTGCGCGGCAAGCCGAGCATTATCACGGCTTGAGGCGCTTCAGCCAGGTCAGCACAGTTGCGGTGGCGGGCAAGCGCCAGAATGAAGTCGTCAGTGAAGACCGCTCTGTCGATTGGGAACGCTCTGATTATGACCCGTATGCCCGAACGAAAAAATTCTGCGAGCACATGATGCGAGTGCTGCTGCCAGAGACGCCGAAGACCATTTTCCGGCCCAGTATTGTTCTCGGCGATAGCCGCTACGCGGAAACCACGCAATTCGACATGGTCAAGGCATTTGTATTCTTAGCCGGGCTGCCGGTGCTGCCATTCCGGCCAACCGACAAAATTGACATTGTGAATGTGGATTTTGTGGCGGAGGCTATTTCCACGTTGCATCAAAAGGAACGCCCGCAATTCGATACATACCATCTTTCGTCGGGTGCGGGATCGCAGACATTTCGTGAAATTACGAGAGCGCTCGCGGCGGCGCAGAACAAACGGGCGCCTGTGTTTGTGCCGGTGGTCGAACGGCCGTTTGCCGGGTCGGTGAACTTTCTTGCAAACCGCAAGGGGGCCCTGGGCAAGAGCGCGTCGCTGATGAAAGTGTTCATGCCGTATCTTGTTTGGAACACAGTCTTTGACAACACGCGAGTGACCAGAGAACTGGGGAAAAAGCCGGTGCCGTTTTCAGAGTACTGTTATCCCCTGCTGAAGTTCAGCAGCGAGAATAATTTCGAATACAAATATCGTCCCTGGCCTGCGGCAGTCGGAGGGACTGCAGCATGATGGATTTCATCCTGGAGGCCTGGGTCAGCAGTTCCATCGAACGCGCCAAGGCTGCATGGATGCTGGGCGCCGGCCAGCGTTGGCAGCCCGGCAAGAAACTAAAATTGTTATTCGCTGGCTATAACGGCACTCGCAATATGGGGTCGGATGTCCGTGTGGAGGAGATGTTGCGGCAGATCCGCCACATTCTGGGAGCGGAACGAGTCGACTTCAGCGTGATGAGCCAGAACTTCGATTTCTCGCGCGGATATTTCGAGGGGACCAGGCAAGTCCATCTGCCGGACATTTTCCCTCCATTTCTGGCAAGTGAGGTTCCGCAGCATGATGGAGTAGTGGCGTGCGAAGGGTCGATGTTTAAGAGCAAATTTGCCAATGCGCTGACCACCATGATGATTGGGTCTCTGGGCATCGCAGCGGCGCAGAACAAATTATCCGTTGGATACGGCGCCGAAGCTGGACACATGGATCCCATGGTGGCGAAGATGTGTGGACGGTATTGCAAGAACTCGTTCGTCATTACGCGCAACGAAGAGTCCCGCGGAGTTTTGCGCGAGTTGGGAGTGCCGACCGAATTAGGCACTGATACCGCGTGGACGTTTGAGCCCCGCCCGCCCGAGTACGGCCAGAGTGTATTGAGAAAAGTTGGTTGGGACGGTCGAACGCCCGTGTTGGTGGTTTGCCCAATCAATCCATTTGAATGGCCAGTGAAGGCCTCGGTGGCGAAGTATGCGGCGCGAACATTGACTGGTGCATACAAGGACAGCCACTATCGCACGGTGTATTTTCACAATTCTGGTCCGGCGGCGGAGCAGGCGTATCGCAGGTATTGGACGGCCATTGCGAATGCGGTCGATGCATTTCGTAAGAAGAAGAATGTGTTCGTGGTCCTTGCAGCCACCGAACGATTGGACGCGCGTCCGGCGAACCGTATCTCGGAGAAATTGGGTGGGGTGCCGGTGCTGACATCCGACGAGTACAACATGTACGAGTTGGTAAGCGTGTTGCGATCGTGCCACATGATGGCTTCGTCGCGGTATCACGGGATTGTAACGTCGATGCCGGGCCTGGTCCCGTCGGCGGGAATCACCATGGATGAGCGCATAAGGAATCTGATGCGGGAGCGCGGGCATCAGGATTTGCTGATGACGGTGGACGATCCAGACCTTGAGGGAAAGTTGCTCGCGGCGCTGGAGAAACTAAGTGTAGAGGGCGAGGCGATTTCGACCGGCATCGCGCAGACAGTGGTGAAGAATTTGAAAGTGATGGCGCGCATGGGCGTTTATTTTGAGGAAGAAGTGCGGAGAAGGTATCCGGAGTTTGAGACGCGCCGGGGCGAGTGGAGTTGGGAAGACTATTTACCTCCAATGAGCAAGGGCTTGGGCGAGTTGGTGGAGGCTTATAGCTAGCGGATGCGGTTCGATCCGCAAGGTCGTAAGCGCAGAGGGAAAGGTAAAGTCTGATTGTTTTTAGTTTCGTTTTGCGAAAGTCATCTTGAACACTGTCATTCCATTTATCGGAGATATTTTTTCGCAGCTGCAGGCGGCTGCGGACACTCGGGTCCTCGCCGAAATCCGCGAAGGCAAAGTCACAGGCGTCACAGGCTGTGAACTGTTGGAGCTCGTCCGCAAGGCGCGTACGTTTATCGCTTCGAAAAAACTGGCGAAGGGCGACCGCTGCGGATTGCTGGCGGCCAACAGTATTCGCTGGGTCGCAATCGATCTGGCGCTGATTGCCGAAGGCCTGATCGTGGTCCCACTCTATTCTCGCCAGTCGGCGACGGAATTAGTCGCGATGATGAAGGACTGTACGCCGTCTTTTCTGTGCTGTGGGGATGCGGCCCTGAGAGATGAGATTGCGACTGTCTGGGCCGATGCGCCTCCGCGGTTTTTGTTCGATGAAATTTTTGCAGGTGTCGAGGGAGTGCATTTGGAACGGCCGCAGCTAGGGATGGAAGATCCGGTCACCATCATCTATACCTCCGGGACTTCGGGCGAGGCCAAGGGGGTAGTGCTGACCGCGGCAAACGTCGGTTTTATGCTCGACCGCACCGCCGAGCGACTCAGCGAGCTGATGGCGGGCTCGACCAAGCAGGATCGGATCTTTCATTATCTACCTTTTACATTCGCAGCGTCATGGATTGCCTTGCTTACCTTCTTGAAGCGGCGAAGCCTGGTCACGATCAACACGGATCTGGCGAAGATCGCGAGTGATATGCGGACTGTGGCTCCGGATTATTTCTTGAATGTGCCGCAATTGCTGGAACGTATGCGGCGCGCTGTGGATGAGCAGTTGTGGCAGACCGGGGGCGTGGCGCAGGCGATCTATGCGCGGGCGAAAGCTGCGTGGGTACGCAAGCAGGAAGGACAGTCGAAGCCGGCAGACGCGATGTGGCTTGGTCTGGCAAACCGTTTAGTTTTCCCGGCGATTCGAAAGAAAATGATCGGAAGAAATCTCAGGGCTCTCATTTGCGGCTCAGCGCCGCTGACAGCTGAGACCCAGCTTTATTTCATGATGCTCGGTATCCACGTGCTCCAGGTTTATGGGCTGACGGAAACCACAGCGATTTGCACCATGGACGATCCGAACGGCGTTGAGGTCGGACGGGTCGGCCCGGCCATCGCGGGGATGGAGATGAGACTCGGAGAGAATGACGAGATTCTGGTGCGCGGTCCGAACATTTTCCGGGAATACTGGAACCGGCCTGAGCAAACAGCCGAGGCCTTGCGTGAGGGGTGGTTTCACACCGGCGATCAAGGCGAGGTGAACGAGGCCGGGAATTGGAGAATTGCGGGACGAATCAAGAATTTGATCGTTCTGGGGTCAGGGCACAAAATTTCACCGGAGCCCATCGAGAACAAGATTGCCATGCTTCTACCGAGCGCCCAGCAGGTGGTGGTGGTTGGAAACGGCAAAGGATATTTGTCGGTGATTGTCACCGGAAGCGTGTCATCGGAAAGTGTGCAGGAGGCGCTCGATGCGGTGAATCCGGAGTTGCCGCACTATAAGCAGGTGCGGGCGTTTTTCATTCTGCCAGAAGCATTTTCTGTCGAGAACGGGGCGTTAACGGTGAATGGTAAGTTGAAGCGAGACGTCATTTCATCGCGCCTGAAAAGTGAGATTGAAGATATGTACCAGGTTAAGCAGGCGGTATAGTGACGAACCCAGAAGACCTTGGCGATGACAGAGAGTAAAGTGCACGAAGCCGCATCAGCAGCGAACGCGAAGCGCGCATGCGAGGGGAGCGGTTTGTCCTGGACGTTTGCAGATGGAGTGATCGAACTGGCATTGCACCGCGCGCCTTGTAACGAACTCGGTTCCGCGTCACTGGAAGAGCTTGAAGTGTTTGTGACCGCTTTGGAGAGCCTGCAGTCGGAGGCGCACGCGCTCATTATCTACAGCGACATGAAGCCGGGGTTCTGCGCGGGAGCCGATTTGCGGGAACTATATCAGCGGTCGCAAGCGATGGAAAAATTGGAAGCCGCCCGTGGTGTTCGGGATTTTCTGGAGCGCATTCACCGTGTGCTGAACCTGATTGATGCGTCGCCATTGACTACGATTGCGGCGGTACATGGTGTAACTTTCGGTGGCGGCTTCGAACTTGCACTGGCCTGCGATCTGATTATCGCAGACAAGATGGCGCGATTTTGTTTCCCGGAGCTGCGGCTGGGATTGATTCCGGGGTTCGGCGGAATCCCTCGGCTCAAGCGCGATCTGGGGAATGCGGTAGTGAGAGACTTGTTATTGACTGGAAGAAGTTTCAACGCGAGCAAGGCGCAGCAGGTTGGCCTTGTGAGTCAGGTGGTTGGAGAAGGCGAGGCGCTGCGTGCAGCGCGAGCCACCGCCGCGCAGATAAGGAAATTCGACCATGCCACCGTGGCCGCTGCGAAGAACTTTATCAAACCGATTCCCTATGACGAATTGCGTCGCGAGATTGATTTGTTTTGCGAACTTTTTTCCCAGCCGGCGGTCGAGGCGGGATTGAGGAGATTTGTTGAGAGTACCGATGCGCAGCCATATTTACCGTAAGGTAATCACATAATCGGTTCACTGGCACGGTATCGCGAAGGTGTGTTAGCACAACAAAAGCTTATGAAGACTGGTGATCAAACATTGAATGAGATCCTCGATCTTGCCGCAGCGCACTTCAGGGTGCCAAAAGAAAAGCTTTCCCCCGACGATGACTTTTTCAAAACTCTCGGGATCGACAGCCTGCAGACGCTTGATTTATTGACCAAGTTAGAGAATCACTTTCGGGTGGAACTGCCAGACTACGAACTGCAAGGAGTTTCGGATTTTCGCACGCTGGCTGGCAAGATTCAGGCGAGACTATAGCTCAGGTACACATCGAACCCGGCGTTTTGGCGAATTCCAGGGAATGAATTGATAACGATGACGTTTTCCGCGTCCTTGTCCTCTGTGGTGAAATGATTCTTTAATGGTCGATCTCCAAAAATACAATTGTCTGGGCGCGGCTCTGCGCGACGCGCTGGAAAAATTCTCCGGCGAGACTTGCCTGATTGAAGCGGATCGGGATCGTGAGAAGACACGGCTTACCTATTCAGACTTCAAAGAAATCAGTCTGCCCTTGGCACGAGCGCTCGAGGACGCCGACTTCGATGCGGGCGATCGCGCCGCCATTCTGATGACGAACCAATCGAAGTGGCTGATCTCGGCATATGCGATTTTCTATACCGGCGGAGTACTGGTCCCCCTGGATTACAAGCTCACCGCGGCCGAGCAGTTGCAATTACTCGATCACTCCAAAGCGAACGTGTTGGTGGTCGAGTACCATCTGTGGCGTGCGATCACGCTCTCACCTGGGTTCGGCAACATCAAGGCGAAGCTGGTCTTGGTGACGGAAGCTCCTATCGGCGCGGACCTCGCTGGGGGATTTCGTTGGGAAGATTTCAAACGCAAAGGCGCGCCGGATTTCGTGATGCGGCAGCGCGAAGACGTGGCCTGCATCGTTTATTCCTCGGGGACTGGCGGGCGTCCCAAGGGATGCGTGCTGACGCATGAAAATTATCTGGAGCAGTGCCGTGCCTTAACCGCGTGGTATCCCTTCTGGCCGGGTGTTCGGTATCTGAGCATTCTTCCGACCAATCATGCCATTGATTTCATGGTCGGATTTATCGGGCCATTTGTGTGCGGAGCGTGCGTGGTGCATCTGCGGACGCTGCGACCGGAATTTGTGCGGGATGCGTTTGTGCGTTATCGGATTACCTATGTGGCCTTGGTCCCAATGATCGTCAAGAATTTGGAACGCGGCCTGCGGGCCAAGTTTGATGAATTGCCATCGTGGAAGCGGACGATTCTCAATCGGATGATCTCGCTCAACAAAATGCTCACTCGACGCCGGCCACACGTGAAAGTGAGCCGCGCTTTACTCGGGCAGGTTCATCGCGCGTTCGGCGGAGAATTGCTGGCGCTGATTACCGGCGGCGCGTACATGGAACCTTCGACTATGCAATTCTTTTACGATCTGGGTATTCCGGTCGTGAACGGCTATGGACTGACGGAAGCGGGAACGGCGCTTACCTTGAATGATCTAAAACCGTTTCGCGCTGACACTGTGGGCAGGCCGCTGCCGGGCGTGGAACTACGGGTGCTGAACCCAAACGAAGACGGTATCGGGGAGATCGCGGCACAAAGCAAAACTGTGATGTCGCATTATCTCGATGATGCCGAGTTGACGCTGGAAACGATCGTCGATGGCTGGCTTTTGACGGGAGATTTGGGACGGTTCGACAAAAGCGGGCACCTGCAACTATTCGGGCGCAAGAAGAACATGATCGTCACCGAGGGAGGAAAAAATATTTATCCCGAGGACATTGAGACGGTATTCGACGGACTTCTGGTAAAGGAATTTTGCGTGTTCGCGGCGAACTACGTGTGGCCACAAAAAGCCCTTGGCCAGGAGACTCTATTTATCGCACTGCGGCTGGAACAAAATCAGCGCCTCGACAGCACACTGCTGCAGGAGGTCGTAACTCGTAATCGTCATCTGCCGGATTTCAAACGAGTGGGCGGGTACTTGATTTGGGATAAGGATTTTCCTCGGACCGCTTCGATGAAGGTTAAGCGGCAGGCATTAGGTGAAGAGATCGGGAAAAATGCGGAGCGGGCGGCGGTGGTGCCCCTGTGATTGAAAAGCCCTACCTCGCCATCGTGAATCCGGCGGCAGGAGGCGGTCGGAGTCGCAAATTGCTGGGCGGAGCTCTTGCCCGGTTGCGAACGGGTGGAGTCGCAATTGAAATAGCAGAGACGCAGACCGCGGGCGAGGCGACGCGGATCGCGCGTGAAGCCTACGCGCAAGGACGGCGGAAGTTTATCGCCGTCGGTGGCGACGGAACTTCCTTCGAAGTGGTGAACGGTCTTTTCCCAGTTGCAAGCGCGGACGAAACGCCCACGCTCGGATTTATGCCTTTGGGTACCGGCAATTCCTTTTTAAGGGATTTCAGCGATCGTGGGGTCGAGCATGCGATTGATTCGCTGATATCACGGCGAGTACAGCCGTGCGATGTGTTGCGCTTGCGTCATCGCGGTGGTGTGCTCCACTACATCAATCTGCTGAGCGTGGGATTTCCCGCCGACGTGGCTACGCTGCGGGCTCGCCGCTTCAGCGGCCATGGAGAAACGGGCTACTTCATTTCGATTTTTCTAGCGCTCGCTCGATTGCAACGGAGGCCTTTTCCGGTCCGGGTTGAGGGTGAGACGGAATTTGATCGGCGGCGATGCCTCTTTCTGACTTTTAACAACAGCAAGTTTACCGGCGGCACCATGATGATCGCGCCAAAAGCGGAAGTGAATAGCGGTCTGGTGGAATACGTTCGCTGGGGACCGATCGGCCGCCTGGGACTGATGCGGAATTTACCGCGACTCTATGATGGAAGTCACATTGAACATCCAATGGCAGAGCGAAAGGCAGTGCGCCGGGTAGAGTTCGATTTGAGCGAAGCCGTCGATGTAATGGTGGATGGAGAGGTTCTAACGCTCCATTGCGAGGAACTGGATGTGCTGCCCGCGGCGTTGAACGTTGCCGCCTGAGGCGTGATATAAAACTGGATCGCGTGGAAAGGGAGCCATGTCTGAAAAGCGACGAATGCAGCAACAAAAGCGAATAGGAGCCGAAGAGCCGAAGCCGCCGTCGCGAAAGATGCTGATATGGGCCGGTATTGTGGTCTTGTTCGCTCTCGCGTGGGTTGGCGGCTGGTACTATCGAAACCACCGTTACGATGGATTCGCAAAATGTTTGGCGTCGAAGCAGACGAAAATGTACGGGCTTTACTGGTGCCCGCATTGCGCTGAACAAAAGGGAATGTTTGGAAAGGCCTTTCAGTATGTGCCCTATGTCGAGTGCGCCATCAAGGGCTCGCGCGAACTGGCGCCAGCGTGCAAAGCGGCAAACGTAAAGTTATTTCCCAGCTGGCAATTTGGCGCCAACCCGCCGAAAGAAGGGGTTTTTCCAATGGAAGAACTCTCCGATAAAACTGGATGCGCGTTGCCGTGAGTGCAACCTCAAGCCAGTCGGGTGCGTCCAATTCAACTCCTGCAAGAGGCGTGCGCGGTCTATTTGTTGTAATCGCCGTTTTGGCATTGGCCGGGATGGCGGTCTCCGCAGTTTCGCTGCAACGACACTACGCGAAGTCGTCTTCAGCATTTTGTGACTTTGGCAAGAAGTTTAATTGCGACGTTGTGAACCGTAGTGAATATTCGAGCCTGATGGGCATTCCCGTGGCCGGCATCGGGATCGCCGGGTACGGAGTGCTTTTCGCCCTAGCTACGATTTACCGTTCGCGCGTGGAAACGCCCTTACGTCTATTGCTGACGGCGGTGGCAGGATTCGCCTTTGCGCTTTATTTGACGTATGTCGAAGGCTACGTCCTAGACACGTGGTGCATTTTGTGCCTGAGTTCGTTGGCGCTCATTTCAATGATCACAGCGTTGGCGGGAATTCTTAAGCTGCAGGCGGCAAGAACGAAATAAGGTTCTTTCGAATCATTCGTGTAATGGCAAGCGTCGAGAAAATCGGAATCGAGTATCCGGCCGGTGAAGTGATTCGCGCAGGTGGCGCGGCTGGCGATCTTCGTCTGCATGAATTTCGGAGCCGCATCTTCAAGAACACTCGCTTCTTGCGGGTCTGGCTGCCCCCGGCATACGACGATCCTCAGAACGCAGAACGATACTACCCGGTGCTCTATCTGAATGACGGTCAAAATCTGTTCGAGTCGTCCACGGCGTTTGGCGGGGTGGAGTGGGGGGTGGACGAGACTGCCGATCGTATGATTCGCGAAAGTTCGATTCCGCCCCTGATCATCGTTGGAATGGATAATGCGGGCAAAGATCGCTTGCGCGAATACATGCCGAACCGGTCAATGCATTTGAAAATGCTGCGAGTGCAAGGGCGGTATTACCCAGACTTTCTGATGAAGGAAGTAATGCCCTTCGTCGAAAGCGTTTACCGGGTGGCTACAAGCCCGGAGAATACAGGGCTGGGAGGATCTTCTTTGGGCGCGCTGATTGCCTTGTACACAGCGATCACTCGGCCAGGGGTGATCGGCAAATTGCTACTCGAGAGTCCCTCCCTGTGGGCATCCAACCGGCAGATCATCAGGGATAGCCGTGCGGCGCGCATCTGGCCTGAGAGGATATTCTTAGCTGCGGGTACGGCAGAGGCCGGCAGCCCCGAGCGCAGTCGCACCGTCGTCGACGACGTGCGGGAACTCGCGGCTATCGTGCGAAGAGCGGTGCTGAGCGAGAAGCGATTACGCATGGTAATTACCGAGGGAGGCGGCCACACTGAGTCAGCGTGGGCTGCGCGTTTCCCGGAAGCGCTGCAATTCCTGTTTGGAAACCAGAGTTAAGTCCCTTCCGCAAGCGAAATTGACTTCCCCTCCTCTCTCCATAGTCCATACAACAGAAACGCCATTACCGGGACGGAAAGCTGCACGTGTGTCCACCGCGCCACTGGACCGACCAGCGGCAAAACGAATGCGAGATACAAAAGAAGCTTGAGAGTAGGCATCTCGTCCCGATTCTGTTGAGCGACGATCGAGTCCGAGATAAGCAGGAATGCAGGTGCAAGAATCACAAGGTCGTAAACCGTGAGATGCGGAGCCAGAAGCACGGTGGCAAACATTAGCGCGGAGAAGCGATAGGCAAGAGAACCGCCCCCGCCCCAGCAGGTGGTGGTCAGTCCGACAACAATAACAGCGCTGATTATATACAAGGCGAGCGAAACTGAAGACCAAGGCACAAGCATGGTCCAGAAGGTGCGAAGGCAGTGAGTTTGATACGGTCTGGGCTCAAGCAGCGGCATCACGCGCGAGACGTTAGCCAGCATATGCCCCCACTCTTGCAGCGGACCACGACCGTAATAGAGCCAGCCTATGATGAGTTCTCCTGCGGCTGAAACGACCGCTCCGGCGATGACCCTCCAACGCAGTGTGAACAGGAAAACTACGGCCGCGGCCAATCCGAGTTGGGGCTTGAAGATCAGGCACCCAAGAGCCATGCCTGTCAAAAATTCTCGCCGAGCGCGAAGCGCAAAGAAGGTCAATGTAAAACAGGCGAGAGCCAGAGCGGAGGTTTGTCCCCACGCGATGAGGTGCCAGAAGGCCGGAAAGGCAAGGGCGAGAATCACGACGGTGAGTCCGCATTTGCGTAGGTCGGCACAGGCTCGCCACACGGCGTAACAGGATAGGCCATACAAAAACGCACTCAGGGTGAGCCACAGCGCGAGCGCCCAGAGATACGACAAGCGAGCGAAGGGTGCGAACAGTATGGAAACCTGCGGGGGATAGAGCGGAAGGTATCGGATGCCGGCAGCGGCGGAAACTCGGCGCGCCGCAAGCTCTGCTTGTGTCTGCAGATTGTAAAGATCGACGCCACGGTTCGCGAGAGCGAGCGAACCCAGCGTGTAGAAATGGAGAAAGTCCGTGCCTTTGAGATTGCCGGCACGATCTCGTAGGCCGGGTGCGGCCATGTTCCAGAAGTAGACGGACCAAAGACAGGCAGCGAGGATGAGTCCGTGCGCGCGCAGCCTTTTGGCGGTCATCCATGAAGCAGTTTTCGAAAAACTCATTGGCCCGCCCATGATACGCAGGTGGAGACTAAATTTCAGGCTGAGTCTTTTGCGGATAGAATGGCAGGCGTGAAACTGTCAGCTCGCCTCGCGCTTCCTGTCAGCTTAATCGTCGCGCTTGGCGTCTGGCACTGGGCCGAGCATATTTTGGCGCCGGCAAATACAGTTACCGTCCTTACGGCCAAGCGCCCTGTTGGAAATAACTCTGATCTTTACCCCCGGTGGCTTGGCGCACGCGAATTATTTCTATTTGGACGAGATCCTTATAGTCCCGAGATCACACGGGAAATCCAAAAAGGTTTTTACGGACGGGTGCTTGACCCGAAAAATCCTGCCGATCCTGTAGCCCAGGAATCGTTTGTATATCCAATTTATGTGGTGTTCTTAATGGCGCCTACCGTCAATTTGCCTTTTGCGACGGTAATGTGGATTTTTCGTTGGCTCTTGCTTCTCGCCATTGCGGGCAGCGTCCCGCTGTGGATGAAGTCCGTTGGCGTTCGTCCTTCCTGGCGTTTGTTGCTTGCCGGCATGTTGCTGGCCGTGAGCAGTTTTCCAGCGGTGGAGGAATATTTTCAGCAAAACCTCGCCGCTCTGGCTCTTCTGTTTCTTGCCGCAGCCGCCGCTGCTGCAGTTCACGGCCAGTTGGTACTGAGTGGATTCTTGCTTGCTCTCTCGACCGCCAAACCAGATACGACCGGCTTAGTTATCTTGTGGATTTTGCTGTGGGCTGCTGCAAAGAGGCAGGAGCGAGTCCGGCTGATCTGGAGTTTCGCCGGCAGCCTAGCCGTCCTTGTAGCCGCCGGCGAAATGATTTCTCCTCATTGGGTCGGAGGATTTCTCGGAGAGGTTCGGAGGTATCCTGCCTATGGAACCGATCCGTCGATACTGAGAGTGTTGTTGCCACGCTGGCTCGCTATTCTGGCGAGCGTTGCCTTGTTGGGTACGCTTGTCGGAGTTTGCTGGAAGTGGCGACGATTGCCCGCCGCGTCAGAAGAATTTGGATGGGCCCTGGCGTGGTCCGCCGCGCTAACCCTTGCCGTAATTCCCAAGCTTGCCGCTTATAACCAGCTATTGTTGATTCCGTCGCTGCTGATGCTTGTCCGATGCAGCAACGTACCTGAGTTTTTGCCTCGCGCACTGTCTAAGGCCGCGTTCGCTTGTCAGGGTTGGCAGTGGCTGGCGGCGACCGGACTCTCAGTCGCTTCATTCGCGGTGACAATGCCCCGCCTTCACGCTACGGCGTCACTTCCACTCGCGACTCTTCTGGCGCTGCCCCTACTCACACTTCTTGCCGTTATCGCTCACAGCGCGACTGACCTTTTTGCAAAGAAACGCGGGCCACGTGATGAATCAGGAGTCCCATGCGAAATGTGACGATGCGCAAGCAGCCGAGATCCTGGCTTTGGTTAAGGCAGGCGCGGTGGATTTTTCTGGTTGCTTTCATCTTACGCATTGGAGTGGCAGGAGTTTTCATCGCGCACAACGAATTGTCTTGGGGAGTAAATGAACCAGCAAACATTGCGCAGGCAATTGTGCAAGGGCGCGGATTTTCGTCGGCATTTCACGATGCAAGCGGAGCCACAGCGTGGCTGGCTCCTGTTTATCCGTTTTTGTTAGCCAGTATTTTTCGCTTTTTCGGAGTCAAAACCGCCATATCGGCAGTTATGGCAATTCTGTGCAATGTGATTTTTTCCTCGCTGACAGCAGTGGTAGCGGAAAAATTAGGACGGGAACAATTCGGTGAAAATGCCGGAGCGATCGCTGGTTGGGCGTGGGCAACGGCGCCTCCACTTCTCTTCGTACCCTGGCTGCAGTGGGAAACATGTCTTTCCGGGTTAGTACTCGGGTTCGTGTTTATGACGACGCTGAGACTGGACGAGGCATCCGAGACGCGAGAGTGGGTGTGGTGCGGTGCGGTGTGGAGTTTTGCCGCGCTGTTGAACCCTGCGATCTTAGCTCCTTTGGCGGTGTTGGCTATCGAGGCCGGCGCTCATGCTCGGCGTTGGAAGGGACCAGCTTTGATGATTTTCGTGTGTGTACTCGGGATCTTGCCGTGGACAGCTCGCAATTACGCGGTTTTCCGACAGTTCGTACCAGTCCGCAGCAATTTTTGGGCGGAAGCTTATTTCGGAAATGTAGGTTTTTCTCTTCATCCGACTGGCAACACTATGGTCTACCAGCAAGTGGGCGAAATCGCATTTACGCGAGAGCTGAGAACGCGCACGTTGGAATTTGTTCGCGCAGAGCCAAAGCGTTTTGGGCGGCTTACTGCAGAACGCTTCGTGGCGTTTTGGACGCAACCCCCACAGCTGCGACCTTACCCCCTAGCACTTTTTCTGATGAGTGTGGCCGGAATTGTACGAGCGGGGCGCCAAAAAAAACGCTGGGCCGAGTTCGCTTCGGTGCTGTTACTGTATCCGCTGATTTACTACTTTACGTATACGTTTGCGCGCTATCGCTATCCTGTCGAGCCCCTGATGTATACCTTAGCTGCATATTTGGTTGCCAGTCTGTTCACTAAGAAGAACCGAGCTGAGCAATCGAAGAAGAGCGCAGCGACACTTCTCCAGTAGGGCTCGTCGATATTCTGTGGAAGGTGACTCCAGAACAAATACATCCTGGCCGAAAGAGCAGCGGCATAAAGATTTGAACCTGTTGTTTTGCCGTTGGCGGGTCGGTGCATGAATTTGGTGAGCGGGTAGCAGGCCGTCGTCAGTCGAGGTAGGGTACCAGTTCTGGTGCAGGTCGGTCGCCATTCAAGAACCATATCTTGCGATCTGAGAAATAGCTCAAGAGTTCGCGGTTGCCGTCCTTGCCCATGTCACGGGCCCATACAACCTTGGAAGAGTCAATGTTCGCGTCGTTGTAGATCCACTCGCTGTTGGGGTCGTGGCCTGGCTCGTAGCCTACGATCACCAGTTGCGGACCCGGAAGCAGTTGAAGCTGATGCAGGATCGTTGCCCTCTGAAAATTTCCTCTGGGCCAACCGTGTTCGATCTGGACATGAACGGCCACAGCGGTTAGGCGTAGAAGAATCATGACGCTGGCTAGCACCGGAATTGCACGAACCAGACTTCGTCCAACCTCGTTCCATCGACACCGGTACCAAAGGTGGCGCATGCATTGAATAAGTAAAATGTAGAGGGCGCCGAGAGCGGGGCAAAAGTAGTGCGGAAGAGTCCAGGTTTGCACCGCGAAGCTCACGGCAACGGCAATGCAGATCACCACTGGCAGACGCATCTTCTTTTGATGGATAACCCAAGGCAATGCAAACAGTGGCAATGTCAGCAGCGGTCCCAGGTAGAACTGCCATAACAGGCCGGCTCGGATCAACATGTTTCTGCAATAACCGGCAGGGGCTAATTCTTTCTCAAACGCTTCCAGGTCTGCACGATAAAACTCCCGGATGACCGGGTGGCGATAGACAGGTTCAGGAGCCGGGGTTTGCCAGAGGAAATAAGGTGCGCCGCCATAAGTGGCATGGTTGACTTGGTAGGGCATCCGGAACGGCTCGCCGGTAACGCAATAGTTGTAATACGCCATGGCCATTGACGCGAGAAGGAGAGTGGAGAAGACGGGCATTACTACTCGAAGCAGCACCCGGCCTAGCTCAGTGCGATTTCTACTCAAGAGCCAGGCAAGCATCGCGAAAGCTACTGGGACTGAAAATATCACTCCTTCGTACGGACGAGTGTTAGCTAGGACGACGAGGCCGATTGCCAGCAGCAGAGCATACCGGACGCGGACGCGTCGGCGGAGACGCGGCCAAGCGCCCACCACTAATACACCGCCAAGGGCGACAATCGACGCCGACCAGTAGCCATTCATCCAATAGCTGAGGATGCCTAACCGGAGCGACGCCAGCACTGCTCCCAACAGGGCCCAAGGGGGAGGCAGCCAGCCTTGCAGCATCCAGCACAGAGCCGAGCACATGAGAGCGGTCACCAGAATTTGACCAATCCAGGCATGCCCCAAAAGTTTTCCAGCGGCGAGGGCTAAACCTTGAGCTGGGGGGTACATCGACATGTAGGTGGGCTTTTGGATGATGTGGAAACTTTCAAAGTGGACCCACATGGGATGGGTTGGATTGGTGAGTCTACCGTGGGCAAAGGTATCTGCTGCGAGCACGTAACTGAATTCATCGTGAGCGCCCGGCTGAGGAATGCCAAGGATTGGAATGAGCGCTACGCGAGCTGCGATTACACTCAGACCAACAAGCAACACGGAGAGCCTTCTGCGCCTTGCCAGCCGCGCAAAGGCTCGCTGCAATGCCAGCAGAATGACAGGCGGATGGTGGATACTCGCGTTGCGAGAGGAGAAGAAAATCAGCACTACCGTAACGAGGACAAGAAGTGCCTCGATAATCGTCAGCAGAAACGGAGCGAGCCGCAGGTATACGTTCTGCATTGTGACCGGGCCGAGCACCTGTCGGCTGATCATTACTTTACTTCAGCTACCGGGATTGTGAAGAAAAGCCCGAGAAACTTCTCATGCCGTTTGTTTTTCGGCCGATTTTTCAAACAATCCATCGACGATTTGAATCATCTCGTTGTCCACGATGCGATTCTTTGAAATCGCTTCCAGCAGGGGAATGGAGACGATTTTGTTGGAGCGGAGCGCCGCCATGCATCCGAATTCGCCGCGGTGGACCATATCAATTGCGCCCAATCCGTAGCGGGTGGCCAACACGCGATCGAATGCACTGGGTGATCCACCACGCTGAATATGGCCCAGAACGACGGCGCGGGTTTCGAAGCCGGTGCGCTTTTCGATTTCACGCGCCAGGATATTGGCGATGCCCCCGAGTTTGACGTGGCCAAATTCATCCTTGCCCATGTCTTGCAGAACTGGCGCTCCGTGGCCAGGTTCGGCGGAAGAAAACTTGGCGCCCTCAGCGACGACCACGATCGAAAAATAAAGACCCCGCTCATGGCGCTGGCGTATGGAGTCCGCAACCTTGTCGACGTCGAAAGGCCGCTCGGGAATGAGGATAACGTCTGCGCCACCGGCGATGCCGCTGTACAGCGCAATCCATCCCGCGTCGCGCCCCATGACTTCCACCACCATGACGCGGTTGTGAGCTTCCGCCGTTGTGTGCACGCGGTCGAGGGCTTCGCAGACAATGTTACAGGCGGTGTCGAATCCGAACGTGTAGTCCGTGCCACCCAAATCGTTATCGATCGTTTTGGGGACACCGACAACTTTGGCGCCATGTTCGTGAAGCTTCTGCGCCACCGAAAGCGTGTCATCGCCACCGATTGCGACGAGGGCCTCGATCTTGTTTTTCTCCAGTGCCGCCAGGCAGCGATCGATGCCGTCAGGTCGCTTCGAGGGATTAGTGCGCGAAGTACGCAGAATGGTCCCCCCCCGCGGCAGAATACCCCCAACCGCTTCTAGATCGAGGATCATACTGTTGTCGTCGACCAGTCCGCGCCAGCCTTCCAGAAAACCGACGAACTCGTCGCCGTACGTGAAGACGCCTTTACGAACCACTGCGCGAATCACCGCATTGAGTCCAGGACAATCGCCGCCGCCGGTTAACATGCCAATCTTCATCGTCTGCTCCTTACAAGTATGATTTCAAAAAACTGATTTGAATGCACTCCGAGCGCAGGACTGCCCATCAGCGGCAATCCTAATGCGCAGGATACGGCACTCGCCGGGAAGGGATAGATTATCACCAATGCGAGATGTGACTGGTTAAGAACTTGTTTGATCCGGACGGCTGGCCAGGCCCTCCCGAGAATCCTGTAACTGTGCCGTCTAGACGCAGCGTGGATACAGAAACACGACCGCTCAACGTTTGAGCCCGATCGCGGCCGCTTCCAACTGCTCGTGTACTTCTTCCGCGCGACGGATTGCGGCTTGGACGTTATCGCAAATATTCTCGGCGCCGACGACTTCTTCAAAGTCCGCCCGATGTATGAGGCTGGCAGGCTGCTCACGCGCGCCGCACAGGATCAACACTCGATTGCTCGCTTGAAGTTCCCGGGCCACTTCCTCAATCGCAAATAGGCCCGTAGCGTCGAGCGCGGTCATATTCCGCAGGCGCAGGATGACCACCGGCGGGAGTGTGTGAAGGTTTTGGGTTACCGCCAAAATTTTGTCGGTGGCACCAAACAGGAACGGTCCGTGGATGCGAAAGATGGTGGCGTAGTAGGGGATGTCTTTGTCTTGAAGAATGTGCATGCGGCCGTCTTCCACATAGTCATCGGTCACTTGAGAAACCGTAGTGGTGGAAGCGACTCGGCCAATGAATAGCAGCGCGGCAAGAATCATGCCGGCTTCAACAGCGACGGTGAGATCGGCGAAAACCGTAAGTGCTAAGGTCACAAGCCAAACGCTGATGTCCGTCTTCGTTAGCCTTAGTAACTGCGGAATCTCGCGCCACTCCCCCATGTTGTAAGCGACTACCATGAGGATTCCAGCCAGCACCGCCAAGGGAACATGTTTCACCAGTGGTGCGGCGAATAACAGAATGCACAACAGGGTAAGAGCGTGAATCATGCCCGCAATGGGGGACTGGGCTCCGGCACGAATGTTGGTCGCTGTGCGTGCGATGGCGCCCGTCGCAGGAAGTCCACCGAACATCGGCGAAATGATATTGGCCACACCTTGCCCGAAGAGTTCAACATTCGGATTGTGATGATCGTTGCTCATGCGGTCGGACACGACGGCCGACATAAGCGATTCGATTGCGCCCAACATAGCAACAGTAAGCGCCGGCCCGAGCAAACCGTGGATGAGGTCTGCGCGAAAGTGAGGAATCGCAAAGTGCGGCAAGCCCGCGGGAATCCCGCCAAAGCGCGAGCCGATGGTTTCCACCGGCAATTTGAACAAGACGACAGCCGCGGTGCCGAGCAGGAAGGCGACAATGGCTCCAGGGATGCGGTTCGACAGCATGCCGCACAAAACTATTACCGCAACGGTTCCCACAGCCAGCGCCGTTGCTGTGTATGAAATGGTGTGGAAGTTGCCGGCCAAAGCTTCCACGCGCTGCCAGAAGACTCCGGGGACCTTAGCGAGTTGCAAGCCAAAAAAATCTTTTACCTGCGTGCTCGCAATCAGGATGGCGATGCCGTTGGTGAATCCGATCACGACTGGCCGCGGAATGAACTTGACCGCCGTGCCCAGGCCGGCGATGCCCATGATCATGAGAAGAATGCCGGCCATTACCGTGCACATGAAGAGGCCGTCGACGCCGTGAAGGGCAACGATGCCGGAGATGACCACCACGAAAGCGCCCGTGGGGCCACCGATTTGCGTTTTGGATCCGCCCAGCGCAGAGATCACAAAGCCAGTGACGATGGCACAATAAATTCCCGCCTGCGGAGTTAGGCCAGACGCGATGGAGAAGGCCATCGCCAAAGGCAATGCAACCAGACCGACGGTGATGCCGGCGATCACGTCGCGTAGAAATTTGTTGGCGTTATAGTCGCGCAGGCACAGGACAGACTTAGGCAGCCACCGCTCTTCCAGGATAGAAAACGCCATTCTTCATATTATGGGCAAACTTCGTCAGAACCAAGAGAATTGAAAGGCGCGAACAAATCAAGGAACATGGCCTTTGCATCCCGGCATGATCGGCGATGCCTGTGGGCTTGCATGAGAAGCTCGCTTTCGGCACAATGCACCTCTGCATTCTCGAAAACGGCTTCATGAGAGACGCATCGAATGAATTGAGACAGGTGAATAAGATCGACGAATCAAGCTGCACGAAAGAAAGCTGGACGTGAAAGAAGACGATGCAAATGAATAAGACTATTTCGGTTCTTATTTGGGCTGCCATTGCCGCACTCGGCGCCGTGGCCGTAGGGGCGGTGGCTTTGCACCGTGGCGAACCAATCAACGCTCTGTGGCTTGTCGTGGCGGCCACCTGCTGCTACGCCGTCGGATACCGTTTCTACAGCAAATTTATCTCTGCAAGAATTCTGACCCTGGATGGCCAACGCGCCACACCCGCCGAGCGACTGGAAAACGGTCGCGACTTTCTGGTCACCAATAAGTGGGTGGTATTCGGACATCACTTCGCCGCAATTGCAGGGCCGGGGCCCCTTGTAGGGCCCGTGCTGGCGGCACAGTTCGGTTATCTTCCCGGTACGATGTGGGTTTTAGCGGGCGCCGTTTTTGCAGGTTGCGTGCAGGACTTCGTGATTCTCTTGTTTTCGGTAAGGCGTGACGGCAAGTCGCTAACGGAGATGGCCAAGGACGAAATTGGCCGGGTGGGTGGATTCGTCGCTTATGTGGCGGTCATCGCTATTCTGATCATCCTGCTGGGTGTGGCTGCGTTGATCGTGGTAAACGCATTGAAGGCCAGCCCGTGGGGAACGTTTACCATCGCCATGACGATGCCTATCGCTTTATTGATGGGCGTCTATCTACGCCGAATTCGTCCTGGAAGAGTGCTGGAGGTATCGGCGCTTGGATTCGTGCTTGTGCTTGCGGCGATTTGGGGCGGCCAGTACGTCTCCCAGCACGAAGCGATGGCGCGACTGTTCACATTCAGCGCACCTACGCTGGCGATTCTGATCATGATTTACGGGTTCGCTGCGTCGGCGCTGCCGGTGTGGTTGCTGCTCGCGCCGCGCGACTATCTCAGCACCTTCGTTAAGCTGGGGACAATTGCACTGCTGGCCGTGGGAATTGTGTTGCTGCATCCTACGCTGCACATGCCAGCCTTGACCCGCTTTGTGGATGGTACAGGCCCGGTGTTTGCTGGAAAGATCTTTCCCTTCGCCTTCATCACGATTGCCTGCGGGGCCATCAGCGGATTCCATGCGCTGATTTCAAGTGGTACCACTCCCAAGATGATCGCGCGCGAAACCGAGACGCGCATGGTCGGCTATGGCGCAATGATGGCCGAATCAGCGGTTGCGATCATGGCGATCATTGCGGCCTGCGTGATGCAACCAGGAATTTATTTTGCGATTAACAGTCCTGCGGGAATTGTTGGGCAAGCCCCGGCTGCGGCTGCTGCCACCATTTCCAGTTGGGGCTTTCCGGTTACGGCAGCGGACATGCAGTCCCTGGCGCATGCCGTTGGCGAGCAAACACTCTTCAACCGTACAGGCGGGGCGCCCGCATTTGCCGTCGGCATGGCACACATTTTTTCTCACAGCCTGGGTGGCGAGACCCTGATGGCCCTGTGGTACCACTTCGCCATCATGTTTGAGGCGTTGTTCATATTGACCATTCTCGATGCAGGAACGCGCGTGGCGCGCTTCATGGTGCAGGACGCACTGGGGCACGTCTACAAACCTTTGGGCCGAACCAGTTGGTACCCGTCCATTCTCGCGACCAGCGCGCTCATCGTCGGCGCCTGGGGATATTTCCTGTGGCAAGGCGTGAAAGATCCTTTGGGCGGAATCAATTCGTTGTGGCCGTTGTTTGGGATTTCCAATCAACTGCTGGCTACGGTGGCGCTGTGCGTGGCGACGACGATCATCATCAAGATGCATCGCGCTAAATATGCGGCAGTCACACTGGTGCCACTTGCGTGGCTGGTCGCGGTAACCTTCACGGCGTCATGGCACAAGATGTTCGACGCGAATCCTCGCGTGGGATTCCTGGCGCAGGCGCGTGTGCTGGCTGCGGGGCCAATGTCGCCTGCCACGGTACGCGTGATCTTCAATAACCGGCTGGATGCGGCCGTCACGGGAGTATTAGTGGTCATGGTCACGCTCGTACTGGTGGAATCGGCGCGGCAATGGATTGGTATTCTGAGCGGTGCCAGGGAAGCGCGGGTGAAAGAATCGCCGTTTGTCAGGACGCGGTTCGTCGAGGAGAGAGGATGAGACGAATGCTCAAGAAGATCGGTGCGTTCGCGGAAACTGGGATTGCCGTCCTGCGCGAGATATTTGATGAAGCGGCCTATGCCCGGTTTCTGAATCGAGCGGGGATGGTTTCGTCGAGCGAATCGTATGCCGCGTTCCGACGCGAGTTCGAAGAGGCCAAAACGCGACGGCCGAAGTGCTGCTGAGGTTCACTCGCGCACTGTCACTGCCGAGTGTTGGGGCAATCATAGTTATAGAGGTTGTCAGCAACCCGTGCCGAATTCAGGCAGCACAAATATCGACACTGAGATGTCAGAGGTGGTTCGCAAGTTCGCGTCGGCGCCTGTTCCGCGTTAAACTTCCCTCACATGCGAGTCCTGGGCATCGATTGCGGCGGCGCTTACACCGGGTACGGCGTGGTGGAGATGGAGGCCGGTGGGCACCTCGTTTGCTTGACCTCCGGAGCGATCAAGCTATCCGCGCGCGAGCCGCTGGCCCGGAGGCTGGCGCGAATTTATGACGGGCTGGGAGCGCTTATCGTGGAGCATCGTCCCGACGAGGTAGCCATCGAAGGGATCTTCTATGCGCTGAATGTGAGGTCGGCTTTGCAACTGGGGCAGGTGCGGGGAGTGGCCATGCTCGCGGCCGCCGCGGCGGGTTTGGATGTGGCGGAATACTCTCCCCTGACCATCAAATCGTCAGTGGTGGGATACGGTCGCGCAGAGAAGCAGCAGGTACAGCAAATGGTAACGCGGCTGCTGAGTTTGGCAGAGCCTCCGGAGCCGATGGATGCGTCGGATGCTCTGGCCATTGCGATCTGCCACCTGCACACGGCTGGAACTCTTGTAAGGCAACGGGCGCTAGCGCGAGGATGAACCGGACTTGGAAGAATGCGGGTTGGTATCGAAGCCGCCACTGGTGGCTCGCATTTTTAGTTTTAACGCGCTTCTCTGGATTTGTGTCAGCGCAGGCACCTTCGACGGTTGGCGCGAGGTCCGTGGCCTTGGTCACCTTCACACTGGATTTTCCGGAATCCACTCCTTCGCACTATTCGATCGCAGTGGAGGAAACGGCACATGCGGCCTACGAATCAACGGTGAAGGTCGAAGACGCTGGCGAGGAGACGTATCAATCAACATTCGAAGTTTCGCCCGCGACGCGGGACCGCATCTTCGAGTGGGCCAAGCAAGCGAGGTTTTTCGAAAAGAAGATTGATTCGGGCAATCACAAGATTGCGTTCACCGGGCAGAAGATCCTCAGCTACCAGAACGGGCAGCGGTCGTTTACGGCGCAGTACAACTACTCCAGTCTGGAACCGGTAAGGCAGTTAACGGCGCTCTTCCAGAACATGGCAGCAACGCTCGACTTCGGACGCAAGCTCTCCTATCTACACCGCTACCAAAAGCTTGGCCTCGACGAGCAGTTAAAGGAGATGGAGGCGCAAGCAAGAAATAACCAGCTTGGTGAGATACAGGTATTAACGCCGGTGCTTCAGGAAATTGCCGATGACACGTCCGTAATCAATGGGGTGAGGGCGCGGGCGCGGGACCTTATCCAGATGAGTAACCGTACCTCTTCCGACCACTAGCTGACCATCCAGGCTCATTTCCTAAAATTAGTCTTTTGACATTTACATGACACGTCAGAAGCACAGCCGTGCTCTAATGGCCGGAGAAGTATCCTCTAGTCTGGGGGCTCCCATGTATCAGCCACGACTTCACGCGACAGTAATGACGGCTCTCGCCAGCGTGCTTCTGACGCTGCCGGCTGCCGCCGAGTCGCAGGCCCGAATCGTTCGGCTAAGCGACGTGCAGGGCGGAGTTCAGATCAACAAAAATGCGGGACTCGGTTTCGAAAATGCCTTTCTCAACCTGCCGGTCACCCAGGGAACACAATTACGCACGGGAGAAAGAGGCCGGGCCGAAATTGAGTTCGAAGATGGCAGCACACTGCGCATCACTCCCAATACGGCGGTTGAATTCACTACGCTTGGATCGAGCGATGCCGGGAAGCGGACATCGACCGTAAATCTTGTGCAAGGGCGTGCGTATGTGAACTGGCTGGGGAAGAGCGGGGAGCAGTTCACCTTGCAGTTTTCGCAAGAAAAAGTGGTGTTGACCCAAGCCGCGCACTTTCGAGTTGAAAATTCTAACGGCGTGGCGCAAGTAGCCAGTTTGAAGAACGATTTGGATGTAGTCGGTCCCTCGGCTACCGTGAAAGTTGCGAAAAAGAAGATGGTCGCTTTTGATACGAACAACAGCGACCAGGCATCCGCAGCCAAGGGTATGGAGCAGGATCCCTACGACGAGTGGGATAAGCAGTCAGTCTCCTATCACGACGAGTATGCGAAGAATAATTCCACGCCGTTAGGTTATGGCTATAGCGATTTGAATTACTACGGCGGCTACTCGAACCTTCCCGGTTACGGAATGCTCTGGCAACCGTACTTCGCCGGAGCGGGCTGGAACCCCTACATGGACGGAGCCTGGTCCTGGTACCCGGGCATGGGATTTATGTGGGCGTCGGCATATCCATGGGGCTGGATGCCTTATTACTATGGCAACTGGGTATACGCTTCCGGCTTCGGGTGGGGTTGGCAGCCAGGTGGATTCAACTCCTGGCACGGCGGACTTCACTACGTGGGTGCGGTCGCGGGATTTCGTGCTCCGGTCGCACCTGCTGGAACCGTGAATACAGTTGTCGTAGGCAAGGGTGGAGCGATGCTTTCCTCGACACCGACCCGTGTGGTGCTAAATAGCGGATCGGCCGGGATGGGAATCGCGCGAGGTTCATTAGACAATTTGCACCACTTGAACACTCAGGTGGCGAAGTCGGGACAGGTCGAATTGCGTCCGGCCGCTCAGTTTTCTGCGATTGCTCCACATGGCGGCGGGTTCACTTTTGGTGAAGAACACGCCGCTGCACGTCCTGGCGGAATGAGCCATTCGGGCGCGGCTTCTTCAGGACACGCTTCAGGCGGTGTGGCGGCCGGGCACCGGTAGGCGGCGTTCAGAAAACTTGAAGGGCGGCCCATACGGCCGCCCCTTTTTATTGGGAATGGAGGATTTAGGGTTACCAATTACAGCATTTACTGGATACGGTGCCTTTTCGATGACCGTTATGTTGTTTTGGTACACATCGATCTCGAAGGAGGACCGCGATGCAAGCAGAGACTGCGGAAACCGTTGCGATACGCGCCGAGATTATGGATTTGCTTCGCCAGCAACTGGCTGCCCTTGATTCAACCGGGGAATTGAGCGACACCACTTTGATGCAGTGCTACAACAGACAGGCCCGCGTGCAAGAGTTGCGCGAAAAACTCCAGAGTATTTCATACGCAAAGGAAAGCGAGTCACCAGTCGAAAGTGATCGTTCAGAAGACGCTCGTTCCAACGTCATCGTGATGCCGTCGCCAGTTGAGGAGCGCGAGCTGCGGATTTCCGGATAATCATCACGGCAGCGGTTGGATCCACAATATTGGCTCTCGCGATCGTCGTCGAAAGCTCAGCATATCGTTGAGCTTTTTTATTCTCAGCACGGGAGCAACCCTTTAAGCAGGGAGTAGTGTGCGATTCGCTAGCGAACGACGATCCCGGCGTAGCCCACGACTACATCACGATCGCCGGAGATATCTCCTGAGGTTCCGTACTTCACCAATTCGGCAGATCCCGCGCCAAGCGTCTTCGCTGCCGTAAGCATGGTGACGGTCGGACCAAATCCGCACATAGTTACGTGCTTCTGCCTGACGATGTCGTAGAGCGCGGCCGCATCGAGGCGCAGGATTGCTTCGATCGCGCTCTGATCCTTAGCCCGCGTTACGTTATCCGATTCGTAATGATTCATGTCGCTCGAAGCAACGATCAGGACTGGCTTCGCCTCCGCCACAACCACGCTGGCCAAAGCCAATCCCAATTGTTCGAGGAGTTCGAACCGGCCACTGCCAATAACGATCGGGACAAATTTCAAGTTCGGCTGGCGCACTTGCAGAAAAGGAAGCTCAACTTCGGCCGCGTGCTCCGAACGATGGGCCAGCGAATCTTCTTCCAAAAGGAGACACTGTTGCTTGAGCGCGTTTGCGAACCGACCGTCGATAGGGACTTCCCCCAACGGAGTTTCCCAAAAGCCTTCGCTCATGATCGAAAAAGAGCGGCCTACGCCGGTGTGGTTGGGACACAGAACAACGCATAGCTCCGGGATCACGAGATTAGCGAATACGGCTCCAGCGACGTGTCCGGAGTAAGCGTAGCCCGCATGCGGAACGATACAACCGACGGCGAGGACGGCCTTGCGTGTCGGAGCCTGAGAGAGAAATGTCTGAACCTCGCCGCGGAGATTTGCAGGATCGCGGGGGTAAAAGCGTCCAGCTACGGCAGGACGGCGAACTGGGCTCGCGGTCATCGTGATTCTCCGCGAAAGCGTGCGGCAGGATTATGCGCGTGCGAATAAACCTGAGGAGTCCATGTTACGAGCCGTCGTGACTCTGACGCAAGGCCAGAAAGAGCGCAGCACTCTCTTCCAGGCTCAGGGTTTCCGCCCGCGCTGTGGGTTTCACCTTGGCCTTGGCCAAGGCGGCCCGCAGACTCGCCTCAGGATAGTTCGACTTCAAATTGTTCCATAGCGTCTTGCGCTTCTGTCCGAAGGACAGTTTCAGGAAGTCGATGAAGTTTTCCTTGATTCCGCTGTTCCCATCGAGGCCGAGTTTATGCTGTCGTGGCATTATGGTCAGCCGCAGCGCCGTGGAATGTACCTTGGGTGGGGGATCAAAAGCTCCAGGCGGTAGAGTGAAAAGCTTCTCGACCGCGGCATGAAGTTGCGCGGTAGCGGATAGCAGCCCGTAGTCGCGGGTGCCAGGTTCGGCAGCAATGCGATCCGCCATCTCCTTCTGTACCAGGATGACGAGCGTTTCAAAGTATTTCGAATAGGAAAAAATTCTTAGCAGAATATCCGAAGTGATGTAGTAAGGAAGATTTCCGATGACTCGCGCCGGAGAGGGTTTGAACTCTATTCCCGGGCGGCTGAGGCCAGGTTTCGGCCCGAATAGCGAATCCACGTCGACCGACAGGATGTCTGCCTCGATGACCTCGACATTCGGGAACATGCCGAAGCGAAGGCGAAGCTGGGCAGCGAGGACGCGGTCGAGTTCCACGGCGATCAGCCGCCGGGCCCGCCTGGCGAGCAGAGACGTAAGCACGCCACGTCCCGGGCCGATCTCAAGCACGGTGCTCTGCGAAACGTCGCCGAGAGCATCGACAATCTGCAGCGCAAAACTATCATCGGCGAGAAAATGCTGCCCCAACTTGGGCTTAAGTTGTGGGCGGCGTGTGGACACAGCCTTCGGCACGTTGACCCTCTTTTCCTCGGGCATATAGACTGACAGGTCAGCCCGTGTACGTACTGTGCGACCCGCAGCATTGTCCATCATAACGTGCGCCTGCGCAAATCGGGTCTCGTCCGGAGGTTTCATGCACATCGCATTCGTAGCGTCAGAAGGCGTGCCGTTCTCGAAAACGGGCGGCTTGGCGGACGTTGTCGGCGCGCTGCCTCGCGCGCTGGCCGCGCTCGGACATCAGGTCAGCGTGTATCTGCCTCGCTACAAGCAGACGAAACTCGCTGATCCCGCCACGGTGGTGCGTAGCATCACCGTTCCCTTCGACGATAAGTATCGTTTTTCCGCCGTGGTCACCGGCGGCACTCAAGCGGGAGTGCGTTTTTATTTTGTAGAATATCCCGAGTTTTTCGAGCGCGACGCGCTCTACGGCACCGCCGCCGGCGACTATCCCGACAACGCCGAGCGCTTCGCCCTGTTTTCGCGCACCGTCCTGGAAGCCTCGAAAATTCTGGGCGTTCCCCATATCTTTCATTGCCACGATTGGCAGTCCGCGCTGGTTCCGGTTTTGTTGCGCACCATCTACGCGGAGGATCCCGCCTTCCGCGATGTGGGTACCGTTTTCACCATCCACAATATTGGCTACCAGGGACTCTTTCCGCCGGACACGTTGCCTTTGCTTATGTTGCCCTGGGACCTCTTCACCATGTCGAAAATGGAATTTTTCGGACAGGTTAATTTTCTGAAAGGTGCGCTGACTTATTCCGATTTCGTAACCACAGTGAGCAAGAAATACAGTCAGGAAATTCAGACGGCTGAATACGGCTTTGGTCTGGAAGGTGTGCTGCGCGACCGCGCTTCAACTGTGACTGGTATTCTGAATGGCGTCGACTATGACGAGTGGAGTCCACAGGCCGATAAATTTATTGCTGCGGCATATTCGCCGCAGGATTTAACGGGCAAAGCGAAGTGCAAGCAGGATCTGCTCGCGGCATTCGGGGTGAAGAACGCCGACCCGAAGCTGCCGGTGATTGGCATCGTTTCGAGATTCGCTGCCCAAAAAGGCTTCGACCTGATCGCCCAGACCATGGACCGCCTTGCCCGCGAGGAGATGATCGTCATCGCCTTGGGGGCAGGGGACAAGCCTTACGAAGAAATGTTTACCCGCTTGAGCAGGCAGTTCCCCAACAAAATTGCGGTTAAGGTGGCGTACGACAACGCCATCGCGCACAAAATCGAAGCCGGCGCGGACATGTTCCTCATGCCTTCGAGATACGAGCCGTGCGGATTGAACCAGATTTACAGCCTCAAATATGGGACGGTGCCGATCGTGCGCGCCACCGGCGGCCTCGACGACACCATAGAGCCGTGGGACGCGCGAACCGGTAAAGGCACGGGCTTCAAATTCACGGAATACAACGGCGAGTCTCTGCTGCTTACGATCAAACAAGCCCTGCAGGCTTTTCGCGACCAGACTTCATGGCAGGTGCTCATGCGAAATGGCATGAATAAAGATTTCTCCTGGAACGCATCGGCGCGGGAATACGGGAAGGTTTACGAGCGAGTGAAGCAGATGCGGGGAGCCGCGTTAACGGCGGAAAGGGTGTCGGCCTAGCTTCACCGTCGAAGTTTCACCGATCAAGAACTCGCGGATTGATTCGGACCGACTTAGGTCGCTTGTTGGAGGCTGCTACAATCCCACAATGGCCGTCACCCACCTGCCGGCTTTCGCCCGCACCATCTTCCACGTCGATATGGACGCCTTCTTCGTCTCCGTGGAAGAGCTATCCGATCCTTCGTTGAAAGGCAAGCCTGTCGTTGTCGGCGGACAGCGGCATGAACGGGGTGTGGTTTCGGCAGCCTCCTATGCGGCACGGAAGTTTGGTGTGCATTCGGCCATGCCGTTACGTACCGCTGCCAAACTCTGTCCGCAGGCTATTTTTGTCGATGGCCATCCCGAGCGATATCGCGAGTGTTCGGAAAAAGTCTACAAAGTCCTCACCGCGTTCTCACCGCAAGTGGAGATGGCATCGATCGACGAGGCCTACCTCGACATGACCGGGACGGCGCGCTTGCACGGGCCACCGTTGCGCGCGGCGCACAAATTGCACCAGCGGATGAAAGAAGAAACGCAGCTGAATTGTTCGATCGGCATAGGTTCGTCACGACTGATTGCAAAAGTTTCGTCGGCGCAAGCCAAGCCCAATGGGGTGCTCTGGATTGTTCCCGGCGAAGAACCGAAGTTCCTCGCACCTCTCGACGTGCGCGAGATTCCCGGCGTTGGGAAGGTGATGGAGAAGCATCTAAACGCGTTGGGGATCAAGAAAGTCGGCGACCTGGCTCGTCTCGAAGAGGCTGAACTTGAAGACCGCTTTGGCAAATGGGGCCTGGCACTTGCCGGAAAATCCCGCGGCGAAGACGCCGGTGGATGGTTCGACAGCGAAGTTGGCTCCGATACCGCTGCGAAATCTATTAGTCACGAACACACTTACAACGAAGACACTGCCGATGTCAGCCAGTTGGAAGCGACGCTCATGCGCCTATCCGAGATGGTGGCGCGTCGCTTGCGCGAGGCGAACTTCCACGCTCGAACCATTCAACTCAAACTCCGCTATAAGGATTTCACCACGATCACGCGCGCGCATAGTTTGCCGGCGGCGACCCAGCTGGATGGTGAGATTTTTGAGCAGGTGCGAAATCTATTTCGCAAGCATTGGAAAGCAGGCGAGCAAGTGCGCCTGCTGGGTGTACAGGTCTCTTCCTTCGAAGCCCAGGCAGGACAGATCAACCTGCTTGAGAGCGGACGCCAGCAGCGCTGGAAAAGCGCTCTCGCGGCTGCTGACCGTCTGCGCGACAAATTTGGCGAATCGAGTGTAAAGCTGGCCACCGGCATGCGCGGAAACTTCCGCGAACGCATTCATGAAAACCCCGCCGGCCTGCCGGGGACGAGGGGCCTAAAGAAGCCCCCCGATTAATGGTCTCGCAGCGACCCAAACCGTGGTCACCCATTTTAGGGTGATTATCACTCCGTCACCCAATAATGGGTGACTTCTTTACAATCACCCAGATTTGGGTGACAATGGATAATCTCTTCTTCGGAGGCGGGGGCTTGGCTCGCGCAGCGCAGCGTTATATCGCGATGATCGCGGATTTGGTCGGATCCCGCAGCGTTCCCCATTCCCAGCGCAGCGCGTTGCAGAAGAAGTTTGGCGAGCTGCTTGCCGATTTTAATTTGAAGTACCGCAAGACAATAGCTGGAAAATTTATCATTACTCTCGGAGACGAATTTCAAGGCCTATTGAACTCAGCAGCCGTTATCCCCGACTTGACGTGGCGGCTTGAGGAAGGCTTGCCTGGGCACAAGTTCCGGACAGGAATTGGTCTTGGGAAGCTTGATACCCCACTACAAAATTACGCCATCAATATCGACGGCCCCGCTCTGCACCTGGCGCGTGCCGCGATCGAATCCGCCAAGAAAAATAAATATCTGGGAGGAGTGTTTCGTGGCTTCGGGGAGCTTGACGACATCCTGAATGGGTTAGCGCGGCTGCTTTGGTTCCACCGTTCGCAGTGGACTCCCGCCCAACGCAAGATCATGAGCCTGCTGCGGCAGGGGATGTCACAGACCCAGGTTGCCAAAAAACTGAGGATTCGGAAACAGGTAGTCTCCAGGCAAGTTCATGCCTCCGGATATTCCCAGTACATAGCGGCGGAGAGGGCTTGGCGTATCATTCTTGAGAAGCAAGTCGACCGTTTGCTGCTCCCCGAACATGGCCGTTCCCACCCCAGTTAGTCCGGAATTTCTGTTATGGGCCGAGTTGTTTTTGATTTGGAGCGCGGCGACCTACGGGCTAACCCTCGATCCCTTGAAGGAAGAGTCCTCGTCCGTCCCTGGCGTACGATGGATTCTGATTCTCTCCTGTCGTTCAGTTGGTGTCGCTGCGATCACGTACGCACTGTCCCGATCAATTTTGTTGTCCAGCCTGCTGCTCTTGATCGCTTTCATTCAACCTTTTCTGCGCTTTCATCTGGCGATGCATCGGCTGGCCGAAGTTGAAGGCTTATGGATCGTTGGTTCGATGGTGCTTAGTTTTTCGATCATTCGACTCTTACGGCTGGGTACCCAATATGTGCCCGGGTCTTTTTCTTCCGCCCAGCTTGCCGCGATCTGTATCCTGGCCAGCACCTTGCTTGTCGTTGTTCGTGGGGGTACTTACCTCGTGCGAGGAGTGCTTAGAAAGTCGAGCGATTTGTTGACGGAAAGGCGATTGCGCCGTCGCCAAGGTTTGCCGAGGTTGTCAAAAGTCAGCTTTGAATCCGATTTTGAGGGATCCGTAACCACAGTTGCAGCCTCTGTTGAGGAACCGATGGAGCCTGCGGTGGACGCTAAAGAATACAATCGCGGACGCCTGATCGGAGACCTGGAACGGATTGTGTTGACGATCGTGGTCGCGGCAGGCAGCTATGCAGCCCTTGCGTTTCTCGTTGCCGCCAAAGGTGTCGTAAGGTTTGACGAATTCGAAAACAACCGTGACTTTGCGGAATACTTTCTAATCGGTTCGCTTTCCAGCGTCCTCGTTGCTTTGTGCGCGGGACTGGCCCTCCGCTTCGCGTTGTTACGCCTGTGGCCGGAGTTGCTCAGCCTGCAGATGCAACCATAAAATCGTGCCCCCGATTCGGCGACTCTGCCATCTCACGATTCTAAACAAACGAAGGCCGGGTATCCCGGAAATGAATCCGGATCCCGGCCTGCGTCTTATTGCACCTTGGTGTAGAAGTTGTATTTGGGAATGTTCTAGTTGCCCGACGGCGAATTGGCGGCGGTTGTCGGCGCGGTGGCCGGAGCAATCGACGCCCCCCAACGCGCTAGCCGCGGGTAAAATGGCGTGACTTCGAACGGCATTTTGTCTCGCGCCGAAGTGATCGCCACCGGCGATGTCTTCACCATCTCCGCTTTGTCATCCCATGGATTGATTTTCACCCGTCCGCCGAGAGGCAAAGCAGCGACTTGGTCGAGCTTGTTGTTGTCGAGCGCCGGACCCTTCGTGGCAAGTGCGGATAGACGGTTGATGGTCCCGTTCTCCGCCAGCGGGTTGCCCAGGTGTGTGGTCAACAGTGCATTGAGCTGAGGCGCGCGCGCTTGCAGAGCTTTAAAGAACAGTCCCACGTTGTCGAGCTTCTGCGCGTAGGGCGAATTGTTCAGCAGTTCGATTGCCTTCTTGTCCGCCGCGGCTTCTTCTTCCGGAATGTGTTTGAATCCCAGATTGTTATAGGTGGAGTCGTCGGAGAAAAGCATGCGATCGTTGAACGCATACTTGCTGCCCAGATTGTGCCCGAGCACGATATGAGCGAGTTCATGAGAAAGTACGGCGGCCAAGCTGGCTTCGTCTGGCAGCACGTCGATTAGTCCACGGCTGATCACGATGGTGTTGCCTACGCTGAATGTTTCGAGCGGCGCGGTCAGCAGCACGCGAGTGCGCACGGGCCGCGGCAGATCGATATTGTTGGTGACCTCGAGGTTGTTTACCACAGTTTGAAGAATGTGGTCGACATCCCCTTCGGGCGCGAGCAGTCCGGCGCTGGTCAGGCGTTCGACGACATTATCCTCTGCCTGTTGCTGCCACACGCGTTCCGCTTGCAGCGGCGAAGCATCCTGTGTCGAAGCACTTTCGTCTTTGACGCTGTCGACACGAATCTGGGTGAGTTCGTCGTCCTTGCCTTCTTTTTTCAGATCGTAGCCCCAGATCCGAGTTTGCGCTTTGAAAGCCATCTTATTTTTCACACCAGCGCTGAAGTCGCCTTCTTCGCTGTAGATGTAAGCCGGAACCCAGTAGCCGGGAATCAAGTTCAAGCGCCAGCTATCCATGTGGAAAAAGAACGAGTTACGCGGAGCCGGAACATAGGTCCCGTTTAAGCGGACGATGTTGTATTCCTGATCCTCCACCCAAACACGCCCGAGGAAGCGGCCTTTGCCGGAATTCTTCTTCGGCGTCACGTCGAAAACGAGGCAGCGGACGTCGCCGAGAAATTCGCGGCGGATGTAATGAAATTCGTAGTGATCACGGTCGAAATCGGTGCGATCGGCATAGACCATCCAGGAGAAGCCGAGGGGCTGGTACTGCACTTTGAACAGCTTGTTGAAGCCGCCCATCAGGCGCGTCTCCATGCCCTTGTCTTGCTCCTTCAGATAGTCTTTCCGGTCGACGGTTTCGCCCATATCCATGCGGCCAAGGAAATAGTGGTCCTCACTGGGGACCGGGCCAAGTTGCGGATCTGCCACCAAATTCTGCAAGTATGTTTCAACAACCGGTGTCCGGGTGGAGAGAGCCTTCATGAGACCGTGTTCGCGCTCGATGAAGCGGTCGACCACCTGATCCATGGTCGTTGGCTGTGGCAACGTCGATGGCGTCGGCGCCGGCGCCGTGCTCTGCGAAGTTGACGATTGCGCAGCTGCGGCCGGTGCAGATGATTGTGACGTCTGCGATGCCGCGGCGTTCGGTTGTGCAGAGTTTTGCGGGTTCGGCGACTGCGCGGCGGCGCTCACTGCGGCCAGCAGAGCGGCCGTGAACATCAATTTCGAAGTGCGCATGACTTTCTCTCCAAAGTTTCTTGTAACGTATATTCTTGAAAAACCGATTTCGTTTCTTCGAACGAATGTTTCTGAAAGTCGATTCCTAATTCCCTTCGCATTTACGGGGCCGCCAAGTCGAGGCTTAGCCTTCCGTGCTTACCGAGCTCAATACGCCAACTGGAAGAGCACGTGGACCACTGCTGTGGAATCCATAGGCTGTCCCATGCGCAAGGCGGGCTTGAACCGCATCTTGTTCGCAGCCGCCATCGCCGCCTCATCCAAGCCGTGGCCCAAACCTCGAACCACGCGATTCACGTGTAGCGTTCCGTTGGCGCTGAACATGACTTCCAACAGAACTTCGCCTTCCAATTTCAGGCTGCGAGCTTCGTCTGTGTAGACCGGCTGGGGCTTGTAAGTGATTTCTATGGGAACAGTTGCCGGACCAGAATCGGCCTGCGCAAGCTTCGGTCCGCCGTGAACCACTTGCTCGGCGCCGAATCCGCCCGTCGAAATGCCGCCGCTGGGGCCCTTGCTTGCGGTCGCGACGCCGTTGCCAAAATCGGCACTGGCAACCGTGCCTTTGATCCCTTTCGCGCCGCCAGACCCGTTGCCCTGTCCTGGACCGACCGGCATATCAAATCCGCCGGCCTGGGCCGCATATAACTTGGCGCCTTGTTTGCCTGTTCCGGTCAGGCCATTGGGATCGCCAAAGCCTCCGGTCTGAACTTTCTGCACTGCGGCCGTCACCGTCGGCGTTACGGAGCTTCCCGAAAAATCTCCGGTGTGCAGAAGTCTCGGGGTCGCCGCGCCGGATGTCATTTTGATTTGCGGAGCGGTGAACTGATTCATCACGACCTTGGGAGCTTCCACCGTCTCGGGCTTTGGTGCCGTGATATGAACTGCGTGGGGAATGACTAACTTTGGCTGTTCGAAAACAGGCGCGGGTGGAACCACTTTTGCCTTCAACGTCCGCACCTTGATCGGCGCGGGTTCCGGCTTCAACGCGGGCAGCGGAATCAATTCCGTGACCCGATAAGCTTTGAGCTGAAGGCGGTCTGGAAAAATAACCCCGAGATTCACCAGCAGAAAAGTGGCCAGAACCATGAAGGCATAGCTGGCTGCCAGTGCGCGCCGGTCGATCTTGCGCTCCGGCAAAATCCCGAGTTGAAAACCTGCTTCAGACAAAGCTTGATCAGACGTCGACATGTATGGACTCCAAGAGTACCCAGGCCGAGGGAGCGGACCAGGATTGGAGATCTCACAGTAAGGGAAAAAGGACAGTGGGGAAACGTGTCCACGGCTCTTGACCTAAGGTAACCGAACCAGGACCCTTCCGGGATCAATCCCGAAACGGGTATGGGTCGCTCGTTAAGAAGGCACTTTTACGGCACGATGCCGGCGAAACCACCAGAAAACCGGTACGCCAGCCAGAATTACCAGCATGCCGTAAAAGGAATTTGGCCAATCTTCGCGGAAGGTGTAGTAAAGGAGAAGAGCCGCAACGGTAATGAAGAGAGCGGGAACGAAGGGATAACCCAGCACGCGATAAGGCCGCTTCGCCTGTGGATCGCGCCAGCGAAAAACGAAGATCGTACTGCCCGCGATCATATAAAAGAGCCACTCCGCAAAAATAGCGAGCGAAAAGAGCTGGCGGAAATTCCCTCCTAACAGCAGAAGAACGATCGACAACGCCGCCTGCACCACGATTGCTGCCGACGGCGTGTGGAAGCGAGGGTGCACTTCGGCAAGAGCGCGGAAAAAATAACCGTCCCGCGCGACAGCAAAGGGCACCCGGGCTCCGCTCATGATGGTGCCGTTTAGCGTGACCAACATCGAAATCGCCATGCCGGCCGACACGATGGCCGCGCCCATGTGTCCCATAACTAGAGCGACGGCGTCCGATGCGGGACGTTGCGATGCCGCAATTGCGCTCGCCGGGAGCACGTATTGCACGCCAGCATTCACCAGCACATAAAGCATTCCAACCGTAGCGACGCCGGCAATCAGGGCAATCGGAATATTGCGTTCCGGGTTCTTCACTTCGCCCGCTACCATGTTGAGATCGTTCCAACCGTCGTATGCCCACAGTGCAGCGACTAGCGCGGCCATGAATCCCGCGAGGCCGCTCTTGGCTCCGGTGAACGTGCCGGCAAAATTGCTCCATCCACGACCGTGGACATCTCCGATTCCGCTAAAGCAAATGAAGACGATTCCCAGAATGATTGCCACTTTCAAGACGGTGAACACAAGCTGGAATTCACCTGCCTTTTTAATGCCCAGGTAATTTAGGGTCGAGATGAGTACAGCCGCAGTGATCGCGACGATTTGGCCCCAGGTAACGACAAAGGAGTGGGAATGAACATTGGCGAGAAAAACGTCTTCGGAGAAAAAGGAAAAAATAGGGAATGTACCGAGAATGCGAACGAGGCCAGTCGTAATTGTCGCCACCGAAGCGGGCTTCGCAATGACGAACCACGTCCATCCGTAGAGGAAACCACCCAGCGGGCCGTAAGCATCTCGGACATAGACGTATTCGCCGCCGGCTTGCGGTTTCATCGCACCGAGTTCGGCGTAAGTAAGGGCTCCAAAGAAAGACAGCAGACCACCCACCAGCCAGGCCAAATACACCAACTTGGCCGAGCCTACGGCTTGCATCATCTCGGCCGGAACGAGAAAGATTCCGCTGCCAATGATTGTTCCAACCACTACGGCTGACGCGTGGCTGACGCCGAGTTCGCGGGCGAGCTCCGGGCGCCGAGTGGTCTGCTGAGTGACATTTGGCATGGGCGAAGGGTGCAAGTATACGTGAGCGGCGGAACTCTTCGTCATGCCCTTTCAGGATGAAGAAGACTCGATGCATAACCGACTGCAAACGTAACGATCGTTCCGATCATCACCCACCAAGTCCACGGCACACGGGTCCACTGCCACAGATATAGCTCCACAAAAAATCCAAACAACATGCCAACGATCGCTCCGGACTGGTTCGCCTTTCGCGTCAGCACGCCGAGAAGGAAAACTCCCAGCAGAGCGCCGTAGGCGATCGATGCGATCTGGAGGCCAATCTCGACAACGCGCCCTACTCGGTGCAGCGAAACTATGGCAATCAGGAATAGTAGCAGTGCCCACACGAAGGTGGAAAAGCGGGATAGCCGCATTCGAGTACGCTCATCGGCTTGCGGACGGAATCGCACGTAGAAATCCATGATCGAGCTGGAGGATAAAGCATTGAGGGCGGCGCTCAGGTTTGACATGGCGGCGGCCAGAATTGCGGCAATCAGCAGCCCAGATATCCCATGCGGCATGCGACTGACGATGAATGTCGGGTAGATACGGTCCGGCTTTCCAAAGGTTATCGAGGGCAAACGGTAATAAGCCCATAGCATCACACCCACGATCAGAAATAACGCAAACTGGAACAGAATTGCGACGCCGCTGGAAATCAGTGCGGTCATGGATTGCTTCTGGCTGCGAGCCGCGAGGAGTCGCTGCACGATAAGCTGATCCGTGCCATGGCTTGCGGTAGTGAAAAAAGCGCCGCCGATGACGCCGGCCCAAAATGTGTAAGGAATCGTAAAGCTCATTCGGAAGTCAAAGATCTGCAACTTGCCGGCGCTAGCAGCTGCGGCATGGATTGCCGTCCATCCCCCGGGCACGAGGTGCAGAATCGTCCACAATCCAATCAGCGTTCCGCCGACGTAGATCACTGTTTGCACCACGTCGGTCCAGATGACGGCTGCCAATCCACCTTCGAACGTATAGATGAGCGTCAATAAGGTAATGATAGCGATCGAGGTAATCTCGCCCGTCCCCAGAGCAATGGCAACCACAATCGATACTGCGTAGACGCGTACACCTTCGGCGGCCGTGCGGGTCAGAAGAAACAATCCGGCGGTAAGTGACCGCAAGTTCCGGCCGAAACGGCGTTCGATCAGTTCGTACGCCGTGTAAAGGTCGCCACGAAAATAGTGCGGTAGGAGAACAAAGCTGATTACGACACGTCCCACCACATATCCCAGGATGACCTGCAGAAATGTAAGGTTGGTATCGTAGGCGAGGCCCGGAATGCTGATGATGGTGAGCGTGCTGGTTTCGGCAGCAACGATGGAAAGAGATATCGCCCACCAGGGTATATCGCGCCCAGCGAGAAAATAGTCACGAAGCGAACGGTGCCGTTTGCGAAAACGCAGGCCGAACAGCGTGATGCCGATCAAGTAGAGAGCGATGATCGCGAGATCAAGTTTGTCGAGGCCCATGCGTCCTGAGGATCTTCGTTCGTCGCTATATAACTTTCCGTGCCACCACGGTCTTCGGGTCGTAGGATGCCGATGAGAAGGCCACAAGCCATAACGGCAAATTGCCGTCGTTGCGAATGGCTTGAGAAGCGCCCGGCGATATCGAAACCATTACGGCGCAGCTGCCATCAAAACTTCGGTGTTGTATCACAGTGCCTTCGCCTTCGTCCCAAAAGATCGACCACGCTGTTCCCGGCAACAGCACGAGTACCTGGCGCTTGCGCACGTGATAGTGGTTGCCCCGGATCGCTCCGGGTGCCGTTGAAGCTAGATAAACATCGGCCACGCCGCCGAGGAAATTCAGCGCCTCGGCGGGAAGGCAATGACTTGATCCTCGTGCATCGCCGTGGCTTGCAATTTCTGAGATGCGAACCTTCTGCTCCAAGCGCTTCCTCAACTCTGAATTAGTCTCGAATCAGACATTATGGCTGCACTTCATCTTTCCTGCGAGTGAGAGTGTGAGAACCTCCAGCGTTTTGCAGGTCCAGGAATAAGAACTGCTGTGATAGTAATTATGCCGTGGCTTTTTATCTTGGCATAGACGGAGGCGGCAGCAAGACCAAGTGCGCTGTTGGGGATGAGCTCCAAGTCTTAGCTTCGGTGGTGGCCGGTCCCAGCAATATCACGCGCGTGGGAGAAGTTTGTGCTCGAGCATCGCTGCATGAGGCTGTCCGCAAGGCGTGCGAAGCGGCGAATATCGATCCGCGGCAAATACGAAAGTCTTGTATCGGCGTCGCCGGCGCCGGACACCAGGAGGTTGCCAACGTCGTTCGCACCATGGTCGCAGAAGTTATTCCTGGCGAAATCGATGTTGTGGGTGATATGGAGATTGCGCTGCAAGCTACGCTTGGGAATGGTCCGGGCATCGTCGTGATTGCCGGAACAGGTTCGATCGCCTATGGTCGCGATGCCCGCGGACGAACCGCGCGAGCGGGGGGATGGGGCTTTGCGATCTCGGACGAAGGCTCGGCTCACTGGATCGGGCGTGAGGCGGTGGCGGCTGTTTTGCGGGCTGCGGATCAACGGCCGAAACCTGCCGGTGAAGATTTCGCAACCGTTGAACCCATGTCCCTGCTGGTTCGCGAATTGAAAGCGGTTTGGATGACCGATTCTTTCGCGGAATTGGCGCGCAGGGCCAACTCCCAGCCAGATTTTGCTGCTCTGTCGGCCGCCGTTGTGGCGGCCTGCGATCGCAAGGACGAACTCGCACAAGAAATCCTGATGCGAGCCGGTGCGGAACTGGCGCAACTGGCTGCAGCCGTAATCCAGCAACTTTTCGCGACACACTCAGGAAAAATTGCTTTGGGGATAGTAGGAGGCGTATTTCGTCATGCGGCAGTGGTTCGTGAAAGTTTCTGCGACGAATTAGAGAAGGTCGATAAACGGCTGGAAGTGAACTGCCATGTCATGGAGCCGATCGATGGAGCCCTTGCGATGGCGCGCAAACCCAGTTAGAGCGTCGGTGGAAAAGATAAACCTCGAAAATCCTTCTTTACTGCTTTACCTGCTCCCGCTTGACGTGCATCAACTCCATCACAGCTTCATACAGGCGTTTCCGGGTTTCGTGACGCTCGTTAGCGCGCGTGATGTAGCGCACGCGTACTTCGACCGCCGCGCCGGTGGGGCGAACGCTGATGGCGGGTTCTGCAGAGAATCCCTGAACGTGGTAGCGCGTAGTGGTCTGCTGCCACTCCGCCTGGGCCTTCAGCGCGTTTGCTCCTGTATCCTTCGTCACCAACTGCTGCAGTTTGTCGATCACCTCATACGGGTCCTGATCGGCCGGAATCGTCAACTGTAACTCATCCCACATCCACTGTCCGGAGGTTGAGAAGTTGAAATAGTGACCTTCAATCGCAAAGCTGTTCACGAAAGAGACCTGGCGGCCAGTGGGGTGTCCAGCGTCCGTCCAGTTTCCAGTTTCCAGTAAAACTGTTTTCAGCAAGCCAATTTCTACAACCTCGCCGCCTACCCCTTCAATCTCAACCCAGTCGCCTACTCGAATCCCGTTGCGCCCCATCAGCAGAAACCATCCAAAAAATCCCATAATCACATCTTTGCTCGCAACTGTGAGTCCCGCCCCGGCAAGGCCGAGGATCTCGGTAGTTTGGCTGGGCATGCCAAAAACGATGAATACGATCACGAAGACGCCGATGATTTCCGCCACCACCTTGGCCATGGCGCGCAGTGTGTCGATGCGCTTGTTTTCAGCCTTCATGTTGGCGAACAGCCGGTCGATCAGGCGGGCCAACAGGTATACGGCAAACACTACCAGGAGTATCCAGAGAAGACCTTCGATCAAGTTGTGCAGCGCAACCCGCTGGCGAGCTTCAACCACCGTGATCCAGGCGGTGTAGATGTCGGTGAGCTGTCTCTCGTCTTGCACCCGGCGGCCAAGGTCCGCCATATTTTTCTGGTCGTGTCCGTACTGCTTCAGGGAATCGAGTGCGGTCTGGGCGCTGGCCTTCGACTCTTCGCGGCTTGCCGCTTTGCTCCCCGTCGCGAAACCTTTCGCCTGTTGTTTGGCGTTCTCGCGATTTTCTTTATCTTTTTCGACTTGCACAGCCAGCGCATCGTGGCGCTGATTGAGCCGATCTGCCTTCGCGGTGGTTTCCTGGCGCGCTTCCTCGAGCTGAGTTTTCTTGTCTCGCAAGGCTTTCCACGCCCGAAAGACTGTCAGCATGGTATGGGCCTCGAAATCCAGTTCGTGCGGACTTGCCGTGGGGGGCTGCGTGGCGGCGTGGTCGCTGGCGTCGTGTTCAGCCTTCAGCCTCTTGATCTTCGCCTGCGGATCCCCTCCCGCGCGCTCCAGATCTTCCGCCGCATCGTCCAACTCATCCTGATCAAGATCCATTTGCGCTTTAGCAACGTCGATCTGATCCTGCAAATTGTCTTTTCGCGAGTCAGGGGCGGCGGCCAGCTGGCGCGTCAGCAGAGCGATGTTCTCTTGATCTTCTTTCAGCGCGAGTTGAGCTTTATTCTTACGGTCAGAGATTTGCCTGGCTTCGGGAGTGAGCTTGGGAGGATTCTCTTCCGCTGTACGCAGAGCGTCGAAGAAAGCGAGATCAACCTCGTGATCGCCGACTTTCTCGGCTTCGTGAGCTAGCGCCTGCTCCTCTGCTGTCGCGGCCATCGCGGCCATGCGCCGCGCGGTTTGCAGTGGACGCTGGTCGACCAAGGGCCGCGGAGCCGGCGCGGTGCGGCGGGCCAGGAATTGCCTCGAAGGCGTCTTGCTGTCTTCGGTTTCAGCTGGTTGAGCTTGCGGGCGCGTGCGCAACAATCCCACGATGGCAACAGCCACCAAGAGAAGCAGCACGGCCGCGGTAATCCAGTGTCGAAGTTTCATCGCAGGGGCAGTCGATTCATTCATCTTTCAAACAATCGCCTTATGGAACCCAATCGGCAAACAAGGAGTGCAACACTTTGTTTCATGAAGGATGGGCTAGTTTAGCAAAGTCAAAGGAGAAACAGAGAAGTGAGGAGGTCCGAGTGCCAGCCGTTCAGTGCGTTTAAAATGTTGCTGCGATCCTGAGGAGAAATTATGAAAACGTTCTTGCCGATTGTGGTGATTACTTTGTTCGTTGCAATTGCGATCGTCGCCGTTAATCATCCCTTTGCAGCAGCTTCGAATCGAGTAACTGCCGACTCTCTCCTGCAGATGGAGGCTGACTTCCTGAAGGCGGCGACTGATCGCGGCTCTGCTGGGTATATGTCCTATTATGCGGAAGATGCCGTCGAGTTGCCGAACGGCGAGGCAGCCATTAAAGGGAAAACTAACATTGCCAAGACGATGGGATTTCTCGATGAGAAGAGCAACCATCTCACATGGAAACCAGAAGGAGCGGATGTTTCGTCCTCGGGCGATCTCGGCTATACGTACGGAACTTTCGAATTTAGCACTGTCGGCGAAGACGGCAAGCCAGCGGTTGAGCATGGCAAGTACACCAGCATCTGGAAAAAGCAGAACGACGGGAGTTGGAAGGTTGTACTGGATATGGGGAACGGGAGCTCGCCGGCGCAGTGAGGGAGTTGTTAGCGGCGAGTGCTGGTTACTGCTATTTCCGGAAGTGATTGCTGATTGCTTCTGCCTGGCCGCGAGTAACCACGGCGGACAGGGCCGCAGCGTCTGCCTGCTTGACGGCCTGCAGACTGCCGAAGTGCTCGAGGAGACGCCGCGTTGTGCTTTCGCCTACTCCAGGAATCTCTCTGAGTTCCGTGGAGCGATCCCGCATCTGCCGGCGCTTGCGGTGAAACGTAACGGCAAAACGATGAGCTTCGTCCCGGATGAGTTGAATCAAGTGCAGCACAGGCGAGTGATGATCAAGCGCAATCGGATCTTTTTCCTGTCCATACACGTACAAAATTTCCTCGCGCTTGGCGATGGAAGCGAGCGGTTGATTGATAATTTCGAGCGACTCCAGGGCTGCTGAGGCAGCATGTAACTGGCCGAGTCCGCCATCGATCAGCACAACACTGGGCATGGGCTTTTCTTCCTGCTGCAGTCGTTTGTAACGGCGGGTGACCACCTCGCGCATTGACGCGAAATCATCCACGCCTTCGACGGTGCGAATGATGAATTTGCGATAGTCGGATTTCTTCATCTTGCCGTCTTCCCATACGACCATGGAAGCGACAGTTTCCGCACCCTGAATGTGCGAGATGTCGAAACACTCGATGCGTTTCGGCAGGTCGGGCAGCCCCAGCGTTTCCTGAAGTTCTTCCTGGATGGCTCTCGCATTCGGCTTCAACACCCGGAATCGCTGATCGTAGGACTGTTTCGCATTAGTGCCGGCAAGATCGATCAGAGCGCGCTTGTCGCCGCGCTGCGGAACCAGAACATGAACTCGCGCAGCTCGCGGATCAGCCCCCGAAACCTGTTCGGACAGTAAATCTTCCAGCGTCTCACGATCCTCGAAGTCCACCGGAACGTACAGGTTGCGCGGCACGTAGGGCTGGCCGATGTAGAGTTGCTTGAGCAGAGCAGAGAAGAACTCTCCGGGATTGAACGGATCGGCGGCGGTTGCAGAAGCACTTTCATCGCCGGAAACCACGGATGCTTCTTCGGAACTCGGCGAAGGGCTGGCTATGTCAACTCCTTCGGTTGAAATCTCTGCATTTGCTCCGGATGGCGGAGCGAGTTCCGGCAAATCCTCCCAGAAGAACTCGCGACGATCGACGACGCGGCCGCCGCGCATGTGAAACAAATTCACCGCCAGCATTCCATTTTCATAGTGATAGCCGAACACGTCGGCATCGTCGCCCTCCGCCGAGGCGATCCGCTGACGCTCCTGCAATTGCTCCACAGTCGAAATCAAATCGCGGTAGCGAGCGGCGCGTTCGTACTCTTCAGCAGCGGCGGCCTTTTCCATTCGTTCGTGAAGCGAGCGAGCCAAGTCTGTGGGGCGACCTTCAAGGAAAAGTTTTACGTCGCGTACGGCTTCTTGATAAGTCTCGGGCGTTGTGAGTTCTTGCACGCATGGGCCAAGGCAGCGCTTGATGTAGTACTGCAGGCAGGGACGTGGATGAAAACGCGTCAGGTCCACTTTGCAGGATGGAATCAAAAAATTGCGATGGATTAAATCTACGATGCGGTAAGCAAGATTAGCCGGAAAGTAAGGGCCATAATAAGCAGCGCCATCCTTACGAAGACGCCGAGTTACATACA
>Ga0209006_10000303_pt1 | contig 49164 bp, 71 predicted proteins | sample JacPin_JW_Ref_O2_FD_188567 | JGI IMG/M metagenome (GOLD analysis project Ga0209006, IMG submission 188567) | Forest soil microbial communities from Algoma, Ontario, Canada - Jack Pine, Ontario site 1_JW_Ref_O2 (SPAdes) (version 2) | ecosystem: Environmental > Terrestrial > Soil > Boreal...
GGGTCGTGGTCGGGGTCGCGGTCGTGGTCGCGGTCGTGGTCGCGGTCGTGGTCTTGGTCTTGGTCGGGGTCGGGGTCGAGGGAGAGGTCGTGGTCGGGGTCGAGGGAGAGGTCTTGGTAATTTCTTGGGATACAGAGACGGGACTTATCCGTCCGGGATGTCTTGCGCCACCTATGGTGTGCTTGTCTTCCTGTCGTCCGGGGCTAGAACCTAGACTCATACACGCCGGAGACGCTAAGCCAAGACTATTGGAGTGGCTATCGGGTAGGGATATTCTGGTGGGGCATAACGTAGCCTATGATTGTGCTGTAGTCTCTTCGGAATTCCCTGAGCTCCTACCTTATGTTTTCGAAGCGTACAAAGCCAATCTCGTAACCGACACCAAGATACGTCAACAGCTACTAGATATCGCGGCGGGCTGCTACCGAGGTCGCATGGGCGACGGAAATAAGTGGGTCAAGTACGACTACACTCTCGATGCCTGCCACAGGCGCGCCGTAGGTTCAGGCTTGAATAAGGACGGATGGCGACTTTCTTATTCATTTTTCCGAGACGTACCGCTAGATCGTTGGGAGGAGCGCGCAAGAGATCTGCAAGCACGCCTTATGGCTGGCGACCTACTACCGCAACCTGGAATGGAAGAGGGGCTACCTGAAAAAGATCGACAGGCGATCCTATCTTCCGACCCTGCTACTGTCTTGCAATACCCTAAGGACGATGCTGTTGCGACTCTTACGGTGTTCGAAGCACAAGAGAAACACGCAGAATACCTAGTAGACCAATACCGTCAGTCCTATGCCGCGTTCTGCATGCATCTCACCTCGTGCTGGGGTATATCCACCGACCCCGCGAAGGTGGAAGAGATACGACAAGCCACTGAAGGTGAACTACAAGACATAACCTACCGCCTTATGCAAACTGGACTCGTGAGACAGGACGGGTCACGGGACACTAAGAAGGCAGCGCTGTACATGACGGAGGTGTGCGCTAGGGAAGGCTTGCCTTTGCGCGAAACTGCCAAAGGCGGCGTGTGCCTGGACTCGGATGCCTGTACCTCTGCAGGTGACCCGCTGCTCAAGGACTACGCCGACTTCACTGGATACCGCACCGTCCTGGATAAGGACATCCCGATGCTCCGTTCGGGGTTAGTCCAAACGTCCTTCGGATTGGCGGAATCCGGCCGGACGACCTCCGCGAAGCCCAATCTGCAGAATATGCGAAAAGCCGGAGACGTGCGCGCGTGCTTTGTCCCGCGCCCGGGGTATGTATTTGCTCAGGCCGACTACGACGGCCTGGAATTGCGCACCTTGGCGCAATGCTGCATGACCATGTTCGGACATTCGAAGCTTGCAGAGGTTCTCAACGCCGGCAAAGACCCACACACTGAGTTGGCTTGTGCTATTCTTGGTATTCCGCCAGAAGAGGGAGCGCGTCGGCGAAAGGATAGGGAGGACAAAGAATTTGACAATGCGCGTCAGACAGCAAAGGTGGGACATTTCGGCATCCCCGGCGGACTTGGCCCAGCCAAGCTATCTCTTTTCGCCAAGAAGGGATACGGCGTTGAAATTACAGAATATCGAGCGAAGCAACTGAAGGAAGAGACGTTGGAGCATTACCCAGAATGGCGGGAGTTCTTCGCCAAGGTCAACGAGATGGACGGTTCCGTGGAACAATTGTTTACGAAACGCTTCCGAGGGGGTTGTTCCTACACCGCGGCCTGTAACACCTTGTTCCAAGGTTTGGGAGCGGACTGTGCGAAGGCGGCGTACTGCCTGATATCGGAGGCTTGCTACGTGGACAAGGCTTCGCACCTTTTTGGCTCCAGGGTGGTCGCGTTCATTCACGACGAATTCATCCTTGAAGTGCCGGACGACCCCCGTGCGCACGATGCCGCGCAGGAGTTGGCAAGGCTAATGATTCGTGGCGCGGGGACGTATCTGCCTGACGTCCCCGCGACCACGGAACCACTCTTGATGCGCTACTGGTCCAAGAAGGCTACGCCTGTTTACGAGAATGGGAGACTAGTGCCGTGGGGTTAGTCCGCTACGGGGTGTCTAAATGATACTCCGTCTAGGAACATGGGAGAAGGCAACGGCTTGGAAAGAAGGTTCGCCGTTGTGTCCAGCATTCTGCGCAACTGGTCCAATTGAGCCTGAAAAGGGGCAAGGTCAGGCAACTCTGGTGCGGGGATTTTTGTGGGAAAAAAGGTTGGGAACTGTTCTCGGAACGCGAGGGCTCTTGCATCCGGCTCCGCGACGCCCGGCATCCAGTAAGGATGGTTTTTCAAGCTGCGGACGTGCTTGTACCACCCCACCTTGGCAAGTGCGTATTCAAAATTGCATCCGGGTATGGGGCATCGGCACTTCTTTTTGGTCTGTTTCATAGGTCCTCCTAGGTATCAAATCAACAATTTCGTACGCTTGAGGTTCTCTTTGCTAGATCTACAAATCGGCATCCTTTCTGAGTTCGCGGAGGGCGCGAGTAAGTTCCGAGATTGGACTGGTTTGATTGTTCGTACTTGCTCCTACTTTCCGCCGTTGGCTACGTGCCCTTGCGGGCGTTCCGTTCGCTGTCTTGGTCTATGTAGCAGATGTTATGCCAGGGGGCGTTGGAAGCGAGTTCGCGTAGATAGGCTTGCTCAGCAAAAGGCGAAACGCGCAAATGCTCGCACATTGCGGAAACAAGTGTAGATGAACAAGGAACTTTTTTTAGAGTACCGCGCCGCCCCAGACGGGGCAAAAAAGAGGCTACTGCTCGAACGGCTAGTGAAAGAGAACATAGGCCTTGTAAAGAAGTTCGTCGATCGCTTCATGAAGCACACCAGCATTCCGCTACCCCGCGAGGACATGGAGCAAGCAGCCCTAATCGGGCTTACGCGTGCCTTGCAAAAACTAGACCCTGAGAAAGGGAAACTCTCCACTTATGCCGCCCACTGGATCCGACGCGAGATGCAAACAGAGTCGCGGCTTCACACCGATATCTACCGTCCCGAGGGGACAGGCGTGCCGTGGGACGTCGTACGTGCGAACGAGGGCATTCAAGCTGCCTTGGGGCGTCCTGGCACTGCTGAGGAGCTATCGTTCGAAACCGGTAAGGATATATCAGATGACGACGTCGAGCGCTACCGTACCGAAGCTCCCAAGTATGATCGTGGAATTATGAACTATTCGGGGGACACGGACACCCCTCAGGCCGTCGTGCCCCAGGCACTTCTAGACATCTCTAAGCCCACTGAGCCCGACGAGCGCCTTATGGCGTCCGAGACGGCACAGAGGCTCTACCGCTTCGTGGACACGCTAGAAGGCAAGCAGCGGGCCGTTATGTCCTATCTGGCACAGGGGATGGAGGATAAGGCAATTTGCCTAAAGTGTCAGATCACGGACGGGGAGCTCCGCAGGTACCGAGGTGTGCTCAAACGAAAGGCGAAGAGGTCGCTCAATGCCGGATGAGATTCGAATTACAGATCCAGTAACGGGCGGGATGAAGGGTCGCAAGTTAGAGCGCTACGATCTCATCCCGTTCGAGGCATTGGACGAAGTAGCTCGGCTCTATGGCCGAGGCGCTTTGAAATACGAGGACCACAATTGGCGCAAGTCGTATGCTTGGAGTCTATCTCTAGGGGCGCTTCTGCGGCACGCGTCTCTGTGGGCTCAGGGAGAAGACTTCGATCCGGAAACGAAGTGTCACCATATGGCTGCGGTGGCATGGCACGCCCTAGCTTTGCTTACCTTTAGCATTCGGAGTTCTGGCACGGATGATCGGGTGAAGAGATGACCCTCCTGTGTGATTGCGATGGCGTTTTGGCGGATTTCATCGGTGGCATGTGTCGAGAGCTACGCGCCTACGGCTTCCCCTATACCGAGGACTCTTTCGACTGCTTTAGCCCTACGATGCCCCCTGCCGTCCAAGAGGCCTGGGATGAGATATACCGCCGCCCGGGTTTCTGTTACGGGCTAGATTGGTATCCGGGTGCGAAGGACTTTTTTCTAGAACTCCAAAGACTAGACAAGGTGATTGTAGTTACGGCGCCAGGCCCGGGCTCCACGTGGCACTACGAGCGACAGGAGTGGCTTAGCGGCGTGGTTCACTCTCGGGATGTAGTCTTCTGCGATGCGTCAGTGAAGCCCTTGCTCCTAGGACGGCTCTTGGTAGAGGACCGAGCCGAGACCGTCGAGCATTGGGGTGGTGCTTCAATTCTTATCGACAGACCCTGGAACCGTGTGTTGAAGAGCACACCCATGTGCACCCGCTCCTATTCTTATGACGGTGCGCTAGAGAGGATTCGACACTACTATGACCGTCTCTAAGATTCTTATCGTCCCCGATGCGCACATCCCTTTCGAAGACGAGAAGGCTTACGGGCTTATGCTTAAGGCGGCGCGAGTTATCAAGCCTGAGACCGTTGTCATTCTCGGCGACTTTGCGGACTTCATGAGCGTGTCATCGTTCGACAAGTCCCCGGATCAGGCGATTCAATTCGAATACGAACTGGAGAAGGCGAATGCCAGGCTAGACGAGCTTGATGCTTTGGGGGCGAAACACAAGTACTATCTGTGCGGGAATCATGAAGACCGCTTGCCGCGTCTACTGAAGCGCCAGGCACTTGCACTTTATTCGACCTTGACCGTTGCGAAGGTTCTCAGGCTCAAAGAAAGGGGTTGGCACTACTCACACTATGGCGACCACATCACGATCGGTAAAGTGTCGTACACTCACGATACAGGCAATCTTGGGCCTTACGCTCACATTCGTTCTGGGCAAGTGTTCGAATCCTCTGTCGTTCACGGTCATACCCATTACGCTGGTGTGGGTTACTTTGGTAACGCTAGAGGGGATACACACGTGGCGATCCAATCGGGCTGGCTTGGCGGTAAGAAAGCCGCCGAATACCTTTCGCAGATAAAGCAGTCCAGGAACTGGCAACACGGATTCACGTTCGGGTACAAGGAACTTGGTGGAGAGACCCACCTACAGTTCATCCCTATCATCAAGGGTGTTTGTTGGGTGGACGGCAAGAGGATTTCGGCGTGAGTGGCAAAGCCCAGACGTAGAATAACTCGAAGTGTAAGCCGGTTTAGGGCATGACCGACGTTCTCTCAGAGCAAGACACGGTAGGACTAGAGGCCGCTAGGCTTTCACGCCCGGGCATCCCCGGAGTCTTCAAGGAATTCGTGCAAGCGGCCTGGCACGTCGTGGAGCCTGGTAACGAATTCATCGACGGCAAGCACATTGACCTAGTATGCTCTGAGCTTCAGAACTGGCGCAGCACCCGGGACTTGATGGTAACAATACCTCCTGGGTGCTGCAAGAGTCTACTGGTGAGCGTATTCTTTCCAGCTTGGGTGTGGACCTTCCTGCCTGACCATCGTTTTATCGTATCATCTTTCGATGCGGCCCTCACCCGGCGGGACGCACTCAAGTCGATTGACATCATGAAAAGCCCTTGGTACCAAGCCAGGTGGGGAGGTAAGTTCCTGCTGGGCACAGACCCTGCGGCGAGTGATTTCACGAATAGCCAAAAAGGCTGGCGCTTCTCTACATCCGTCGGCGGAAAGGCGACGGGGCGACACGCGGACACCCATATTTACGACGACCTTTTGAAGCCCCTTACGATATCAGATGCCACGCTGGACGAAGCTCGGCGGTACGTCCGTGAGACCATGCCTACGCGTTTTCGGGACTATTCCAAGGGCTGCCGTATATTGATCATGCAGCGACTATCCGAGCTAGACCCCGCCGGAGAGCTTCTAAAAGACGGTACGTTCAAGCTACTGCGGCTACCCATGCGCGCGGAGAAAGAACGGTGTGAGGGCGACTGGCGTACGGAAGAGGGGCAACTTCTGTGGCCGGAACGGTTCCCGGAAAGTGCCGTTGCCCACCTAGAGCGGCAGATAGGGGGCCCCCGCGCGATCGCAGCCCAATTGCAGCAACGCCCCGCGCCCGAGAGCGGTAACCTTTTCCAAAAGGCGTGGTTCAAGCGCTACACGACTCTTCCCAAGATGGATCTGACTATCCAGTCTTGGGACCTTTCCTTTAAGGATGCGGACGACTCAGACTACGTCGCGGCCGTGCTTATCGGGCGGTGCGGGGTGGACTATTACCTTATCGACCTGCTAAAGCAGTGCTTGAATTTCCCCGCTACCCTAGCCGCCTTCCGCGCTAAGGCGAAGGACCCCGTATGGGGTAAGGCTTCGGTCAAGCTCGTAGAGGACAAGGCGAATGGTCCCGCGGTGGTGTCGTCGCTCGAGAAGGAGATACCCGGGATACTTGCAGTAACGCCCGAAGGTGGTAAGGTAGCGCGTGCGAATGCGGTGGCGCCCATTCTCGAGTGCGGGCATTTCTACGTCCCCGAATTCTCTGCTTGGGCGGAGGAATACCTTTACGAAATGTGCGCCTTCCCTTTTGCCGCGCACGATGATACGGTCGATGCGACTACCCAAGGCTTGCACTACTTCCACATAAATACTACAAGATTTGCATCGGCGATGGCTAGGCTGAGAGGAGATAAGAATGGCTAGTTATAGAGCGCTTGAATACACCGAAAAGGGAGATTGCGTCTCCTGGGAGTACCATCGATAATGGATACGCTACTTGTTTCGCTCTTTGTAGCAGTGGTAATAATCCTATCACTAGCATATTATATATGGGTTATACGCTGAATAATTCCGGGGCAACACGAAAGACACAATTCGGAGGAAACCCTGGTTCGGCTCTAGCAGGATCCGTAGATGGCTCCCTCAATGGGTACTCCATAGGACCCATTGAGGGAGTAGGACGTTGGCCAGCGAACCTTCTCTTTGACGAAGATGCGGCTGCTGTCTTGGACGAGCAAACTGGCAACATCCAAAGCAGGCCTAGCGTCACGGAAAACGGCGGAGGGGGTAAGATATTCCGTACCCGCAAAGGTCAAGGCAAGAAGGCGAACGGAGGTTACTCAGATTCTGGGGGCGCGTCTAGATTCTTCTACTGTGCTAAGGCTAACACGAAAGAGCGAGAGTACGGGTGCGAGTCATTACCTCGCAAGTCTGCGGGGGAGGCTACGGATCGCGAGGATGGTTCGGACGGCTTGAATAGCCCTCGCGCTGGCGCCAACCGAACTGGTGGCGCGCAAAATTATCACCCCACGGTAAAGCCGCTCAAGGTGACGGAATGGCTTGCTAGGCTTATCCTCCCGCCCAATCCAGGAGGACTTCTGCTGGTACCCTACTGCGGTTCGGGTTCGGAAATCATTGGAGCCTTGCGGGCGGGGTGGGAGAATGTCCTAGGAATCAAACTTGACGAGGGTTATATTTCTATTGCTCACGCCCGTATTCCTGCTAACGTCGAAGGAGTGGAGGTTATCAAATGAAGACCGTCAGGAATTACAACGGGGAAGAGGTGGGTAGCAGCGTCCACAAATTTCAGCTTGCCGGACTAGGCAAGGCGCCCTTTCGCTTTGATGGGCAAGAGGTTATCCTACATCAGGTACCAGGGTTGCCGCCTCGCGCTGGAAGTTCTTGTGACTTCTGCGGGATGTCTATTGCCAATGTTTTTTGGATCAAGAGTTCGGACGGCAGACGATTCAAGGTTGGTTGGGATTGCGCCGCCAAGACGGGCGACGCCGGGCTGTGCCGTGTAATAGACAAGAAGGTGGCAGAAGCGAAGGTAAAGGCCACGCACGCTCGCCAAGATGCTTTGATTCTCAAAGGGAAGGAAGTCCTCGCTAACGCGAACATTCGTGGCATGCTGGCGCTTGAGCCGCACCCCTATTCTTTTCGTGCGGAGAGGGGGGACTCTCTTCTAGATTTCGCCGAATACGCTATGCGCAATTCGGGACGTAGGGGTTGCTGTGAGGTGTCCAAAGACTTGCTAGTGCTCGCGTCCGTGGTGGGTGTCTAATGCGACCCGAATGCACCACGAACGTGTTTCAGTACATGTACGACGATGAGGAAGAGCAAACCGTGCCCGGGCTGCTCTGTTGGGTGGAGTGCGATTGCGAGAACCTTGACGAGGACTGCGAAGCGTGCGAGGGTAGTGGACGAGTCAGGAGGCTAGTATGAACCGTACGATCACGCGTCCAGCCACGCCGCAAGCTTTCCACCCTGGCCGCTACGTCATCCTTCCCCCCGCCGTCCGAGCGATCGTGCGAGCCCGTCCGCATTCCGACGCCCCCTCCTGGGCGTTTCGAGCGCACAACGGTGCGTCCAGGAAAGCCCTAACCTACATCTACCACCTGTAAACTGGGAGGATGACGAAGCACATGGACACCGTAGAATTCATGCTAGAGCAATTCCTAGCGGATGAGGACGAACCGACCACGCCAGGCGAAATGGCGTGGGTCCCGTGCGAGCATCTCGAGTCCACGAAGTGCCCTACGTGTAACGTGTGCGAAGCTTGCCGTGGTACGGGACAGGTTCTGTTGCCAGTGAACGCGGAGCGGAAGGTTATCTAAAGGTCCAAACCTTCTAGCTCCTCTACGATAGGCAAACCGACGCAGCGGCAAGAATAGTCTTGTCCAGGGTGATTCACGGACCCATCCTCGGCCGTGATGGGCGGATCGTTCCAATCTTGCTCGGTGCCTTCTAGGTCCTGGTGCATCGGCCTGACACGCTCGTCTTTCGACGTGGACCAAATGTACGACGTAACTCCAGCGTTCTCTTGGCGAGTTTGGTTAATCTGCCCGTTCAACTTAAGCGTCTGGTCCCTTGCGATGAGTTCCGCTCGTCCCTCGCAATCGGGTAGGAGTTTCTGAACCTCCTCCACGCGAAGCCCGAAATTAGTGGGGTCGTTAATGACCTTGCGCACCTTCGAGGCGTACTCCCTGTGCGCGTCCTCCACGAGCTTGATGTTTTTATCGCGGGCGACGGCTATCTGTCCTGCCACGCGGGTATCGCTGGGCTTGATTCCAAACAGCTTGGGGAAGGGCTGTTTCCGCACAGTATTCGACATGCGGTCGAACATCTTACCTACCGCGCTGGGGATGTCTTCCACGATGCTCTTGTCCACGACGTCCAGGTGCGAGCCGTGCGGGGTGATGGCGTCCGTGCGGTGAGGCAGCGGTACGCTTAGGTAAGCCCTACGCCAGGCTTGGACGTACCTTTTGAGTTCTCTAACGTACCTGGCCTCGGCCGTGCGGGAGGCGCTAAGCGCGGCGGCTAGGCGGGCACGTTGGGCTCTATCGGCGAAGCGGCCCATTAGGAAGTCTCCCCCTTCTTACCTCCCTGTGGCCCTGGGAGAGGTATTGTCGAATTCTCGTCTTGGCCGGATTGTTTCATGCCAGCTACCGTGATTTCAGTGGGCTCGCCGACTCCCGCATGCGTGGGACCGTGCTGCGTCTGGATGCTTCCTGGACCTTCTTCCACCTTCTTTTCCGCCACCTGGACGTTGAAGTCGTGCGAGGCTGCTAGCGACTCCTCGCGGGGCGCTACCTCGATATGTATCGAAGGATCGAACTTGCCCTTGCGGAAGTGACTAAGAGCAACCTCCTCCGGCAACAGAACGCCAGCCGTAACCATCGCCGCATCCCGCGTACCGTACTGAAGTTCGATAGCAGCCTGCTCGGCTTCTGTCATTTGCCACAAGCTCTCGAATTCAATGGTCATCTTGTCAGGAACTACGCCGCCCGTAGGCCCGTCCTTCGCGAGACAAATAAGTCGGTACAGCTTCAGCAATTGTGGCGCCAAGTACGTTTTCTGTTCGGAGGCTACCGTGTCGTAGAAAGCGCGAAAGTCACTATCTCCGGTGGCGCCCATGCCTTGGTTTGCACGCCCGAAGAGGACGTTGACGGGAATTTGCGCCGCCATGGAGATCTGTAACATAAACCTATCGAGAATCTCGGGCACCCCGGAGAGTGGCGTTGCCTTGCGTTCGAAGGTCTCTGACTCGTCCAAGATAAGGCTGCGCGCACTAGAGCGTTGCATATCCACCATGGCCATGCGCGTCTGAAGGTCGCCAACGTTGTTACTGGCGATCATGTCCCACAAGCCCTTCATGGTGAAAACGCCCTGTGCGGCGTCTACCATGAGGTTCGCAGCGGCCTGGTAACTGGTGTCGTACGCGCGCAGGACTTCGTACACGGACTGAAGCACGCTCAGGCTCCAGCCCGCCAGCTGACGCCGCTTGATGATATCCACTGGCGCGCCGTCAAAGCGGATGACGCGGCTGGCGTGGACGATGAGAACGGCTTTCTTTTCCTTCTGTCCTAGCGGACCATCCATCGTATTCGTAATCATGTACGACGACGGCTCCCCGAAGTTAGGGGCCATGGGGTCGGCGAAGTATGTATGGGCGTACGCGAAGCGTTTGTCAACGTTGTTCAGGAAGCGGAGGCTTTTGATATTGTCCTCGTTCGCGGGTAGCGACGGATCTAGCCCATCGTCGATGCCCATGATCATGAGGTTACCACCGAAGAGCCTTCCCCAAATCCAGCCACTAAGAAAACGCTCGTTCAGGCGGATTTTCTTGGCGTAGTTCTCTGCGTCTTCTGCCACCTGCGGATCGCTGTCGCCTGCGTACCGGTCGCCTTTCTCTTTCGCGGATTTATCCGGTACGCACAGCGTGTAGCCTTTGCGAAACATCTCGTTGGGCTTGAACTCGACGATGCGACGGGCGAGGGCATTGTTGTGGAAGAGCGCGGAAAGTTCGGGCCAAGGCTGGAAGCCGGGGTCGAAGTAGTGCCCGAGTTGGACCTTATCTCGAGGCGCATATCCGGACCACTCGGAGCCGAAACCCGTCGCGGAGCCTGTGCCCAACCCTGTTGCGGGGTTTTCCCAAGCGTCCTTACGGATCAACCCCCGGGCTTGCGCAAAGGCCTTATTCTGCTGGGCGGGGGAAATCTTAGTTTTCTTGCGCATATACGCGTGAGTTTACCCCTAAAAACGATAAACTCCCCCTGTGCCCCCCTGGGAAAGACAAGAGAACGAAGGCGAAGCCGCATGGGCCGCTTTTTTGAGGTACCGAGATAGCGTGGGCCCCCGAAAGCTTTTTGCTATCAAGGGGATGCACGCCATGATTCAACTTCAGGAGTGGTTTAACAATCATACCTGGGAAGACCGCTGCAAGGCTTTTGACCGCTACCTGGATTCCGCCCGCGTTGCGGAACGCGTCGCCATCCTAAAGGTGGACGAAAACGAGCGCAACGCCCGCACGCTTATGGCTTGCCACGAAGCTAAACAGGTCGCTTCCCTTGAACTCGAGAAGCTTCTAGACGCCGCCAAGTCCAGCGATGCGCACGGCTTTCTAAAGCCTGCGGACATTGTAAAAATTTTCGAGTGCGCGGTGAAGTGCGAGCGTCTGGTAAAAGGCGAAGCTACGGAGATAGTGGAAACCCAGGGACCGGCTATCGACTACTCGAAACTGTCGGATCAGGACCTGGAGGCGCTTGCGGCCGCGCACTCCGTAGTGGAAGAGATGAGAAAGAAATGTAAATGAATTCGGATCGAAGCGGGAACCGTAGCAAATCCGTATGGTTATGCTGTGCGTGCAACCGCCGCGCAAAAACTTTGCTTGACATGAAAAAAGCCTGTCGTAGCATGTCCGTATGGGTGGAGGAGTCCTCCATCATCCTAAAGGACGGTAAGCCCATTGAAGCCCGAGCTAGCGACGAAATCCCCATCCTCCCCCTGTGAGTATCTTCTAGCGATAGATCCTGGCATTTGCACGGGTTGGGCTTGGTTCTGGCAAAAGAATCTGATAGCAGCTGGGGTGGGTGAGCCGTGCACCTTATCGTCGCAATACGACTGCATTTGCGAGTGTCCGCAAGTCTATCCTAGATCTCCCGTCCCGCCGAACGACTTAATTACTCTAGCCGTACTAGTAGGTACGTTCGTGGAGCGCTACGCTGCCAAGATGGTCTTCCCCGCGACGTGGAAGGGTCAACTAAAGAAGCACGTCTGCCATGCTAGGATTGATTTAGCCTTGACACCCGGGGAGAGGAAAATTATTCCCAAGCTCGCAAAAACATACTTACACAACATGCTGGACGCGGTGGGCATTGGGCTGTGGTACCTAGGAAGGTTGCCGAAGTCGGGAGTGTTGAAATGAGTTTCTGGCTAACTGATGTCATCACACGCTGTTATAGGTGCGGCATACGTAACGAGCGCAGAATCGAACGTCAACGGGCAGGAGGTGCGTACCCTTGCGGCGTGTGCAAAGCCTATATTTACTTTCCGCACGTGCCCGAGCGGCTTATAGCTCAAATAGATTCCGATCTAAACGTTCGCCAGTGGTGGAGGAAAGGGGGGCGGAAATGAAAGGAAGACTCAAAAAGACGCAGACCCTTGAACAACTATTTCCCAACGTAGCCGCCCGTCGCGCCGCGGATGCGTCCATTGACCGGCTGGACGTTACTAAGAGCATGAACGAATACTTGGACACATGGGAATGTGCGTACTTTACCGTCGCACAGAGCTCCCCCTTTCGAGAAGGCTAGACTAGCGCCGCGCCCGCAACCATAAACCCACCCACGGTCGCATCGTATCGGCTACCCCACGTGCCCTCGCCGGTCACTCCACCGTACCGGCTAACGAACTTGAAATCGTTCCCCGGGGGCCACGTAGTGTAGTGCAGCATCCCATACGTGCCCGCCGCTTTGGTGTCCGTAAGCAGCTCTTGCGCGCTGGACGGGCTTAGGAGCTCCTTTATCTCTACCAGGAAGCTCGCTGGCCATTGCTCTACGTAGTCCACGCTCGTGGCTGCTAGCCCCACGGGGAGTAGATTCGCGACGGCTATGACGTCCTCGTCCCGCCCTTGGGAGCGGTTCACCCGGATGCGAAGGAGAATGGCCACGTAGTAGTCGGAGTCGCTTCGCCCGTTCCTAGGCTCACCTACGATAGCCCCGAGCTTGTCCTCCTGGTCGCCCGTTACCGTTGGCGTTAGCTGGCGAAGATTGATAATGTCCCAAAAGGTGTCTTCGAGAGTTTGCACGCTTTGCGTGAAGGACGTAATCATCCCACGCAGAACCTCGGCGTTCTTGAACTGTTCAATAAGGAACGCCAGCGCCTCAGCAACGTGGTTGTTATCTACAGTAGGAACAGGCACTTAGATACCGTTCACGAGTATGCGGGACGTATCAAGAAGATATACGGTAAACGGACTACCAGAAATATTCGCTGTATTCACGGGGGGATAAACTGTGTCCACTTCACATGTCGGGACATCAATCGTAATCCCGGGAACGATAGCCGATGCGCGCACGCCCAGGATTACGACCTCCGCCCCTGGCACGAGGTCCTGCTGACCATACGCCACGATAGCGGCCTTCACGGCATTCGCTTGATCCGTTGTGAGGCTATTAGGTGTCGTCGTAACGTCGACATACAAGTCGACCACGGTAACTCGTGTGAACGAGACGGTATGGCTATTCCCCGAGGCATCCGTTGCCGTTCCAGTAAGGGTTCCGTAGGCTTGAATACCCGAGGGCTTGTCATCCCAAATAGTCTGGGCTATGCTATTGTTCGGCACTGCAGGGCTTACACCGTCCCAAATCAGCGCCTGAAAGGACTTGGCGGGTTGGTTATTGCCGTCCGTGAACATTGTGGTGTTCTCTGGAACGGAGCAGGAAATCATTCCCGCCAATTGGTCTAGGGCTGCTTGGATAGCATCGACCGTGCAGGCGCCGGGGGCTGCAAGTTCGGCTTCGCGCTTCTGTCGGAGTTCGGTGGACGAGCCCGTAAGGTTCGGGTCGTCGCCAAGCGAACCTAGCACCGCATCGAGCGGATTCGTAACCGCCGACCATCCCGATACGGGCGCTGTGATAACCGTCAACGTCCCAGAGTTGGCGACGATGGGTCCGGTTTGGGTACTCTGGAACACGCCTTGGTAAGTGCCGGCGGAGGTACTTACGACGGGGCCTGGAACAGGGTTGCCGTCGACATCAGGGGGACCTACGAGCGTCCAAGTGTTCGTGGGCTGCCCCGCGACATTGGCCACGCTCCCGGCCGGGATGGACGAGGACGAGGCCAGGGTCATATTGCAAGTAACCTGACTCGGCGTAGGCGGGTCGGGAATGGTGCCAGTTAGGCTGGCAAGGGCTACGAGTAGCTGTCCTTCTGAGGCGTCGGGGTCGAAACCGTTGTATGCGGTCGCCCCGAGCTCCCACAAGCTGGCGAGTTCATTGGCAATGATTCCGATGAGTTGCCCGATAGGTTGGTCGGGCGATGTGTCCAAACCCGGGTCGACATTCGCCAGTAGGGCCGTCGTGATATTCGCGACGATCTGTTGCTGTGTTAGGGCGACGAAACCAGTAGGGGATACACCGCTCACGACAAGCTCCCAGCGCTGCCTGACGGGATCGTCACAAGAAAAGGCACCCCGGTCCCCCCTTGGATAGTCGCCCCGCTTTGCGTCGTGCAGGCGAAGATAAGGTTGAGCTGTCGGTTCGCGTTCAGCGTCACCGTAAGCGCCGTGACCTGATTCACCCACGGGACGGAGAGGATAACCTCCCGGAAAAGCTGCGAGATGATTCCCAGGTTGGGATTCTTCTGTCCTAGGATCGCTTGAAAGTACGGCACCCCGATACGGACGTCGAAAGCCCAGTTGCCGAGGAACGAAAGGAAAAGGTTCCTAAGTTTCTGCGCGGCTTGCGCGTCGGGGTCTGTGACGATGCTAAGTTGTTTAGCGTTAGAGATGTCGAAATCGCCCGACGTCGTTTGCAGAAAGGTCGTCATCTTTTCGGGAGTTTACCCGCAAAACTAGCCAGGTTCCGACGAAGGCCCCCGCGGCGGAGAACGGGATTAGCCAAGGATTCTCAAGGTATAGGTATACCGAAACTCCCGAACAGGCGACTAGAGCCGCACTACACGTGGATGCCTTCCAGGCGGCACCCTCCGCAACCCATTTGACGTTCAACGTCCAAAGGACGTCCACGAGAATGGCGAGCCAATAGACTAGGAGGTATGTCACTCTGCCTTGGCGACGGTAGCGGCCACGTTGCCAACCGTGGTGTAGGGTGTTCCGTAGGTCACGGGACCACCGCCCGAGGGCGCCGCCGCACTGGCCAGGGCGTTCTTTATCTTGGTGAGTTCCCCTGACACCAGGTTGGCCAATGCGACGAAACCCGTAGGCGAAGCCCCTAGGTCAATCTCCCCCCCAGCACTGGGGATGCGAATCTGCGCGGACTTCCCTGCGATGCCTATCACTAGGTCAGAGGAGATGGGGTCGCCCACGGGCGTCACCGTATTGCAAGGCATCGCCACGCAGTACATACCATGAACGGTCGCATCCGTGGGCGAGGAGAGTTGCCCCGTTTGGCGCCATTCCGCGTCCGAATACATACGGAATACGACCGTCACTTCGTCCCCCGAGTTCAGGGGGAAGGCCATAACGAACCCGCCCCCGCGCGGGTACGCGATGGGTACCTGTGGAAGTACGGGCAGGGTCTCGTACGCCTTTAGCCCCGTCGTTCCCTCGATGTAGGGGCGACGTATGGCCAGCTGGATGTCTGCCGTTTGCGTGCTGGGGTAGAAGGTCTGCACCGTGCCAGGGAGGCTAGTGTGGACTTGCTCCCGCATCTCATCCATTGCCAGGCGGATGATTTCGGTTAAAGTTCTATCAAGAGACATTTGCAAGCCTCTTCTTTAGTCCTGCTACTATAGATTCCAACTGGGCTAGCGTTGCGTCCTGTTTGAGTTGATTCGCCTTCCAGGAGATTATCCAAACGTTTCCCCTTACATATCCTTTGGATGAATCTATGCGGTCGATGGATGCAGTGCCGTCCGTGAACGTTCTAGGACCTAGCCAAGGCTTATTTTTGCCTCTTCCGAAGTTGGCCCCGCAGGGGAGTACTGGAATGCCCAGTAAAGGGCACACATCCGGCCACGGCAAGTCGTCCGCCGTTATGTTGAACTCCATTCCGTTTCGTCTACAGCGAGCTCTTGCTTTGTTTACCAGGTATTTTACTGGATGGGCTTTCCTCCATTTGATTGTAGATATTCTTTTCTCTTCCGAGTGCGTTCGATTGTATTCTCGCCCTTTAGCAGTCTGGCACGGTATGCAAACACGCACATGTCCGTCCCTGTGCCTTTTGTGCTTGTAGTAGCTTTCCAAGGGCTTCACTACGCGGCACACGTTACAAGGTCTCATACCAATAGTTTATAGCTAGATAGATTGGTATGAGTTTTTAATCTCCAGAATCGTCGTCGGAGTCTTGAGCGTCCTCCGCGTCTTGTGCGTCTGCTTGCACACTTTGCGTGGGGGTGGTACTGTATTTTTTAAGGGATAGATTCATTTGCCACGGATCGCCGTAGCTTTGACCTTCTGCCTCTGTTTCAAAGATGCGAAATACGCCTTGCAGTGACTTAGCCTGAATGGATACTAGGCGCCCTGGCGTGAGCCCTGGGATAAGCAAAGCACTGCACTGGACCACGCCTTTGTTATCTACGCTAGGCGAGCCCAAAAGTCCAGTAGATGCTGAGAGAATGATAGCCGTAGCGTTGAGGGGCTTGTTTTTCTCGAGAAATTGCAACGCTCCGTTTTGTACCGACCACTCTAGGTTGCTGGATTTGCATAGGTTATTCAGCCAGTAAGACGCCTTTCCGGAGATTCCTGCACCCGAGAACATCGACGCCACTCCCTTGGCGCCTAGCACTTGCACGGCGTGCCCGATGTTCCCCACGCCTACGCCCATGGCGGCGGCGATGGATTGGATGACTTGCTGCGGCGACGTGCCCGCGGCGAAGTTTGTATTGATTCTAGACTGAGCCAAAGCGTGCGCCTTATCTCCGCTAGAGAGATGCGAAACGATATCGGGACCTTCGGTAACGGCGGGAAGGGAGCCGCGCACGGTCCCCTGGAATAGAACGCTCATCCCCACAGGATCAGCGTACCCAGCGCTTAGCGTTACGGGGATGCTTGGTCCCAGCATGCCGAAGTAAAGCCGGGTGTCCTCACTGAGGTTCCTAACCTTCAGGTCACAGGAATTTGGAGTGCCCGGCTTAAGAGACTTTTTTACCGAGAACTCGATAGCCAGCTTAGAGATGTCTTGCGTGCCGACGACAAGAGAATACGCGCGACGGAAGAGTGCTTGGTTGGCCTCGCTTATCTGTTGCGGTACCTGCGATGCGTTTGCTGCAAGCCCCATCATCCACCTGCGAGCGTCATGGTATCCCAGTAGGTCAAGTCAACCCGAAGCCCGGGGCCAAAGTCGTTTAAGCCGGGGTTTGTCAAGTCGTTCGTGGTACTGATAGCAAACATCTCGCCTGGCGGCAAGCGTGGGTCCACGAAACGTCGAAGGAGCGCCCAGTTTGTGACTATCTTTACCGAAGCCAAGAGCGTCTCGTCCGGTAGGGAGATGCTCATGTACCAAGACGACTCCCGTTGATTCCACTGGAACGAGAGAAGGTAGTCGGAGCCCTCCAGGTTTACTGTGGTCTGGTTAAATGGATCCGACGTCACCGGAATGCTAAGGATACTCATAGTCCCAGTAGGTTCTCTAAAAGGCTGGAATCCTGCGTAGTTACATCCACGGGGGCCTTCGCGCCCTTGTTCACCTTTGGCGTAGCTCGAATAACGGCGGCCTGGGGGACGTTCGTGGTCGTTGTGGTCGCGACGATAAGAACCTCTTTCAACGACATCGTAATGTTGCCACCTGTGCCTGAATCCTGCGTCTTGGAGACACTGTAGGACTCTAGAGCCATGTTCGAGTAGGTGTGCTCGGGTGTGATAACCGTTAGCAGGGTGGAGTTCTGTTTGAACAGGCGCAACTGATCAAGGGTATCTTTGACTGCATCGAACAGGGACGTGAATTGCCACGTGGATACGTTCAGGACCTCGGGCGGTCCGCTAGGGAGGGCACCCGTGGCGAGTAGCGCAACAGCCGTCAATGGTCCACCCTCGACCGCCGTAGCCGCATCCTCGGCGAGCTGCAGGTACGTCAAAGATGTTGACGGATGAAACTGGGGGGCAAAGAGAGTCTGAGGAAGGTTCGTTCCCGTTCCGTACAGGGGGGAATTGGATACGAAAACCTCTAGGGTGATTTTGTCCAGGTTCGGGCGTATGTGGTCCGCGATATTCGCGCCCGTTTCCACCGGGTGTTCAGTGACGTCACTTGAACCCTCATGTGTGCGTGTGGTACACACATCAAAAGTTAGGAAGTTCGTAGTGTCCCATTGTAGCATAACCGCGCTAACGGTACCCGCTCCCGCGGGGTCTTGCCAGGAATAGGACTGCGGCTGAACTCCGGTTTGGATTGCTGAACTACTCATGATCCCGTATCCGTCCCGCCGAAGTCCTCGTAAGCCTGTTGATGCCCGCGGCTATCCGACAGCGCTTTCTTGACATGCTTGGCAACGGCAGCGCCCGTTGCGTTGGGATCGGACGAACCGTGCACGTTGATTTCTACGCTGTTGGTTTGGTGTCCATATGCTGCGAAGCCTTCACGGAAAGGAATACGCGCGTGGTCTGCCTGTGCCAGGGGGGCCTCGGGCGGCCCAGCGGGCGCGTGGCGTCGCAATGCCTGCACTGCATCGAACTGTTCCGAAGTAAGCGCTACCCCACCCTTGTCTGGTTTTAGAATGCCCAGTTTCTCCGAGATGCTCGCCATTCCTTCGCCGAGCTTTTCCACCCACCCGAAGAGTTCCTTGACGTCGGAGAGGGCTTGTCCTAGGAAGCCCCCCAAAGCCTGCCCGATAGCGATGACAGCCGCAAGCCCGTCCCCTTTCCAAAACACTACCAGGGCGTCCCAAACGTCGTGTAAATCCTGGACAATCTTTTGCGTCGTACCTATACCGAAAAGCTTGTCGATAAGCGTCCCAATAGCGCTCTTACCACCTGTGAATAGGTGAAAGAGATCATCGAACAGAAGATACAGTGCGCCCGCCATTATCAGTGGCACGGCAAGCTCCAGGGCGAGCGGCGCCAAAGCAATCGCAGCAGCCGCGCCGAACGCGATTACGGCGGTCTTCATAAAGCCCGTGCGCTTCTCTAGATTCTGTGTCCAGACGACGAGTTTCGTCACCTTTTCCGTAATCCAAGTAAACGCGGGCAAGAGCGCCGTGGCCAGGTTCGTCTTCAAGGAAGTAAACGCAAAGTTCATCTTCGCGGTTTGGACTTCGGCATCTTTGGCGTGCTTGATGAAGTCCTCGGAGATACCCCCGCCTAGAGCATCGAAGTCCTTCGCGGCTTCCTTTAGGCCCTCGCTTCCCTTCATGAGAAGGGGAAGCATAGCTTGTCCCTGACGCCCCATTAACCGGAAGGCTTCGGCGCCTCGCTTGCCGGGGTCTTCGATAGCCTGGAAATGATCGGCAAGGTCCCCCATGACGTCTAGGACGGGTCTAGCCTTCCCATCCTGATCTTTTAGGGATATGCCAGCCGCTTGAAATGCAGAGCCCGCTTTCTTGCTACCAGAGCCGGCAAGCCCCATGTTTCTCGTGAGAAAGCGAAGGCTATTATTAATCTGGTCTACCGACAGCCCGGCTTCTGTGCCTGCAAGCTGGAATTTTTGCAGTTCGTCCGTCGTGCTTCCAAGCATAGCCGCTTGGCGCTCTAGCGCTGTGGCGGACTCGACCTGGCTAGAGATGAACTCGTGAGCCTTCTCCAAGAAAAAGCCCCCGGCCGCGAACTCCGCCACCTTGGTAAAGGTCGACGCTAAGCCTTCGGCTTTTTTCTTGAAAGCTTCTATTCCCTTATCGGCATGCTCCAGTGGTTTAGTGTCGACATTCATGCCGAACGTAAGGAGCAACTCTCTAAGCGCCATTAGAGCTTGCCCTTAGGTTTGCGGGCTTTCGCCTCGGCTTCCTCTAGGCAATCCAGGATAGCGTGTGCTTGCATGACGTCATCCCAGGACCAGTGGCATTCGAGTTCTTGCAAGGTCACGGTTAACCGTTCGCTGGTACAGAGACGCCAACAATCCCAGTCACACCCTCTGGGAATTTTGATGCGGACTCCGTCGCTGGGGCGCTCTTTTCCGCGAGACCCGTCCCCAGCACGGCTAAAAAATCAGAAAAATCGTTCTTAATGCAAAGCATTAACCACTTCGTCATGTCGACCATACGGCCCGCAAAGTGTTCCTCGATGATGCTGTCGAGGTTAGGTGAGCCTTTGAATTCTCCACCTGACACAGTGGTCATAGGGGCGTATGTGGTGCAAAGGAAGTCCAGGTCTGCGTCCGAGAGCCCCTGGACAATCTTCCCGATAGCTTTCATAGCGCCCCCGCCGTCACCTTCGAAGCCCTCTGCGGCACCTCCCACGAGGTTCAGGATTCGGCGATAGACCTTCTTGCCGTCGCTAAAGCCAAGCTGTGTAACCGTGTATCGGTAGCCTCCGATTGCTTCGGTTTTCGTCTTCCGCATACCGGAAGTTTACGAGGAAAAACGCCTCTATGAGCCGAAAACGGCGTAGGCGATTGCCCCGTCCGCTGCCTGTACCTGGGTGAGAAAGAATCGAAGAGACGTGATCACGCCCGCATTAGGAGCTTGGGGCAGCGCATAGCAAAGGATACCGTTAGGTGGAAGCGAGGGCATGAAGTTCCCTCCCCAAGCCATGCCCAACTCTTGTCCGGACATATTACAAATGTAGATGAACGTTGCCGCGGTTCGAATGCCCGGGAACGAGATGTCAATCTCTGTTCCTTGGGCCGTTCCTGCTGGCACTGGCATAGTGCTTTCAAGCGGGATGTTGAAAGGACAAGCACCGAGCTTGGGCGCGAAGTTCCTAGGATTCCCGTCCGCAGTAGTCCACTGGAACGCCAGGCGATAGGCCAGTGAGAGCGGGGTCATGTTGTCCCCTACTTACGATCGCCCATCTTCTCGTGCCACGCGTCCCAACCGGATTTCTCTTCGTGCTCAGCGGCCGCTCGGTCATGCGCAGAGGCCTGGGCTTCGTGATCACGCTGTGCGGCGGACTTACCTCCCAGTCCAGCCTTAACGCTCTTCTTGGCCTCTTCCGCGGCTGCTTCCCGATGCGCTGAGGCTGCTAGGCGGTGTGCCCCACCCGCTTCGGCGTGGGCTGCCGTCTGATTTGCGGACGACACGACTTTTGCATGCCCCGACGCGCGGCTAGCGGCGAGAGTCTTCTCCGCTGCCTCCTTGGCTTTGGGGGACATCTTGGCATCTTCCCTTATAAGGACATCGGCGCTGAGTACCCAAGGCAACTGCGGAACGTTCGGACGCATTAGTTACCACCCGTAACCGCCGCAAGGTCCGCAACTTGGATTTCCCAAACACGCTCTTTCGCCGTCTTGGAGAACGAGGCATCGGGGTGCTTCACAAGCCACGCCTTGGCGCCCGAGTAGAGCGAGGTGCCCTGGCGATCCTTTACGAGAACAGGGGCCACCGAAGCGCCGCCCGCCGTATAGATATCCGCATTCAGCAAGGCCGAGAGGGCAATATTCGCGCTCGACGTCTGCATGAGCTTGAATTGAATCTTAGCCGTTCGGTTGTTTGTTTTCGATCGCGTTACCTCGCCGTCCGCCCCAACCACGAGCTTGAACGCTTCTTCCATGAATTCAATTGTACAGAACTCGTCCTCGGCGTAGCCTGAGACAATAGGAATAGCCGCGAAAACAAGGGAGACTTCACTCCCATCGTAAATCCGGAGGTCCCCCATTTGCTACCTACCTTCCGGAAACGTCAGAGATTCGACGTAAAAAGCAGGTTCTGACTCGAGATACATGGCGGCTTCCCTGACTAACGACGGGTTGTGTTTCAATTGACCGATAGCGAAATTACAGTTAGAACAGAGCAGCCCGCGAACGCTCTTTGTATCTGCACAATGATCCACGAACAATCCTTTTTTGCCGCCACTGCCACCGCAGATTTGACACGCTTTAACTTCTCGAAGTTTCTCGTGCTGCTCGATGGTCAAACCGTAGGCTCTTTTTAGGAACCAACGCTGTTGATCGGACTTGACCTTCTCTGGCTGTGCTGCTCGCAACGCTCTGCGTCGAAGCCTCCCATAGGTTCGCTTCTGCTCACGACTTGCTTCGCTTCTATGAGCCTCGCTCATGACAACACAACAGTCCCGTTAATAACCAAAGTATTGACCGCGCCGGCCAACGAGGCCTGAAAGGTGATCCCGGGCACGTTGCGGATAGCCACGTTCGAAAGGTTCTGTGTCGCCACCGGAGGAATCGTAACCGTGGGCGCAGGCTGCGAAGAGAAGAGCCCTGTTTTTACGTAGCGGTCGAGCGAGCCAAGCATGACGCTCTGTAGCGTAGTCATTCCCGCGTCCGTGTAGGGAATCTTCGCGTTCGCTAGCAACGCAGCCAGCAGGCTGACTTGCATGTCATTCTCGAAGGCGTCCAGCCCGCGGACCGTATCGAAGTACGTCCCCGCGCCCGCCGTGCCCATGACGACGAAGTCCGAATTGGCAACGGTCTGGTACAGGTTCCCATTCTTGGCGAGGACGTTCAGGTAGACGGATTCGCTGGGATTGTCGACGGGCACCGTGGCCAGCGGTCCCTTGTACGCCCAGTTATCCGAGCCTGGGACTGCCGTAAGACGCGTCGCCATGAGGGCGAGACCCGAATAACAAAGCAATTCGCTCTGTGCGAAAATAGCCCCCGTGCGCGTGTAAGACGAGTTCTTGAGATGGTAAAGCAGGCTCGTGGTGTCGGTTGCAACCGTCGAACCATTCGCCGTGTCGCTGTTGTTCGCGAGGAAGACCTTTTGATTACTCTCAACCCAGCCGGCTGCGGCCTGGACCTCAGCCGAGCTCATCGAGTCCAGCGTAAGCGCGTACCAGGTGTTATTCGCCGCTGCGATTGCGACGAGGTCGGCGACGATGCCCGGGTCGGTCGTCGCGTCCGCAACGGACATATGATTGACGTCGGGCTCGACGTTAATCAGGGTGCCCGAAGACATAGCAAGTTCGACCACCGCGCTCGAGGGGGTTACCGTCAGATTCGCGAAGGGGAGCGTCGTCGTAAAGGTGTAAACGTTATCCGTCGCGTACGTCCCCGAAACGAAGTCCACCACCACGCCGTCGATCGTAATCGCCGAGCCCGTGGTAACGTTCGTAGTGTAACTGGCGCCACCATTCGAGGACCACTTGAATACCGCCGTGCCGCTAGACCCGCCCGTGGTAATGGCGATAATAAAGGTACCTGCCACGCTGGGCGTGCCAGAAATCGTAATCGTCGGGGGGCTAGTTCCCGCCTTGGTAACTGGCCCCATACCCTCGATGAGAAGGCCAATTGCCGCGGCCACCGTCGTCGTGGACGCGCCCGAGGGCACCGTATAGGAGAAGGGGGTAGGGACGCTCCCAGGCAGTCCTACGCCGAACTGGTATACATCTCCCTGGACCGCGTCCGTGCACGTAAGGTTTACAGCCTGGCTATACGCATTCGCCCTGCGTCCAACGAGAAAGTTCGGCGGGTGCGGGGTCTGAGAAACAAGAACGTTTGCGGCTACATAGGCAGGGTCGTTGACGGTAAACCCGTCGCCGATCATTTGCTGGAGCCCGGCCGCGGAGCCGGCATAGGACCTAACGCGGTCTCCATAGTGGGTGTGATACGCCGCGATAAGCGGGACCCCAAAGCCCGAAAGGCTGGGCGCCGAGGCCGAAACGACCACGGAAAGATTGATCAAGTCAGATAGCGCCATGTAACGGGAGTTTACCGCGAAGCCCGCCGCTACCTACAAGGTACGATAAATCGACGCACGAACGTAAAAGAAGACTTTACCGGTGCGTGAGATAGACGTATTGTTATTCAAGAGAGGCAGGAGAGAACATGAACCTCGCAGAGATGAAAGCCCGACTTGCCACTCGCCGTGCGGAACGTCTCTCGCGCAGTCCTTCGCGTTGTTTCTGCCACTCATGTAACAATGTATCTCGCGCGTCCTTTGGCATGGTCCGCTGGACCGAAACCTTCATGATCGGCGGGGCCTGCCGTCGCAGGCTTCACCTCACGGTAGTGAAGTGAGTCCTAAATGAAACGCGTTTTGACCATTGAAAGAGTGAGATCTCTAGTGCACAAGGTCCGTGCCGCAAGCCCAGATCCAGAGAAGGCACACGATCTGGAAGACTCCGCATTTCGAACGGTTCTCAGCGCCATCGCCCTTGGCACTTGCGAGGACCCTAAAGCTTGCGCCGAGGAAGTGTTGCTAACGAACTACATTGATTTCCCAAGGGGGTGCGCGTAGGTACGACAAAACGACGCACGAACGTAAAAGAACGCTTTACCCGCGCGCGGAATGGACGTACTGTTATTCAAGAGAGGCAGGAGAGAACATGACCCCCACCGAATGTGCCGCCCTTGCTATTCGAATGAACCTCGTCATTGCCCGTCTCGCAGCGCTTCGAGGTGGCAAGTGAAAATCCTAGCTGCTATCGCCGTTGTCGCCTTAAGCGCCCTCGCGGGCTGCACCGTCACCACGCAGGAGCCCGACAGCAACTTCACGACGGATCCTACCGCAATCAACCCCTGCATGGAGATCGGCCACCCCGAACAGACTTGGGGCGTCTATAAGACGATTCCTGATCAATTCAAGTGCGAGGTCTACGACTGGAATGACACCTACGGGTTTTGCTGCCCTAAGGGGGTAGAATGAACCTCTACTTGTTGGAACGCACTGGAATTATAGCGCGTTATGAATACGTGGGTCACGTTGTTCGAACTGAAAGTGAATCCCAAGCCAGGCGCTTGGTCTCCCACCTACATGTAAACGAAAGTCCAAAAGACTGGTTAGACCCTAAGCGTAGCCGATGCCACTGTATTGGTTATACCAATGCAATTGAAGCGGGTGTTATTTTGTCGTCCTTCAAAGAAACAGGATAAACTTCCAGCGTGCAGCACTCCCTTCTTATTTCTCTTTTTCTTGCTGCATCCGTCCTACCAGCGGCCCTGTCCTCCTGTTCCTCTCCTGCATCGCAAGCCGGGCCTGACGCCAGTAACGTAGAAGTTAGCGTCGCCTCTCCCGACGCGGCGTCAGGCCCGGCTTTCGATGCAGGAATACAGCCCTTCAGTCCACCCAACAAGACTCCTCCGGATGCCGGAAACCCTTGGTGTCAACTCCTACAGTGTTATGACGTGCAAATACTCTTGCCAGAATGCGCGACGGAGTGCACACTTCTTCCTCCTGACGAGCAACACCTTATCGTTGGACCACAGTGTCAAGACTGCGCTAACCCAGTCGACGTCACGAATTGCGGGGCGTACTGTGTGGAGACGAGCGAACAGGATGGAGGCTAAATGAGCTCCGTCTGTCTACTCCACGGCAAGGAAATATCGGAGCACCAATGCCTCTATTGTTGTCTCTGCTATCGTGATCTAACCGAAGATGAATGCCACGTACTCGACAGTGGAGAGCGCGAAGATGTGTGCAACGAGTGTGCGAGTAAAGAATTGGCCCGTATGCGGGCTATAGCCCGGTGATCTGCGAAGGATCTGCGCACGTGAGGCACGCCAGGAACAGTGCCTTGTTCGCCAAGTTCCTTGGCACAAGCCCGGGGTTTCCCGCCGCATCCGTCTGACACTCCACCGCGCACGTAGCCCAGTCTCGTACGGCCAGTGCGGCTTCCAACTTTGGGAAATCGAAGCCAGGCCCGCAAGCCCAAGCTAGGCTATGAACGGCAAGCTGCGCATCTGCGGGCAGGGTATCCCAATTCGTGAATCTGGAATGTAGAACATTTTCATTCTCCTGCATCTTTTGAACGGTGATAGCGTCCACGCTAGCCTTCGAAAGTCTAAGGGTCGTGAACTGGGCGAAGGCGCCTCCTCCCGCCAAGCGCTTGCCTTGGTTGGCCTTTACCATGGTCCACGCGGCTGTGATCTCCGAAGGGCTGGCCGCAGTACCGTCCCTGTGAAGCCAGGGTAGTCCTAACGCCTCGGCCACGGGGTCGATTAGAAGCCCCACGGCGGTCGTTACGAGCCCTCGGACGTCCAGGTACATCCACGTTGTGTAGCCCTCAAACTTCGCCGTAAAGGCGGGGAATGCGGCTAAGATGGAAGGCCACATACGTCCACTGTACTAGCTGGCATAAAGACCTGTTCAACCGTCACCGGCATGGCGAGAATCTCTCGACAGAGATCGTCATGTCTTGCATCGGGCATCGAGCGGATAACGTCGCATGTAGCCTCAAGCACGCAACGGATTAGTTCCCGAACGTCTTCCTCAGTCATAGCAAACCTTTCACGGCGACCACGGCGGATGCCGCGCCTGCGACGCCAGAGACAACACCCGCAACCGTACCGATGACCCCCAGCACTTCGAGGACGGCTAGAAGAACGTTCTTATCCTTGGTCCAATTGGCATCCGCATAGTTCTGCAGGATGATACGTTGCTGATCTTCCGTGCAGTCCAGGAAGTCCGCCCAAGCCGCTACGGACATGCCGGTAAGTGCCGACAACTGCACAAGATTGTCTTCTACGGTTGGCATTGTACCCCTCCGTCGATACTGATGTCGCCGTGTCGATAGAGCATCGACGCGTTGCCGCAATAGGCGGCACGTTCTAGAGCTCGGACCACTGAAGGTTTACAAGGCCCCGCGTCCGCACAATAGGCTTCGAGGGCCGATTCCGCGCGCAAAGCATCGGTAGCGCTCTCGGTATCCTTACTAGTCCACTTGGACGAGCAGGATACCAAGAAAACTAGACAGAGGACAAGTCCTTTAGCAAATCGGCCCATGCAACACCATTCGGAGCCTTCTGTTGGCCCGCTGCTAGCATATCTGGAGTAAGCAGGGCATACAGCGCGCCCCCCGCGGAAGGCACAGCGTACTTGGCGACCGCGGCCCAAGTCAACGTCCCGAGCATCCCCCAAGAGCAGATTTTGACTCCCGTGGCGTTGTATCCCATAGCCATAATGCAATGCCCGTTGCTAGGGTTAGGGTCGCCAGCAACATCCCAAACGAACCCAGAGCTTGCCGGAAAAGGTGTGACCCACGCATCGGGAAGAGCCAATCCAAAGTAAAGGGTTTCGAAAAGGTCGAGCGCTTGCATGCACTCGGTTTGATTCGAAGCGTCTACAGACGCGGAGCCCGCAAGGCTACTCCCGTCCGCCGCGGGGTTTGTTTTCCAATAGGTGATAGCCGCGTCTTCGTCACAACCTTGGTCCGTCGAATCGTCTCCAGGGGTGTACCCGCCAATGGCGGAATAGTCGTGGATGATCTGGTCCTGCGTCGCAAGGAATTCCTTGCCGGCGTTTCCGGTTGCTACGCCGAGGACGTGGTAGTAGCCCGCGATGACGCAATCCCCTAGGGTATCGTTGCAGTACATCTCCGCGAGCGCCTGTGTGGCCGCGGGAGAATAGTCAACGCTTGCGGGGGGTGCGGGGAGCGAAGCGCAAAGATGGTCCTTTAGTCTCGTCTTCGGCTGGTGATTCCCCCTTCGGCCGAACTTCATCGGTGCGCAACCCTAGAGAGTTTTTCCGAGAGACTAGACGGTACAGGGTTTTGCTTTTCAGCCGCGAGGACGGCAGCGATAATTGCCTCAACGTCCGTAACCGTGACGCCAGCGCACGCTGTTGCGACAGATTCAAACGTCGCGCCCGGTTGCTGAGCCTCTGAGATAACGCAAGCCGCAGCCTGGCCAACGTCGGTAACAATCGGTGCAACAGCTCCGCAGCCACACACAAGGCAAAAAAGGACAGAAAAGATAGCACGGTGGGCGGTTTTCATGCTTTCACCTGGAGCGGCGAGGGCTTGAGTAGCGCAAGCACGGTAGTAAGCAGGCTAAGCACTGGGCCTAGATACGCAGAGACAGCGGCAACCGTAGTCGGACTAAGGTGTCCTACGACCGTGGGACCTACCGCCGTAAGCACGGCAGCGATAAGGATTACAATGTGTTGAACGTCGAGCTTCATACGCGGAGTTTACCTGCGAAAAGACTAAACGTGGTCAGCGTATTGGTAGAAGTACAGGAGACAGTATCCCGTCCCACCCGCACCACCAGCCGCGCCCGCACCTATCGTACCGCTTGCGCAGCCCCCCGTTCCGCCGCCCCCACCGCCTGCTCCGCTATTCGCCGCGGCCGCACTGCCAGCGGACGCTGGACCGCCCGCGCCAGAGGAATTGGCGAATCCCCCCGCGCCGCCATTTCCACCACTACCGCCGGGGCCCCCACCGCCACCGCCACCGCCGGGGCCGCCAAAATACGAGCCCGACAGTGCCCCGAAAGCACCCCCTGCACCGCCCACAAAACCTGCGCCAGTAGTACTAGAATTCGCACTACCATCAAAGCCGCTAGGGCTTGCGGCGATTGTCGTGGTGTTAATAGTCACCCAAGCCGGGCCACCCGCCCCTGGTTCTAGGGGGAGTCCAGAAGGGATGAGAATATTGCTACCGATGCCAGAAGACGAACCGTCTAGTGCGATAGAGGGCTTGGCCGCATTCCCCAGGCCTGTACCAGAACCCCCGGGCATGAACAAATCAACTGTGTTCGAGGTCGTGTCTGCCACCCCCCCGATGCCGCCTGCCCCACCGTGAAAGTGCGCTAGCACGCCGCTAACGGAACCCACGACGGTGACCGTGCCACCATTCGCTCCGTTCGTAGACAAGCCACCTCCCGCAGCGGCCGCGGGAATAGTAACAGTGATCGTCTCACCCGGGGAAACGAGCCTTCGGTACCGACCCGCAATCGCACCCGCTCCACCACTCCCAGAGAGGAATTGTACTCCCGTACCACCTGAACCTGGAGCTCGTCCGCCGCCGCCGCCGCCGCCGCCACCCCAGCCTTCGATATCAACATCGAAGCAATCCGCAGGGACTACATATGTAGCCGTCGTCGTGAACGGCACGGTGAACGGGTCGAAAGAGTTCCCGTAGAGGAAGTTGACGTTATTGACTAGGTTGCCCACCAGGAAGTTGAGATCTTCCGCCGCGGGATAGGTGTTGGGCGTAAACCAAGTTCCAGCGGGAGCCAAGGCTAGGGGTTGCCCGTTCCAAGCATTTGCGCCAGCAGGGTAGTTCCCGCTATTACTCCAAGTCATCGGGACGTAAACGATAGTCATTTCTCTACAATCCTTTTGACGAAGAATCTCACGCGAACGTACTCTACGACAATCATCCCAAGTTTATGCAACGCGCCCGCCACAAGCCCGGTAATAGCAGCAACAAGAATCTTACCCGCGAACGAGACTACGCCGTCGGGTACAGCCATGCTGCCGATAGCACACCCCATCCCCGTGAGAGACGGGTAGAAGTTGCCGTGGTTAGTCATCACTGTTCGGCGTTGATGTACGTAGCTGTCGTCCCGTGCCCCGAAGAGCCGACCTTGATCCAGCAGCCATCCATAAAGGTACCCGCGGGTATAGCCTTGTATAGGATTAGCCCCGTGTCTCCCACCTTCTGAGCCGCAACATCGCCAGCCCCGCCAATGTACAAGCGCCGAGCGTATACCGCGCCACTAGAATCGCCTAGAATTCCCGTGGTCCCCGTTACTCGAAGGTCGACGTCCGATGCGGGCGCAGACGAAGTGCATACCACGTATGTGCGGACGGGCAAAAGCTGGTAGTTATTCTGGTCCATTGTTTGGTGTTTTTTCCTCTCTAGAAGTTTACCGCGTATAAGATGCCTCTGGCGCTTTTACGGCTGTTACACCGCTTACAGCAAGGCACGGTGTTTTCAATAGTGTTTGGACCTCCCAAACTCGTGGCAAACGGTACACTTTTTCATGTGATGGGCAAAGTATTTGTCCCATTAACGCTTTGTACCCACCCCGGCGAGCCTGGGCCGACCTGGGACGTCTGAATAGCCACGCCCCAATTGAACAGAAAGTCGCACTGGGCTGCGGTCACGACTCGGTTGTCGAAACAGGTGTTAGTGTCGTACCCCGTGGGAAGAGATTGGATGTTGTGGTCCTCCGCCACGCTGAGGTTCACTAGATGCAAGGTCGCGCGCGCGGCGTCCTCGTAGATAAGCGTCCGAAGGACCTCGAGATAGTCGTCGGCTTGCAAGGCATTGTCCAACGTCGAAAAGGACTCCACCTTGGCGCTTACTACGACCGTGCGCACGCCGTTCAAGCGGTCGATTAGGTTCCCGTTAGGCTGCAAGGTATATCGATGCTCGTCCCAGCCCAGCCCCGTGCGATTGCCTACCGTGATAATGCACCTAGCTTGCGTCACGGGACTGATCTGCGGTTCAGGCTCCACGTTCGTCCGTACGTCAATGCCCATGATGGACGCGAAGAGGGACTTAATGGTCCCGCGCGGGAAGATGCCCTGGCTGCTAGAGTAGCCCGGGACTTGCGGTCCTAGTCCTTCGGGCAAGAAGGCAGCGCCTTGGATGCTGGTAGCAAAGTTGACAGCGCTCATATTCCGCCACCTTTGGACGTAACAGTTTCGCCCTTGATGGTTACGGAGTACGAGAGCGAACTTCGTAATTGACCTGTCGAGATTAAAGGAACATCCGAGCCCTTGCGCTTAACCGTTTCGTCCGCCAAGGACGGCGGGATGTGCTCTGTGATGCGCTTCTGAATTCCCCCAACGAACGCCTGGCCTAGAACGTTCAAAGCAGGTTCGGGCTCCCGATTGCCCGCAAGCACGCTCTCTGCCATTCGGGTCATAGCTTTCTTAACGTCGCCCTGCTTCTCGTCCAGCCACCCGCGAAGAAAGGACCGTTCTGGCACGCCCAGCCCGAACTCGTGGAAATATCCCACATCTAGGACCGTAAGCTTGGACTCTTTGCCGTCGGGCTCCTCTTTAGGGCACGCCCCCTCGGCCGCTAGAATGCCTACCTGAATCTTCCAGTCGGCTCCGAAGGCCTTCTTTAGAAGTGCCTTGTAGCCCCGATCACGGTCTTTCAGCACGCTAACACACGCGAAATCCACTAGAAACTTGCAACTGTAAGCGCTGGTAATTCTTCAAGTAAGTAGTAGTCCCATCTTTTGCAACGAGCCTAGCCTGTTGCCCAAACGGACTCGACGCAAGTTTGTGCGCCGCTAAGTACCGATGCCCTTGATCCGCTTTCGTGTACGCGGCCGTCGAGGACACTGGCTGCGCCGCCATGTCGCCCCACACACCTTGGTCTATCTCAAGGAACGCTGCGTCCAGTTCCCCCTGAACAATTGCATCGGGAACATTTATGAATTCTGCGCTGTACGTGCGAAAACCCGCGAGATCCATCAGCTGAACCCCCCACCGAACACCTTCTTGCCACAGTGCTTGCACGTGCTGTAGCCTTCTACGGGCCATTGCCAATCGTGCATACAAGAGTCCGACTTTGATGTATCCAGCAGTTTCTTAAGCAGTGCTTCGTCCTTCTTTTTCACGTTACCTCGTCTGGTACATCGGGGAGTGGGGTCTTGTCGATGTCGAACGCCCACCTACCGAGCTCGATAACGTTCGCGAACGAGTACCCATACTTAGCCGCAAAAGCTGTGATGCTCGCTCGGATCTCTTCCGCATCCTTCACGGCATCTCCAAGGCAGGGCTCACAAATCTTGCAAAAAGGGTAGCGAGCTTTAGGCACAAGAATCCCTGCGGCACAACAGACACACATGTTTCTCCTCCAAGTTTACAGTCAATTCTCGACCAATTGCCTCGTAACTTTCTCAATCATTTCGGGTACATGCGTGGAATAGGCCTTTACCATGTGCTCGATGTAGTAATCTGCGTCCTCGATGTGTCGGGTGACGAAGTCTGCCTCCGCATCAAGCATATCCGCTACTGCATCTGCCTGCGCCATAAGATCGTGGTATTTCTTTCGAAGGGATGCCGCATCCTTGCGAAGGTCTTTGATGATCTGCTTCATAACGAGTCTATTGTCCCGCATCTTGTCCTCCGTCTACATGGCATACCGTCTGGCTGCCCCCAGGAACCGTTATCACCACACACTCCACGTCTACCTCCACAATTGGCGGTTCAATGCGTAGAGTGCAACCAAACGCGAGTAATAGCCATAGCCAGCGCATGAGGTATCTTAGCGTTGGGGCGTAGAAGGGTCAAGAAACAATCTAACGCTCCCGAGGGCAATGCAAAAGGCGATACCCGGAGCAGGTGCCAGAAAATCCGCCACCCCTACTAATCCTCCCGAACTATCAAAGCAACCCCCTCCGCTATTGCCGAAGTATATCGGTGCCTGCACCTCAAGGTACGGACCACCGGCATCCATAGGAAGGCTGTTGCGGTAGGCGCTAACGTAGCCTTTGGCGTAGGTCCACCCCATGCTTTTGGTATGCCCCATGAAGTGCAACTCATCCCCGATAGAGGGAGATGTGTCTGGAATTGAGGCGCTGTCGTGATCTGGGTAGGGCGGGAGAGCTGTAATGAGGGCCAAGTCGTGAAGATGATTCCACTTCACCACTGAACCTAGGTGTACCGCAGAGGGCTCTTGCTTCACCTCCCGGGACTCCTCCTGGGTATAGTAGTGCAGCGCGGTCTTGGACCACACGGACACGGGGGGCGCCTTAGGATCGAAATCGTCGTCCTCGTCCATGTCCGCCTCGATCTGCGCTGAGACACAGTGCGCCGCGGTCAGGATTTCCGCACGGGATATCCACGTTCCCGTGCAAAAAAGCATATTAGTCTTGGGATGATACAGCGCTACCGTGGAGGACGATAGATGCCTTATAAGGCTATTGGGCTGGTAGACAAACCAGGACGATTTAGGTGGGCAGCATGCGAGCAAGAAAAGGAAGGCTAAGACAAGCCAGCGGCGCATACATAGAGTTTACTAGGCGATCGCCCACTTGGCCTTGATGTAGGCGACCAAGGTGGCCTCGTCAGGTGCTGAGATCGCGCCACCGAATACGTACATGCCAAGCCACTTACACGGCATTCCGCGACCGATACCATTCAGCGTATTGATTCCGATACCGTTCACTGCAGAGCCCGCGGACGTCGTCCCGGATGTCGCCGTACCTGCGCCATTCGCAACATCTATACGCGAAGTAGCGTTGTTGAAAACCGCGGTAACGATGTTGTACACGGAACTGGACAGTGCCGTCGCTGGACTTTTTTGTAGCGATCCCCCGTTATAAAGGTAGGTCTCTGGCGTCGTGTCCGAGAGCAACGCGGCGTAGGCTGCTTTACCGTCAACAACGGCATCTGCCACACCAGACGCGCCCGGAGTGCACTGGACGACGGCAACGTATGACATTATTGGACCTAGCGAAGACGTCCCCGTCTGCATATACTGTGACGCCGTACCGACGATGGCTGGGAAACCGTTTTGTTGATTCGCCGCCGACGTCAGTTGTAATGCGCCAGTTGCTTGCAACAAGTGCCTGGCGTTGCCGCTTTGATCGCTCCACTGCGCAGGAGCGAATCCTTTATCGGACTCGAAATACGCCCAGTAAGGCGTTGATAACGCTGGTGCAACTGAGGCTCTAGACCTCGAAGTGAACAATCCTAGACCTAAACCCATTTTCACGACGACGCCACCCAACGATTCAGTCCGGAAACGGCTCCCATATAGACAAGAGACACGTACGAGAAACCACCAGAGACGGGGGTAAAGACAGCGTCTGCATTACTGGGCGTCATTATACGATTAGCGGCACTAGACTCGTCTGACGAATCTTGATTTTTTATTGTCATCGCCTGCCCGCTAGCATTGACAATCGTCAACTGTTGTCCATCGTAGCCAGCGGCTATCCCAGCAATAGAGAACGCGCCCGTTGGGCCCGTCACATACCAAGTGGGCGTCCCTGGGTTGGCTACATCCGCGTTTGCGCCGTTGATCATGCTAACGGCAGACGTCCCAGGCGGGCCACTTGTCCCAACCAAGAACCATTGCGACAGCGTTAGATCATATTTAACCTTTGCCCAACCCGGCCCCGCAACCGGTACATTCGTGCCGTTGCGCAGGCAGGCAATCTTGTTGCCAGAGGAGGACGCGCTAGTGGACGTGTCCACGAGCGTCATGATACGAGAGGACGGGTTGTAAATTGTCAGTTCCTGCCCGTCTAAGCCCTGACTAAGCACGCCATCGATTGAGAACCCGGCCGATAGCGAGCCCGTACTTAGGTACCAGTATCCCCACGTGTTGAGGAATGACCCGGCAAGGTTTGAATTTACTCCGTTCACAACACCAACACCGATGTCTGCAGGTTGAGCGTATGCGTCAGCATTCACCGCACCAGACACAAAGCCGAGGGGGCGGTTCTGTCCGTTATAGCTGTTGACCTGGCACCCGATTGTGACGAGCGTGGAGCCCGCCGCCTCCGATGAACCGGAGCCGTTGTCAACGTAGTTCAGGAAACATCCGATCGCTGTGGTCCCAAGGTCGGTGGCGTAGTCGGTCAGTACCGTAGCGTGTGTAGTGCTGCTCCAAGATGTGTCAGATTGCAAGCCCGAGATCACGTTCATGCCAGATGGGACAGCGCCGCCAGTGGACGACTTCAGGATAGATATAAGCGGTGCGGTCGGGGATCCGAGTCCGCTCAGTTGCAGATCGCCAGCCCAACAGTCTGCGATCGTAGAATTTGTAACTGACTTGAGCACAAATCCGCCAGCGACCGGCTCTTCAAGCTGAACGTGCTCGAAATGAATGTTTGTAACAATGGCGCCCGAGAGGCCCTCCACGTGCACGAAAGCTGCAGTGTTCGAGTAGTCGCCCGGTCCGTGAATTGTGAGGTGCGGGAAAGAAACCGTGTTGAGAGCGCCTCCGTAGAGGGCGATAGCCTCCTTTGAGGCGGAGGTGGGCAGCGCGATTGTTAGATGCTCGAAGGAGCTGAACTCCAGACCGCACCCGCCGCTACTAGAGCCGGCCGTAATAGCTGGAACCGATGCAGCACGGTGATTGATACTGACGTGTGAGCATCTAATGTTGGCTATACCTGTACCTGCCGCAAAGGCTAAAGCTGATCCGGTAGTAGTGTATATGTATAGGTGATCTAGAACAATGTCTGACGACCCGTCAGGTACCAAGAAACCGTTAGAGCCAGAAGTAAAGTTAATTTGGGAGCCTATTTGAAAAGATCCCGATGCAGCGTCTGGCGCGAATTGTCCAAGAATCCTAACATGTGAAGGCAGTGTTATGGTGCTGCCAACGTTCATAGACCCAGGAGCCAGCCTTACTACACCGCCCACAGCCGCCGCAGCGGCCAAACAGGCTTCAAACGCGGAGGAGTCATCGGCAACTCCGTCAGCTTTTGCTCCAAACTGCGGATCTGTGACTAGAAACTCGCTTTGATACGCAACGTTTCGTATACGCCCGTTTGTGTCTTTCGTCGTCGGCACTGACGAGTTAGACGTATCAAAAAACCCCGTCTGCCCAAGAGCGGGGGTCGCGACCGTGTCCCTAGCTTGGGACGGGAACCCTAACGCCGCACCCGCCGGCCCCGCTGGACCTGGATCTCCCTTCGGTCCAATAATTACCGCTGTCGAACGTGAGATCACCGCCATGTGGCGAGTTTACCCGTCTAAACCGTTGTTCCCGCGCCGTTTTTCCGCTTCGCCGTGTTCGGGCTAGGAGAATCTTCTTGTCCACTAGAGGCCTCTGCGCTCATGGCGGGGACCTTACTCATAGAACCGTCCTTATTCATGCGACAATCGCTCTTGGAGAGAATGCTGTCTCGGTTGCCATTGCTCCCACCGACCACGTCGCCACGGTCCACGCGAGACATCGAACCGGCCACGTTCTGACGGGCATCGTATTTCTTGAGAAGGTCTTCTCGTTTCATAGACTGCAATATCCTAACTTCGTAAGTAGTCCTCTAAGCGACGAGACGTCGTCGTATCCTAGCGCCGTCAAAAGCGTAACGTTGTTGTATTTCAAGGTCACGCCACTTGACGTGGTCTGAAGCGTCCACTTGGTAGGGTACTTCCCGCCCGACCTTCCGTACCCCGCCTGGAACAGCCCAGCCATGAGCCCTGAGAGATCGTCCTTCGAGTACTCGCCCACGTCCGTCCAGACACCTGCGGTCTTGTGCTGAAGCAAGCGTGAAGTGGCAGGACTCCGCTGCAAGCGCCAGTTGTGATCGGTGTTGTAGGATCCCCCACCAATCTGGAAGTTTGCTAGGACGCTCGATCCGCCAGTTGCCGATACGACAAAGTCTACCGCACTCATGCGCGGCCTAAGTCTCGGTAACGGCTAGAGTCCCTGCCGTGAACGTGGGCACCTGACCTGAAGCCGTAATTGCCGCGGGCGTAACAACATCCCCGTAATAGAGCAGGTTACCGCTCGTAAGGGCATCAAACAAACCCACGCCCACGATGTTCGCCGACGAAGAGACAGCGCCCGAAGCCGTGAACATGGAAATGGTTCCCGCGTTCGCCACGCCGTTGTTCGTAACGGTCCATTTCGTTGTGTCCGCCGTCTCCACCGCGAGACGTGTATAGCCCCCACCAGTGGCTTCCGTACCACCCGAGTACGACCCGCCCGAGCCCGTGGGCGCGGTCGTGAATAGGGCAACGTATACGTTCGCTAAACTTACGGCCGCTGCACTATTGAAGAGCTGGGCTAGCAGAGCATTCGCAAGATGTGCTGATTTACCGGAAGCCATTACTTGTAAGCCCTCGTCTTCGCGCCAGAGGCAACGCTGTAGCCCTCCTCGGTCTCGTCCTCTGCATCGGGCTTGCGACCCTGCCAGTGGGGGGCCTTAGTCCTACTTGAGAAAGCATGGTCCGTCTTACCCGCGCGCACGGCGTCTTGCCGCTCTTCCACTGACACACGCCGCGGCATGCCAGCATTGGGGGAACCCAATAGCCCCGCCGTGACTGCCTCTTGCAGTTCCTGCATGTTCTTGAACGAAGCCGGGGAGCCTTGCAAACCGTTTTTTCTTGCCATGATTCCTCTAGTTTACATGAAAAAGGCCCGATACGATATCTCGAACCGGGCCTTTACTTGTTTCCTTTCGGAGCAACCCGCTATAAGTGTTGCTCCATCGAGCGGGGGTTATCCATTCGTGCCGTCGCAGAGCACCATCGAAAGCGGGTAGCGAACACTGAGTCCGCCCCAACGCATGTGACAGGGAATACGGAAACTCAGGTTGATAATCTGGGGAGCGAACTGTTCGAACTCTTGCGAGATGTTCATCGCAAGTGCACGTGGATCTTTCTTGTACATCCAGATACGACCGAGCGAGCCAGCGCCAGCAACGGACGAAGAAGAAGACGTATTCAGACGCGGCCAAAACTCGATGTTCTTGAGCCAGGGGCTAGACTTAAGGATATACTGAAGAAGCGTGTCATCCGTGAAGGTAACCGAGCGCTGGGTAGTATTAAGAACCGTCCAAGCATCGGTGTAGAGAACCATCGTGTCAGGTTCCCAAATGCCTTGCGTCGCCGAAACGATACCCGCCTGCATGGCATTGACATCTCGAAGGACGTCTTGTGCCGTAATTGCAGGATTAAAAACGGCAGTAGAGCCAACGTAGGTAACCCACTGCGAGCCTGAAGCCAGCGTCGGGATATCTACGTCCGTGCTGAGGCCTTTCAGCCCGGCAAGCTGAGCGGAAAGCCCGCCACCAAGGTTTAGGTTGCCCGAGACGCCGTCCTCGAGAAGGGTCTCAAGGTAGTAACGAGCCGCATCCGCACGCTTCTCTTCCAGCGGAATACCGCTCATCGCGGCTGAGCGCATATCCTGAATCGTGTACTGATAGGACGCACCCATGCTACGGAACACGCCAGGGAACTCTTGTCCCTTGACATCCGCGTTCGGCATGTCGTCCGAGTACGAATCGATGTACCCAGCCCCACCCGCGGGCGAGCCCAGCTTATCAAACTGACGCCAAACGAAGGCGTCGGCACCAGGGTTGAACCGGTTATCAACCGGGAACAACTTACGAGCCTTGAGCTCGGGGTACTCGATATCGTACGTTTGCGTAATGATATCGGTAAGTTGTCGAAGAAACATCGCCGTAGTGCTTGCGTCCCAGCGCATGCCAGGAAGCGAAAACTGACGGTTCAGAACGTCGGGGGTAAAGATGCTGTCGAGTCTGGTTTTCATGATTAAGCCGAGCTTCCCGGCAAATTAATTTCCAAAAGCGCGATATTCCCACTGGTCGTGCGTGCGGGGGGTTTGAGGCGCATCCCACCGGGGACGGGAAGGATTTCCGAACCTCCCGTATCGGACGCTGTGTTCGCCGTGAACTTGCCGTTGTTAGTTCCCGTCGATGCTGTCGAGGACGAGTAGATGTTCAGCCCAACGTTAGTGCCAACGGGCTGAGCCGTGGTCGAGGACCACTCCACGAAGACCTTGCCACGCTTCATGACCGGGACCATTTCGCCGATCTGGTATTGCTGGGGTGTTCCCGTGTAGGAGAACCCCGCATCCGCGGGCGCTCGGGCCGTCTTCAGCACTGCAACGCCCAAAACCTTGTTAGGCGGCGTCGTCGTGCTTGAGGACGTTTGCGAAACCTGGTTACAGCTCTTGCCGTCCGCCGACAACTGAACCGCGCGACCCGGGTTCACAACAGCCGAAGCAACGAAGCTCTCGATGCTGTAGTCTTCCAAGTCACCAATTTGACCTGGACTCGCCTCTGCAGGCGAAAGGTTATACGTTGTCTGACCTTCCGAAGGAAAACTCATTTCCAAGCCTTCTTGTTACGTTCAAGCATTCGAATCTGCGCATCTTCACAATCGTTTCGCTCTTCCGTCGGGACGGCAGCTGCCGCACCCGGCTGCACCGTTGCCAAGCCAGCGGCGGGCATTGCAAGCGCCAATTCAAAGGCAGCCTTGATACCGTCGTCACTAAGCCCGTCCGCGCGGAAGGTCGAGGCCTTCGCCTGGATGGTTGCAACCATCACTTCGCGGTCCGTGCCTTTGACGGCCTTGCCCGTCGCCTGCATCGCCTTCTCGCGAATGTCCAGGCTCGCAGCCACGGCCGCGTCCAGACGCTTCGGATCCGCTTGCGCGGTCAGCGTGGCGACCTGGGCCTTGAGGGCCTCGTTCTCGCCTTTAGTTTTCTCGTGCGCCGCTTTGAGGTCAGCCACTTCCTTGGCGTCTTGACGCAAGGTCGTGATTTCCTTCTGAAGAGATTCCAAGTCCATTACGCTGAGTTTACCGTTAGGCGTACGGGAGCCGGCATCGGTGTAGACATCGGGGATAAGTTGGTATGTCGTCCCGTCCAACCGAAGCCCGACATCTCGCCCCGCACGGCCGAATCCGGCGCAGCCTAAAGCCGCGTGGTTATACCGGGGGTTCAATTGCTTGTGGGTGTACTCCTCCCCGTCGAAATTCCCTTTTTCTTCTTTGAGGTCGACCTCGTAGCCAAGGCTGATCTCCCTCAGGGCTCCGGTTTCAATCTTCGCGATGGTCGCGGCATCGTTGATCACCAGCGTCGCAGCGATCTTGTCCCCATCGCGCCGTACGTCGCTGCCAACGTGTCCCACAGCCAACGTGCGGTGGTTTTGGGTGTTGACGACAGCTTGGTGCCCTTCGGTGACAGGGATGTCTGCAATCGTCTTCAGCGACGCATCCTCGAAGACCACCTCGGGGGTGCGGAGTTCCTTCCGCGTCGACCCGTCGGAGTTCTGGTAGGTGAAGACACCCGTGCGGCTCAGGTAGGCGGGGATGCGCAAAGCACCACTGCCAGTGCGCTCAAACTTGTCTAGCTTGCTGAAATCCCAGCGGAAAGATAGCGCGCCGCTTGCTTCTGTTGCCACGGGGGGAGTTTACGAGCGTGTCTGAGTGTCCGTGCCTGACCCCAAAAACTTAGTATTACCTAGATGGGGGGTTGCGCTTCTATGAACTGTAGTGCTATATATAGAAGACGCTAACTTTCTTATTTTTTTCAGTCACAGTCACTAATAATAATATATACTTAGGTGTGACTAAGACACTTTGAATACAATAGCCTACACGAAAAATATATGTAAAACAATTACATGTAAGGTGATATATGCAATTCGCGAACGATTTAAAAGGGGAAAGAATTCAAGCCACGAGTGGCACTTACGCACACTGTCCCACATGCAAAGGGCCCGTTTTGTCAAAATGTGGTAGTATAAATGTACACCATTGGGCACACCAAAGTAGACTGGAATGTGACCCTTGGTCAGAGCCTGAGAGCCCATGGCACCGAAGCTGGAAGGACGCCGTTCCGGAGGATTGGCGGGAGGTATCCATGGGACCGCACCGCGCCGACATACGCACGCCAGGGGGGCTGGTCGTAGAGATACAGCACTCTGGTATCTCTTCGGAAGATGTTGCAGCTAGGGAGGCGTTCTACGGCAACATGGTGTGGCTATTGGACGGTCGGAATTTCGTGCTAAAGCAAAGAAGATTTGGCCCGATATGTGGGCAATTCGCTATAGCCCGTGCGCTCACCAACGGACGCGCAAGCCAGGATGTTCTTAACAAGCTGTACGAAGACCAAAAGAATCTATTGATAGTGGAAGACCCACACTGGTCTTTTGGCACGAACCGCCGCACGTTCCAGGTAAGTACGAAGCCTATTGCTTTCGACTTGGGGGACTTTTTGGTGGTGTGTGACGGTCTTCGTCTGTGGACCAAGGGCCGTAGTCCCCGTCTGTATCTTCAAGACCCTACGAAGGTGACGACGGAGGCTTTCACCTCATGGCTTATGACGGCTGGCGTATCTTCTCCGCCAACGTGAGTCCTGTGCCCTGAACCGAGTACTTGTCTGGTACAATCCAAGGTTTCCTGGCGCTTGTTCGTTTCCCCCTAACGCACCCAAGTTTTTCAAGAAGCACGGTAACTCTAAGCACGTCCACTCTGGTAGTCCTGTAGGTATCTGGCTGAATAGACCTAACAATTTCGCTGGGTGTAACGTCCTTCTTGCCTAGAAGGTACTTCTCTACCTTGTCGGTCCAAGGGTCATCAAGAGCCGTGTCACTTTCTTCGCGGTAGGCATCTACGGCTTCCGTGACAGCAGCTGGTTCTTGCAGTCCGCTCTCGACCCAAAGGCGACACCCCTCAAGCGCCCAATTCAGGATGCCGCTGAGTTCAGCCTGCAACTTCTCCTTGAGTGCCTTGTCCTGTTTTTCTTTGGGAATGCTGACCTTACAGGGGATGAGCTTGATGCGCGTCCATATGGCAGTGTCCGTGCCTTGAACTACGGGCTTATCGTTCGCGCACACCCAGAACTTGTGCGTTGGGGCAAAGTCCCAGAAATTCTCGCGCATGAAACGAGCCGTTATGATGTCACCCCCCGTTAGCTGCTTAACGGTTTTTTCCGCCCAAGTCTTGCCCTTCTCTGCTTCTTGACATACCGCCAACCTAGCGCCAAAGAGTTTGGCCATGCCGGCGGGGTGTTCCTCCTCCGAGACCAAGAGCTTAGATGGAGCAGTCGTAGCGAACTCCCCTAAAAGGGACATGAGCAGGTCAGCGAATACGCTTTTGCCGTTGTCGCCGCTTCCCCAAAGGAAGAACAGGCACTTTTCCCGAACGGAGCCAGTAAGGGAGTACCCAACGCTTCGCTGGATATAGTTTAGCATTTCAGGGTCGCCGCTGAACATGGTGTCCAGGAAAGACGTCCACACGGGACACTGCGCCTCAGGGTCGTAGACCGCCTCTGTGGACTGCGTAAATAGGTTCGTCTTGTCGTGGTCGTGTGGTTTTCCCGTTCGCAGGTCAATAGTAACTTCAGGGGTGCTGAGTAACCAAGGATTCGTGTTGAAATCTATGGGTTTAGCGGATACGTACTTGCGAAACAATCTACTCATTTCCGTGCGATGCTTGCCGCTTTGGCTGGTATTTGCCCATTTCAGAATAGCGAGTTTTTTGGCGCTGGCTTCTATTTCCTGCTCCTCTTCTTTGCTTAGGTCTTGCTTATGCGCCTTTGCTCTCAGGGCTTCGGCTAGCCGATCCTTGTCAATCTTAATCTCATCCGCTTCTTTGGCGATGTCGTAGACCACCTGTTCAGTAAGCCCTACGACCAGACAGTCCGGAGTCTTCTCCCACTTAGTGCCGTTCCAGCAGAGCCACTCTTTCCAATCTGGTACGTATTTGACATCTTCGCCGTGCGCCCGTTGGAACCTTCGAGCGTTGCCCGTGTCCGTTAGGTCAAAGCGAACCTCCTCAGATTCTTTTGGGAGCGCACGCGCCTTCTGAGTAAAAGAATCCCACCATGCGGGCGCGCAACCCCTGGGGAGGTCGCTGCGTTCGGCGCCCGCTAGCTTGTGGAATAGTTCGTCCTCGCTCCACGGGGGAAGGCATCGTGCGTTATAGTTCGCCATAAAGGCGTCGCACACGCTGTCGGGCAATTCGTACGTGCACACCAGCTTACAAGCAACGTTCCACAGCGCTAGAGACCCACCCTGTCCTTCAATGGCAGCGGGGGCGCTTGCGACGTAGTCGGACGCTAACTTTAGCCGGTACGAGAGTTCAGCCTCGCCCAGTGGGGGGCGTGTGCTCGGCGCCCTTTCGACCCGCTCATCCGAACGAAGAATCGCCGCAAGCCACCCTGGCAAAGGTGCGACGGGGAGGTCTTGTATGACCGTATACCCGTTCCCATCGCCCGGCGCTACGACGAACCCGCCCTCGCCCCGGATGTCAACACCGTCGCCAAGTTTGCTGGCACTGTTGCGTATGTCGGCATCTCCGTGGACAAAATAGAGATGGAAGCCACCGGATTTGGTTTTGACCGTAAACGTCTCAGGTACGACCTGCCCAGTAGCCAGTTTTTCAAACGAGCCGAGTCCATCGTGCCCATTCTTTATGTCTAAGTCCACGACAACAATACCGGAACGATGTCCAGTAAGGATGCCTACGTTGTCGTCCCATCCGTACGGTACCGTGTCCTCCCCTATACCTACTTCCTTGTATGTCCTAGCAGGAATCTTGCCACGAAGCGGGATGCGTGCATAATTCAAGGTAGTAGTCTCCTGCACCTAGTCTACAAGAATTCTGGCTTTCATTCCGGGCACCGAGTCGATTTATGGGTTTTGTCTGTAGACTGTTGGCATGCGTTCGGAGAGAAAGTGCACCGTCGAGGGTTGCGGGAGGAGGCACCACGCCAAGGGCTGGTGTCAGAAGCACCACTACCATATGGTGCCAGGTCAGAAAGAGAAACAAGCAATACGCGGACAGGGCTACTACCGGCGTCCTGGTGTGAAACAGAGGCTACAAGCCAGAGGACGCACGCTAGAGCACAAGGCAAAGTGCAGGGAACGAACGACTCTTTTTTCTGCCGAACTGGTAGAGAGGTGTAGGTCGTTTCAGAGGGGTCGTTGTGATATCTGTCAAGTTGTTTTGCTTTTAGGGGGTAAAAAACCGGATTCTGAATGCGCAGACCATTGCCATAGGCATAGAGTGCCTAGAGGTTTGTTGTGTATGTGTTGCAACGTTGCCCTTGGCATATACGAAAACCACCAAAGACGTAGAGGGGTTACTATCAAGGCTTACGAGTTCTATCTCACATACCCGCCTGTGCGGAGGATGAACAATCTTCCAGCTTTTGCACATTTTTTGAAAGCCTCGGCGTGAGAGTTTCAGCCTCTCAAATATCCTCGTTCCGAGCGTGTCGACGCCAGTGGTCTTTTCGTTCTCGTGACAAGCTTAGTACGCCTGCGGGCGCAGGTGCTCAGCTTGGATCGGATGTTCATGCGGAACTTGAGCGCTACCTGAAAGGGGGGAGTATCAACTATAGCATCGAAGCCGGCAACATAGCTGCAGAAGGCTTGGAGTACTTGCCCATGCCTCTATCAAAGCCCTACACCGTGGAAGGGTCTTTCGAACTGGAGGCCCCCGATGACATTCTTTACACGGGGCGCATAGACTTAGAGATACCAGGAGATCCGCCAACAATTCTAGACCATAAGACGTCCAAGAATTTGAGATTTGTCAAGTCTCCTGAGGAGTTGAGAGGTGACCCTCAGGCCATTATCTACGGTGCTCATGCGTTGACTCGCTACGAATCCTCTGCCGTGGATTTAGTGTGGGTGTATTACGACACTGGAAAGTCTAAGCGTTCTAAGCGTGTGCACTTGCGCATGCTGAAAGACGAGGTGATTACGGGATTTGAAAAAGTACACTTGACAGCATTGACCATGCAGGATATTGTAGCGTCAGGAGTACCAACGCTAGAGCTTCCTCCCTCACCAGAAGCCTGTGAGATGTTCGGAGGGTGCCCATTTCGTGCCGATTGTAACCTATCCCCCGCCCAGAGGAGAAAATCCATCATGACCCAGAGTGCGAATGATTTCCTATCGCGTCTCAAGTCCCAAGTAACCGGTACCGCGGCCGCTCCGACGATGCCCGAACCTCCGTCCATGCCTAAGGCGCCTGAATTGCCGAAGTGGGCGACGGATGCCGTGGACCCCCGACAGCTAACCCGAACCCTTCAGCCTATTAACCCGCCCGCGCCCATCGCCGCGCCCGCGCCCGCGCCCGTGCCCCTTGACCTCTCCGTGCCAGTGTCCTTCGCTGCTACCATGACAGCGTCGGCTAATGTCTCGCCAGAGAAACCCAAGCGCGGGCGACCCAAGAAGGAAGCCGATACTATCCCCGCGCCTTCCCTGCCCGAGAACGCAGCGCAGACAACCCAAGCGTTCCGTTTCGACACGGTATACGTGGACTGTATGCCATTGAACGAGAACGTAAGCAGCGTCGCGTCCTATCTTCCTGTTATCCAACGGCTTATCGAGGAGGAATACCAGGTAGAGGATTGGCGCGCGGTGCCTTACGTGTCCGGCGCGGCGTTCTGTAAGGCGCTTCTGGCTATCGCCGACCGTAATATCGTGGTGGAGTCCGGCACGGCGGAGGGTGCGGCTTGTCTTACAACGCTCCTAGCAAATGCGGGGCGCGTGGTTAGGGGGATTTGATGATCACTATCCGGGATGTATTGAGCAAACCACTTCTGGAAGTGGCGGACCTGCGGGGCGCGGACCTGCGGGGCGCGTACCTGCGGGGCGCGTACCTGACGGGCGCGGACCTGCGGGGCGCGGACCTGCGGGGCGCGTACCTGCGGGGTGCGAACCTAAAGGGCGCGAACCTGACGGGCGCGAACCTGCGGGGTGTGGACCTGCGGGGCGCGAACCTGACGGGCGCGGACCTGCGGGGTGCGAACCTAACGGGCGCATACCTAACGGGCGCGAACCTGCCGGGCGCGGAATTGAGGGGCGCGGAATTGGGGGGCGCGAACCTGATGGGCGTCAACCTGACGGACGTCAACCTGACGGACGTCAACCTGACGGGCGCGAACCTGATGGGCGTCAACCTGACGGACGTCAACCTGACGGACGTCAGGTTGACGGGCGCGAACCTGATGGGCGCGAACCTGATGGGCGCGAACCTGACGGGCGCGGACCTGACGGACGCGAACCTGATGGGCGCGAACCTGACGGGCGCGGACCTGACGGACGCGGACCTGAAGGACGCGGACCTGAAGGACGCCAACCTGGAGGATGTCGTATTACCAGACGGGCAAAAACTAATTGAATACATTCAGAAGCTTCCATATGCTCTCCTTACCAAAGGAGGCAAGACACTCGAGGAGGTTGTCGCTGCGTGGGACTCTCATACCTGGGAGGGCTGCCCGATGCACGTCGCGTTCGGGGCAGGTGGAATTCAGGAAGTTCCCGAATGCTACCGCGATGCGGCCAAGACCTTCGTTGCATTATTCGACGGGAAGCACATTCCGAAGCCCGCGGACCCCGAAATCAAGCCGGGCGATGCCCCAGCGTAGACTCTATCGAACACCAGAACACCATCGCATCTTCTCGCTTCCTACTAAACAACCCGTAGCCGATCTCTCCCCCTTGGACGACATTCTACGCCGTCCGGGGGGGACCATGTCGTTACGTCCGGTGCAGCGGGAATCCTTGTACGAGCTCGGAACGTCTGGCGGGTTGTTCGGGCCATTAAGCGTAGGTACCGGGAAGACTTTGCTTTCCCTACTGGCGCCGGTCGTCGTCCAGTCCGCGCGTCCGATTCTTTTGATACCCGCAGCTCTTATCGAGAAGACCGAAAGGGACCGCAGGGAACTGTCTAAGCACTGGCTAAGCCCTAATACCTTGCGGGTAATGTCCTACGAGAGGCTCTCGCAGGTACAGAGCGAGAATACACTTACTTACTATAGACCCGACCTTATAATTTTAGACGAGGCACATCGTGTTAAGAATCGGCGCGCTGGCGTGACCCGACGTATCTTGAGGTACATGCACGCCAATCCCGAGACGAAGTGCGTTGCTATATCTGGTACGATAATTTCCAAGTCCATCAAAGATTTCGCGCACATCATACGCTGGTGTCTTAAGGACAAGGCGCCCGTTCCTGAGACGGAAGACGAGGTCCAGTTGTGGGCGGATGCTTTGGACAGTGACGTGAACTTCCTAAATCGTGTGGACTCGTCCATCCTGGCGCCCACGATCGAGGAAGCGCGCAAGGTCTTCGCGGACCGTGTGCTGTCGACCCCCGGCGTGGTCTATTCCCGAGACGGCGGGATACCGAACGCCTTGAACATTAAAGGGCACATCATCGAAGCCCCCCCGGTGACGCAAGCGAATTTCAAGGGCATTCGGGAGACTATGGTAACCCCTACGGGGTGGGCTTTCGCTGAGGCTGCGCAACTATGGCAATACTGTAGGGAACTGGCTTTGGGCTTAATCTACCGCTGGAATCCCTACCCCCCAGAAGATTGGCGCAATGCTCGGCGGGATTGGGCTTCGTTCGTTAGAGAGACTATTGCCCACAGCCACACTCTAGATACTGAGCTGCATGTTGCACAGGCCGTAGACAGGGGCGACTTGGATAGCGCCGAGCTCGTGGCGTGGCGAGCGGTGCGGGATTCCTTCAAGCCCAACGTCGTGCCAGTGTGGTACTCCGAGAACGTGATCGAGTGGTGCGCGCGATGGTTGCAAGAGCCCGGGATCTGCTGGGTGGAGCACACACTCTTTGCGCAAAGATTGTCCGAACGCACGGGGGTTCCTTATTACGGAGGGGAGGGCCTGGATGCGCAAGGTAAGTTCATAGAGGACAATCCCGGAGGACCTACCATCGCCTCCATTGATGCTAATTGCACGGGTAGGAATCTTCAGTACAAGTGGTCTCGGAATCTCATCGTCTCACCGTTGTCGTCCGCCAAGAAGTGTGAGCAGCTGCTAGGTAGGACACATCGCACGGGACAGCCGCAGGACGAGGTTACGTGCGATGTCCTATTTGCTTGTAGAGAGAATTTCGAGAGTTGGGAAAAAGCGCTAACTTTGGCGCGTGCGACTCAGGACCTTACGGGAACACCAAAGCTGCTCTTGGCGACCTTAGACATCCCCTCCCAGGAAGGGCTTACGGGCGCGGTGTGGAAATAATTAGAAATCGTATGTCGTGTTGAGAGAAAAGCACCCCTACGCAGTATACTCCCCATAGCAAGTAGGAAGGCGGCGGCGGAGCGACGGGGCGACCGGTGCCCTCCTCACCGACGAAACACAGCTCCCGTTCCGCCGTTGCCTTCCTACTTGTTTCTAACCTAGAACGAGGACTAACAATGGGTATCTTTGAAGGCTTGAAACATGCTAAGACGAAGACGAGCGACCGCGGCGTTTGGTTGAACCCTGGCGTATACCGTGTCAAGGTTGCCAAGTGCATCTGGAAGCAGACCAGATCCAAAGGAGAGGCTTTCATTATGGAGATGGACATTCTAAAGTCGACGTACAACCCACAACAGCACGTTGTGGACGGGCGAAAGATTGCGGAGGCGCCGAACGAAGCAGGCACCCGAGCAACCTGGTATCAGTCGTGCCGTGATAGGGACGTTGGCTTTGGAGCCCTGAAGGGTTTTGCGGCGGACATTACCGGAGCGAAAGTGGAAGACCCCGTCTTCGTTTCGGCTGTTGAGGGTCTGCTTGAACAGTTTCTTGAGGGGGCAATTGACGGCGTGGAGTTGAATGTTGAAGTATTGAAGGTGAAAACTAAGGCGGGTACCGACTTTTCTTTGCACAGGTTCAAGAAGGCTGCATAGGTCTTTCTTAGCCCTCGGCGTCATGCCGGCTAGGTGTAGGTGGGTTCAAGTCCCAAACGCCTAGGGCTCTTTTTCTTTAGGAGGAAACATGTACCACGTTACTGCGTCGGTATCGGGCAAGGCGCCACCCATCAAGACCTTCGTGGTTTTGGATAGTGCTATCGAGTTCGCGCGCAAGTGCGCGGGGCAGGGATGGCAAGTGGTCGCCGTGGTGGACCATGACGGTTACGATACCCATATCCGAGGTTTCGGGTTAAGCGGTATCTTCCGCTGGGCGTTGCCGTGCAAGTCTTGCGACGAAGAGGGTTGCGAACGTTGCCAGGAATGGGGCGCGGTAGTGGACAACACTAAGCAGGTGTAGGAGTGAAATGACCGTCACATCACCACTGGCGAGTGGAATAGCGAGACCAAGCCTAGCAGCCTATAAATGCCCCTCAACTCTACGGAAGCAAGGGTGACAAGTGATGCGAGATTCTTGCCTTCTACTCTCGTTCTTTTGCTTGGTCGCCTGCGCTCTTGCGGGACTTGCAAATTTATACGGATGGTCTATACTCTGTTTTGCCATTGGCCTTAGCTGGTACGGGCTGGGCACGGCTACTGACAACAAATAAGGAGCATGACATGAAAAAGATTGTGGAAATTGATCCGAAGTCGGGAATGGAGTCTTTGCTGGGCGCGCGAGTCTTGCTCATGTGTATGAATTATTTCTATGTTGGCAAACTCATGGGCGTGAATCGTTCGTGCGTGTTGCTACACGATGCATCAATCGTGTATGAAACGGGTGACTGGTCCGCGGCATCGTGGAAAGATGCGCAATCGATCAAGCGCTCCGCGGTCTACGTACGGTTGGCAGCCATAGAGTCGTTCATGCCCGAGAGAGGGTGAGCGCCACGATGCGCAGTCGGCGCCAGATATATCTCCGGTCGCGGTCGCGGTCGGGGTCGGGGTCGCAGTCGGGGTCTTGGTCGTGGTCGCGGCCGCGGTCGTGGTCGTGGTCGTGGTCGTGGTCGGGGTCGTGGTCGGGGTCGCGGTCGTGGTCACAGTCGCGGTCGCGGTCGTGGTCTTGGTCTTGGTCTTGGTCGGGGTCGAGGGAGAGGTCGTGGTCGCGGTCGCGGGAGCGGGAGCGGTCGGGGTCTTGGTCGTTATGATGCGCAGTCGGCGCCAGATATATCTCCGGTCGCAGTCGGGGTCTTGGTCGGGGTCGCAGTCGGGGTCTTGGTCGGGGTCGCGGCCGCGGTCGTGGTCGTGGTCGCGGTCGTGGTCACAGTCGGGGTCGCGGCCGCGGTCGTGGTCGGGGTCGCGGTCGTGGTCACAGTCGCGGTCGTGGTCGTGGTCGTGGTCGGGGTCGTGGTCGTGGTCGGGGTCGCGGTCGTGGGAGCGGGAGCGGTCGGGGTCGCTATGATGCGAGGGCGCAAGCAGTGCTATCTCCGGTCGCGGTCGCGGTCGCGGGAGCGGGAGCGGTCGGGGTCTTGGTCGTGGTCGCGGTCGTGGTCGTGGTCGTGGTCGTGGTCG
>Ga0209006_10000304_pt1 | contig 49144 bp, 41 predicted proteins | sample JacPin_JW_Ref_O2_FD_188567 | JGI IMG/M metagenome (GOLD analysis project Ga0209006, IMG submission 188567) | Forest soil microbial communities from Algoma, Ontario, Canada - Jack Pine, Ontario site 1_JW_Ref_O2 (SPAdes) (version 2) | ecosystem: Environmental > Terrestrial > Soil > Boreal...
GCTATCGAAGACGCGCTTGCGAGTTAGTAATCTGCGGGCATGGCTGACAGGACCGCTGCCGTCGTGGCACTTTTGCGACCTACATCGTCGGCGGCATCGCTTTGGTTGGGATCACCGGCACCGTCTACGCGCAGCTCGTCAGCCGCCAACATGTCCAGATCCGTTAGCGCCGCATCGCCTCACGACAGCGCGAGAGAATCTCTACGCAGCTCGGGTCATCCCAGTCGTGCAGGACAAACTTCAACAAGTACAGGTCTGCCACGGGCACGGACTCAGAGAAGTCGCCGGCGATATTCGGTCGTCGCGCTGCCGGGGCAAGCGATGAGGAGAACACGCTAGGGGGATGGCGCCGCCGCCGCGAGTGTGAAGATTCTGCGGCATGTCGTCGGCGTGTCGTCACGAGGTTTCACACTCGCGGCCGATCAGTCCTCGGGGACCTCGCGCTCGATCTCGTCGAGCCAGGTACGCGCCGACATGTCCGACGGTGCCCGCCAATCGCCGCGTGGCGACAGCGAACCCCCGAGCGACACCTTCGGCCCGTTCGGCAACGCCGACCGCTTGAACTGGCTGAACGAATAGAACCGCTCGACGAAGATCTGCAGCCAGTGCCGAATCTCCTTCAGCGAGTAGGACGGCCGCTTGTCCGCAGGGAAGCCGGGCGGCCAGTCTCCGTGCTCCGCGTCGCCCCACGCGTGCCAGGCCAAGAACGCGATCTTGCTCGGCCGGAACCCGTGACGCAGAACCTGGAACAACGAGAAGTCCTGCAGCGAGTACGGCCCCACCTTCGCCTCGCTGCTCTGCAGCTCCTCCTTCGCACCCGTGGGCACCAGCTCCGGGGTGATCTCGGTGTCGAGGACCGACTGCAGCACCTCACACACCTCCTGCTCGAACTGTCCCGACGAGATCACCCAGCGAATCAGGTGCTGTATCAACGTCTTCGGGACACCGGAGTTGACGTTGTAGTGCGACATCTGGTCGCCGACCCCGTAGGTCGACCAGCCCAGCGCCAGCTCGGACAGATCGCCGGTGCCCAGCACGATTCCGCCACGCTGATTCGCGATGCGGAACAGGTAGTCGGTGCGCAGGCCGGCCTGAACATTTTCGAACGTGACGTCATAGACCGCCTCGCCCCGGCTGAACGGGTGACCGATCTCCTGGAGCATCAGCTCGGCCGTCGGGCGGATGTCCAGTTCAGAGAACGTCACGCCCAGCGCGCGCGACAACCGAACCGCGTTGTTCTTCGTCCGCTCACCGGTGGCGAATCCCGGGAGCGTGAACGCGAGAATGTCGCTGCGCGGCCTGCCTTCCCGGTCCATCGCACGGGCCGCGACGAGCAACGCGTGCGTCGAGTCCAGTCCGCCCGACACACCGATGACCACCTTCGGATAGTTCAGGGCACGCAGCCTCTGTTCCAACCCCGCCACCTGAATGTTGTAGCCCTCGTAGCAATCCTGTTCCAGCCGGGACACATCCGACGGTACGAACGGAAACCGCTCGACAACGCGCCGCAGCCCGATGTCGCCGGTCGGCGGGTCGACGTGAAACTCGACGCGGCGAAACGACTCTGCGGCCCCCGCGTGATGACCGCGATTGTCGTCGAACGTCCCCATCCGCAGTCGCTCGGATCGCAGCAGACCGAGGTCGACGTCGGCCACCGAACGCCGCGGTCCCGTGGGGAACCGCTCGCTCTGGGCGAGCAGCCGCCCGTTCTCCCAGATCATCGTCTGGCCGTCCCACGCCAGGTCGGTGCTCGACTCGCCCGCCCCCGCCGCGGCGTAGACGTAGGCGGCCAGGCAGCGTGCCGACGCCGAGCGTGCCAGCAGGGCGCGATCTTCGGCGCGGGCGATCGTGATCGGACTTCCTGACAGGTTGGCCAGCACCGTCGCGCCGGCCAGCGCGGCTTCCGCGCTCGGCGGCACGGGGACGAACATGTCCTCACACACCTCGACGTGCAGCACGAAGCCGGCGACGTCCGACGCGGCGAACAGCAGATCGGGACCGAACGGGACGTCAGCGCCGCCGACCCGGATCACCCCGCGGACATCGTCGCCGGCGGCGAAATGGCGCCGCTCGTAGAACTCGCGGTAGGTCGGCAGATACGACTTGGGTACGACGCCGAGGACGCGGCCGCGGTGCACCACGACCGCGGTGTTGTAGATGCGGTGCCGGTAGCGCAGCGGTGCACCGACCACCAGCACCGGCAGCAGCTCGGCCGACGCGCTGACGACGCTTGCCAACGCCTCCTGCACGGCGTCGAGCAGCGCGTCCTGCAGCACGATGTCCTCGATCGAATACCCCGACAGCGTCAGCTCGGGGAACACCGCCAATGCGACGCCGTCGTCGTGACACTCGCGGGCCAGCCGCAGTACCGATTCTGCGTTGGCCGCCGGCTCCGCGATCGCGGTGTGGATCGTGCACGCGGCGACGCGCACGAAACCGTGCCGGTACGCGGAGTAGAAATCCATACCACCATTGTCTCCTGTGACCGTGCCGGGACGGCCGCAAACGCCCCGACACGTGTCAAGTGCACGCTAAATAGTATTCACGGCCCATCCGCGACGTGGTATGACACAAACGATGCCGCCGACTGTCGAACCGATCCAGACGTCTTCCACGCCTGTGATTCCGCGCGGGGCGGCGCAGCGGCGCACCGGCGGGAGCGGTTGGTGACGCAGGCGCCGGGCACCCCGTGGAGCGGCTATCGCCCGGCCAGCGCCTCGCCGTTCGGGGGCCAGGGCGAGATGGCCGCGCGGATGGCCGCGCTCGACTGGGCGTCGACTCCGCTGGGGCCCGCGTCGAAGTGGCCGCAGAGCCTGCGAACGGCGGTCGGCATCTGCCTGAGTTCGCGCTACCCGATGGTGATCTGGTGGGGTCCTCACCTTGCGGTGCTCTACAACGACGCGTGGGTACCGATTCTCGGGCCCGACAAGCACCCGGCCCTCGGACTCCCCGGCATGGCCGTGTGGCCCGAACACTGGCACATCATCGGACAGCAGTTGCAAAGTGTGCTCGCAACCGGGCAGGCAACGTTCTCCGACGACCAGTACTTGCCGGTGAAGCGCTTCGGCTACCTGGAGGAGGCGTACTTCACCTACTCCTACAGCGCGATCCGTGACGAGTCGGGAGCGGTCCGCGGAGTCTTCACCGCTATCACCGAGACGACGCAACAGGTCCTCAGCGATCGCCGCCTGCGAACGTTGCGCATCTTGGGCGAGAGGACGACATTCGCAGCCACCCAGGCCGGCGCAACCATCGAGGACGTCTGCGCCGCGGGGCTGCGTGCTCTCGCCGATGATCGTGCCGACACCCCGTTCGCCGCGATCTACATGCTGAATCCCGGTGACCCGGAAGCTCATCTGGTCGGCTCGATGGGCATGTCCGACCCGTCGGTGCTGTTGGCTGCGGTGTATGGCTCCACCGCCGGCTTGGTACTGCGCGACATCGTAAACACCGGAGCTTCAACGGTTCTGGACGCGGTGCCCCCAGCGTGGGGCGAAGCCATGGAACCCGGCGCCAACCTGGTGGGTGACCTGCCACCCACCACCGCGTTGATCCTGCCGGTACAGTCCGGCGGCGACGACCTTCCCGCCGCCGTGATGGTGGCCGGGGTTTCTCCGTACCGGAGCCTGGACGACGATTTTCGCGGGTTCCTCGACGTGGCCGCCGCGCAGATCGGGCGCGCGATCGTCAACGCTCAGGCCTACCAAGCACAGCGGCGCCGGGCCGAAGCACTTGCCGAGCTGGACCGGGCCAAGAACGAGTTCTTCGCGAACATCAGCCACGAGTTCCGCACACCGCTGACCCTGATCGCCGGGCCTGCCCAGGACAGTCTCAACGACCGCGAGGACCCGTTGCCGGCCGTCCAACGTGATCGGCTCGAAGTGATTCACCGAAATGCGGGCAGGCTGCGCCGTCTGGTGGACGACCTCCTCGACTTTGCACGAATCGAGGCGGGCAAGAGGCAACCCGAGCGTGAACCCGTCGACCTGGCATCGGCCACGCGGGACTTGGTCGGTCTGTTCACCCCCGCCATCGCCCGCGCGGGGCTGACGCTGCGCACCGACATCGAATCGCTGCCGCGACCGTTTCCGATCGACGTCGGCATGTGGGAGAAGATCGTCCTCAACCTGCTGTCCAACGCGGTCAAGTACACGCTGGCCGGGCATATCGAGGTCACCCTGCGCCACGACACCGACCATGTGACGTTCTCCGTGAGCGACACCGGAATCGGTATTCGCGCCGACGACCTCCCCCAGGTGTTCGAGCGGTTTCACCGCGTCCGCGGCCAGGCCGGCCGCAGCCACGAAGGCGCGGGGATCGGGCTGGCGCTGGTGGCCGAACTCGTCCGGTTGCACGACGGCACGGTTGCCGCGGAGTCCCGCGAAGACGAGGGCAGCACGTTCACAGTCAGGTTGCCGTACCCCGCCCGCGCCGTCGATGTCGCGCCTGACACGCCAGGGTCGTCGAGCGGTCCCCGCCACAGCGCCCGTGTCGACGAGGCGCTGCAGTGGTCGTCTAATCCACCCGACAATGAAACCGCCGCAGCGGCAATGCAATCCGATGACGCGTGCGTGTTGGTGGTTGAGGACAACGCCGACATGCGCACCTTCGTCACCAGCGTGTTGTCGCCGCACTGGCGCGTGCTGCGGGCGGTCGACGGTGAAGAAGGGCTCGAGATCGCCCGCGCGGAACGACCCGACCTGGTACTGACCGATGTGATGATGCCGCGGCTGGACGGTTTCGGTCTTCTCACCGCACTGCGGACCGACCCGCGGACCGCATCGATGCCCGTGGTGCTCTTGTCGTCCCGTACCGGCGAGGAGGCGGCCGTCGGCGGCCTGGCCGCAGGCGCCGACGACTACCTGCCCAAGCCATTCTCAGCGGTCGAGCTGGTGGCGCGGGTCCGGTCCAACCTCGAGATGGCGCGATTCCGTAACCGGGAATCGGAGTTTCGCCGCACGCTGATCGAATCGATGCAGGAGGGCCTGTTCGTCACCGACGATTCCGGCGCGGTCATCGAAGCGAACAACGCGTTCTTCGAACTCCTCGGCTATGACGCCTCCGATCTGCCCTATGCGTGGCCGCAGCCCTGGGTGCAGTCGACGGCACCCGACCCGCAGGCGTGGGCGAGCAACGAACTGGCGAATCGTGAATGGGAGAATCACGGTGGTGGCCGGGTCACGGTGCCGCTGCGCCACCACGACGGGCACACGGTGTGGGTCGTCTGCTCCTTCGCCCGGGTGACCGATCCGCACACCGGTCAGCAACTGGGGGTCGGGACGACGCTGGAGGTCACGGCCGAGCGCCTGAGGAGCCAGCGCAACGCGACGCTGTCCAGCTTCGCGGCCGCGCTGTCCACCACGACGTCGAGCAACACCCTGCTCACCACGGCAGCCGCACAGCTTGGAGAGGTGTTCGCGGCGGAGCGCGTCGTCGTCGCCCAGTGGTACGGGGACGGCGCCGATCCGTTCCTGATCAGTTGGCCCGACACGCCGGTCGACGATCGCCGGCGCGCCGAAGCCCGTGGGGCACTCGATACCGCCCGTCACCGCCCGGCTGCGTCGATCACGACTGCCGCTACCGAAGACGACACGGTGCTCGTCGCGTCGCCGCTCGGCGCCAGCGGGTCCGCCGCGATCGTCATCGAGCTCGATACGGCGCGTGACGTCCGCCCCGAGGACCGTGCGCTGTTCGATCTGCTGACCGGTCACCTTTCGCAGGCTCTGGCCACCGCGCGCGAGTACGAACAGACCCGCGCGGTCGCCCTCACCTTGCAGCACGCCATCCTCGGCCCGACTTCGCTGCCGCACGGATTCGCCGTCCGCTACACGCCGGCCGTCGAGCCCCTTGAGGTCGGCGGCGACTGGTACGACGTCATCACCCTCGACGACAACCGCATCGGCATCGTCGTCGGCGATTCAGTGGGCCGGGGGCTACCGGCTGCGGCCGTGATGGGGCAACTCCGGTCAGCGGCGCAAGCCCTTCTTCTTCGCACCCCCAAGCCCGCGAAGGCCCTCGCCGGCCTTGACAACTTCGCACGCCGACTCCCCCCGGCGAAATGCACGACGGTGTTCTGCGCGGTGATCGACCTCGCCACGTCGACCGTCAGATACAGCAGCGCGGGCCACCCTCCCCCCGTCCTCGTCGACCGAACCGGCGCGCAGATTCTCGACCGGGCGCAGTCGGTGCCGCTGGCCGCTACCGAGACCGTCTGGACGCGGCCGGAAGCCGAGGCCAGGCTGCTTCCCGGCGCCACGCTTCTGCTCTACACCGACGGGCTGATCGAGCGCCGTGGAGAGTCTCTCGACGTCGGCATCGGGCGCGCCTCGAAGGCCCTCAACCGGTACCGCCATTCCCATCCCGATCACGTAGCCGATCACCTGATGACCGACCTCGCGCCGCCTTCGGGCTTCGACGACGACGTCGCTGTCCTGCTGTACCGGCATCCGCCGTCGTCGTTGACAGTGCGTTCCCCCGCCCGGCCCACGAGCCTGGCCGCCATCCGAGATCGCCTGCGCCGCTGGCTGCCCGCAGCGGCGATCAACGCCGAAACCGCCGAGGAGGTGCTGTTGGCCGTCGGAGAAGCCGCTACGAACGCCGCGGAGCATGCCGGGAAAGACGCAACCCATCAAGTCGAACTGACGGTGACCGCGCGCCTGACCAAAGCCGGTCTGGCGCTGACCGTGGCCGACGACGGACACTGGCACGAGCCACCCGCATCGGAGGCCGACCGCGGACATGGAATCGCCTTGATGCATGCTCTTGTCGACGACGTCAAAATCACGTCGACCGGACATGGCACCACCGTGGACATGCTGAAGGGTCTGCACTCATGAGCGAGGCGCAATTCGGGCTGACGGGAGCCACCGGCACAGAGGCGCCCGTCGTCACCGCAATGGGTGACATCGACCTCGCCAACGTCAACGAGTTTCAGGACGCCCTGACGAAAGCGGCCAACGGCGCGCCCGCGTTGACCGTCGACCTGTCGCGGGTGTCCTATTGCGACAGCTCGGCGGTCCGTGCCCTGTTCTCGGTGGCGGGGACCACCAAGCTGAGCCTCGTTATCGGGTCCACAGGCCCGATCAAAACGCTGCTGTCGGTGTCCGGGCTCGACCGCGTCGCATCCGTCGTCACGGCCGACGAGTAGCCGACCATGCCCGCCCCGTCTTTTCAGCCCCGCAAGCACCCGCAGTTGTTCGCGCTGCTGCACCGCATCCTCGAGCGGGCCCACAGCGACGTTCCCGACGCAATCGGGCTCACCGTCACCGTGCACGGCAGACGATTTGCCAGCGGACCCGTGGTGGTCGCGGCCTGGGGCGCCGGATCCGACATCATCAGTGCTCAGCTGTCAGGTCTGGGTGGACCGTTGCCCGACGCCCTGAAACACGAGGTGCCTGTGCTCAGCGTCGACCTGTGGAGCGACGAACGCTGGCCCGACCTCACGCTGGACGCGATGGCCGCTCGCGCCCCGCAAGACCGGGACGCCTGGGATCACGTTCGCGGCACCGCGTCAGTTCCCGGCATGTGGGAAGACGACGGAAACATCGTCATCTCTTGCCTCCTGAACCGCCCGGGAACCGCGGCCACCGTTGCGACGCTGATCAATTACGAGCGGCTCGTGAACGCCGCGTTCGTCACGACAGCTGCAGAAAACGCCGCCGGTATCGAGGACATGCTGACCGTCCTGCAGTCGCGCGGCGCGATCGAACAGGCCAAAGGTGCGGTCATGGGCTGCCTCGGCTGCGACGCCGACCAGGCGTGGGAGGTTCTTCAGCGGGCAAGTCAAGACTTCAACATCAAGGTGCGTGCGCTCGCGGTGGCGCTGCTGGAACACATCAGCGGCGCTCCCGCGGAGCAACCCGCGTTCGGTACGCCGATCGTCCCCGACCAGCAGACCCGCCAGGCGGCCAAGATGACGTGGGCCGCCCTGACCACTCCTCGGCGGCCGACGCGGGCCTGAAGATTCTTAGATACCGCGCTTACCCTCGACACGTGGATGCTCCAAGACTGCTCGCGGTGCTGGCCGGCCGCCGAGTCGCGGTGCTGACAGGAGCGGGCATCTCAACGGACTCGGGCATCCCCGACTACCGGGGTCCGGATTCCCCGCCGAGCAACCCGATGACGATCCGACAGTTCACCTCCGACCCGGTGTTTCGGCAGCGGTACTGGGCCCGCAACCATCTCGGCTGGCGGCACATGGACTGGACCTCACCGAATGCCGGCCACCGCGCGCTCGCCGCTCTGGAGCGGGCCGGCATCGTCACGGGCGTCATCACGCAAAACGTCGACCTGTTGCACACCAAGGCCGGCAGCCGCACCGTGGTGAACCTGCACGGCAGCTACGCACAGGTGATCTGCCTCGACTGCGGGCACACGATGACGCGCGCGCATCTTGCAAGCCTGCTGGAGGCGGCCAACCCGGGTTTCGACGCGGACGCGGACGGGCTCGCGGTGGCCCCCGACGCGGATGCGGTGGTCGCCGACACGTCGTCGTTCCGGATCGTCGACTGTCCGTCATGCAGCGGCATGCTGAAGCCCGACATCGTCTACTTCGGCGAGAATGTGCCCAAAGATCGTGTCGCACAGGCCTATTCACTTATCGACAACGCCGACGCACTGCTGGTGGCCGGCTCGTCGCTTACGGTCTTCTCCGGCTACCGATTCGTACGCCACGCCTCGGCGCGCGGCATTCCGATCGCTATCGTCAACAGGGGCCGCACCCGCGGCGATGATCTGGCCGCCGTGCAAGTGGACGCCGGCTGCTCTCCGATTCTCACGCTGATGGCCGACGAACTCGTCGACTACACGTGCGGCGACGCAAGAACTCCCCTGCGCACCGCGCCACGGATGTTTGCCATCACCCGTTGCAGCAACGCGTCGTAAGCCGCTCCGTCATTGATCAGGTCATCGCGGCCGTGGTGATGCAGATACGCATCGACGCGGCGGTCCAGAGACCAGCTCAGATAATTCTGATCGGTGAACTCGGATCCCAGAAATTCCCAGGCGATGGCCTCGAGTTGTTGCGGCGTTGATGCGACGTCCGCAGACGACATCGACGATCCCCTTCGCTCGCGATACCCCACCATCCTTTCGCGGGCACGGGCGCGCGTCTAGACCCTAAAGGTCATAAAAATCATCGCCTTATTTGTGCGGCTGGGTAGCGACGAGGTCATCGGCGTGAACGGCCGGGCGGCGCAGCTCGGGCGGCAGCTCAGACGTCGAACGGCCGATCATCGTTGCCAGTTCCGCAGCGTCGTACGCGACAACCCCACGCCCGACCGTGGTGGCGTCGGGGCCGTGCAGTTCCACCACGTCGCCGCCGAAGAACCGGCCCGACAGCGCGGTGATGCCGGCCGGGAGCAACGACCGCCGGTGCTGGATCACCGCCCGCACCGCTCCCGCGTCCAAGGTCAGCTCGCCCGCGGCCTCGGCGGCGTAGCGCACCCAGAATCGACGGGCCGACATCCGGGCACCGCGGGCGGCGAACACCGTGCCCACCGACGCGTCCGTCAGCGCGGTCGCGGCATCCGACGCGGCCGCGAGCAGGACCGGCACCCCGGCATCGGAAGCCAGCAGCGCCGACGACAGCTTCGACGCCATTCCACCGGTGCCGCGGTGTGTGCCGCGGCCGGCCACCACCCCGTCCAGGTCGCCCGGCGCAGAAACCTCGGGAATGAAGCGCGCGTCGGATTTTCGGGGATCGGAGTCGTACAAGCCGTCGATGTCGGACAGCAACACCAGCGCATCGGCGCCCACCAGATGTGCGACGAGTGCAGAGAGGCGATCGTTGTCGCCGAACCGGATCTCATTGGTGGCGACCGTGTCGTTCTCGTTGACGATCGCGACGGCATGTAACGCCCGCAACCGGTCCAGCGTGCGCTGAGCGTTGGTGTGCTGCGCCCGCATCGCGATGTCGTGCGCGGTGAGCAGCACCTGACCCACGGTGCGGTGGTACCGGGCGAACGCGGAGCTCCAGGAGTTGACCAGAGCGACCTGACCGACGCTGGCGGCGGCCTGCTTGGTGGCCAAATCCGTTGGCCGGCGGGCCAATCCGAGTGGTTCGAGGCCGGCTGCGATCGCTCCGGAGGACACGATCACGACGTCTGACCCGGCCTTCATCCGCGTCTCGATCGCGTCGGCGAGTTTCTCGAGCCGCCCGACGTCGAACATGCCGGTTTTCGAGGTCAACGCCGTGGTGCCGACCTTCACCACCACCCTGCGCGCGGTGCGAACCGCCTCCCGGGGCGGCGACATCGCGGTCATGGCTCATCCCCAGGCTGATGCTCATCGGAATGGCCGCGACGCTCGAGGCGGGCCGCCTTCCGCTCGGCCGCCGACGCCCGGTCGGGACGGTCCAGCCGCGCGTCGGTGCCGCGGCCCGACGGCGTCACGTCGACGCCTGCCGGGGTCTGGGGTTCCCAGCCGAAGGACACGTCGCCGATCGTCACCTCGCAGCCCGCGGCGGCGCCGAGGCGCAGCAGCTCGTCCTCGACGCCGAGCCTGGCCAGCCGGTCACCGAGGTATCCGACCGCCTCGTCGTTGTCGAAATTCGTTTGACTGACCCAGCGTTCCGGCCTCACCCCGTGCACGACGAAGGCACCGGGATGCTCGGCGTCGGATTCCACGGTGAAGCCGCTGTCGTCGACCGGCACCGGCCGGATCACCGGCCTGCGCGGCGGCGCGGCGGGATGCGCGGCGCGGTAGTCGGCCACCATCTTCCATAACCCAAACGTCAACGGCCGCAACCCCTCCCGGGTCAGGGTCGACACCTCGAACACCGGCCATCCGAAACGGCGGGCGACTTCGTCGTGAACGAACTCTGCGAGTTCCCGCGCCTCCGGGACGTCGATCTTGTTGAGCACCACCGCCCGGGGTCGATCCGACAGGTCGACGAGCGTCGAATCCGCTTGCAGCCGAGGCGAATATGCGGCCAGCTCGGCTTCGAGCGCTTCGATGTCAGACACCGGGTCGCGGCCGGGCTCCAGTGTCGCGCAGTCGACGACATGCACAAGCACCGCGCACCGCTCGATGTGCCGCAGGAATTCCAGACCGAGCCCGCGGCCCTGGGAGGCACCGGGGATGAGGCCCGGCACGTCGGCCACCGTGAAGGAGTCTTCCCCCGCCGACACCACGCCGAGGTTGGGCGTCAACGTGGTGAACGGATAGTCGGCGATCTTGGGCTTGGCCGCCGACAGGACCGACACCAGCGACGACTTACCTGCCGACGGGAAGCCGATCAGGCCGACGTCGGCAACGGTCTTCAGCTCCAGGCTCAAGTCACGCGATTGGCCCTTCTCGCCGAGCAGCGCGAAGCCCGGCGCCTTGCGTGCGCGCGAGGCGAGCGCCGCGTTGCCCAAGCCGCCGCGACCGCCGGCCGCCGCTTCGTACGTGGTTCCCGCGCCAACAAGGTCGGCCAACAGCCGGCCGCCGTCATCCAACACGACTGTCCCGTCGGGCACGTTGAGGAATAGGTCGTCCCCGTGGGCGCCGTCGCGGTTGCCACCCTGGCCTTGTCGGCCCGACTGAGCCGTTACGTGCGGATGGAAGTGGAAGTCGAGAAGCGTGTGTACCTGGGGGTCGACGACCAGGTAAACGCTGCCGCCACGGCCACCGTTGCCGCCGTCGGGTCCGCCGAGCGGCTTGAACTTCTCGCGGTGCACCGACGCGCACCCGTTGCCGCCGTTGCCGGCGCGCACGTGAATCACGACGCGGTCGACGAACCGGGGCATCGGTGATCACCTCCCGGCCAATGTAACGTGACGCGGACAACTGCCCCGCAGGTCCGCCGCAGCGTTAGATTCGCGAGGCTAAGTCAGTCCGTGACGATGTTGACCGTCTTGCGGCCGCGCTTCTCGCCGAACTGCACAGCCCCCGCGGCCTTCGCGAACAGCGTGTCGTCGCCGCCACGGCCGACGTTGACGCCGGGGTGGAAGTGGGTGCCACGCTGGCGAACCAGGATCTCGCCGGCCTTGACGATTTGACCGCCGAACCGCTTGACGCCGAGCCGCTGGGCGTTGGAGTCGCGACCGTTGCGGGAGCTGGATGCGCCCTTCTTGTGTGCCATTTCTGGTGCCTCCGCTGGCTACTTGATCCCGGTGACCTTGAGCACGGTCAGCTGTTGACGATGACCCTGCCGCTTGTGATAGCCGGTCTTGTTCTTGAACTTGTGGATGCGAATCTTGGGGCCCTTGGTGTGCTCCAGCACCTCGACGGTGACCGCCACCTTCGCGAGCTTGGCAGCGTCGGTGGTGACGTCCGAGCCGTCGACGACCAGCGCCACCGGCAGCGACACCTTCGCGCCGGGTTCGGCCTCGAGCTTCTCCACCTTGAGCACGTCGCCGGCGGCGACCTTGTACTGCTTGCCGCCGGTTTTGACGATTGCGTAGGTCGCCATCGCGTCTTCTCGTTCCGATCTTCGTGGCGCGCGCCACCCGTGGGGCGCGTCCGGGTCTGGGTGCGGGTTCCTCATGGGTCCCGCTGCCGCCGGCACCGGGCCTGGCGACAACTGGTCAAGGGTACGTGACCAGCGCCTAAGGGGTCAAACCACCTGGCCGTCGCTCAGTCGTCGTGGCGGGGCGGCCCGGCCGGGCGCGCTGCGCCGCGGCGCGGCCTCCGGGCGTTGACAGCCGAGACTCCCGCTGTCACGACGGCGTCGTCGGGGTCCTCGGTGCCGTCGTCATCGGCGTCGTCTTCCGCGTCGGCTTCATCAGCGTCGATGTCGATGTCGATGTCGATGTCGTCGAGGTCCTCATCGTCCTCGTCCAGGTCGACGTCGATCTCGTCCTCGTCGTCGTCTTCGTCTTCGTCCGATTCGTCGAGGTCATCGTCCTCGAGGTCTTCATCGGCGAGTTCGAGCGCGGCTTCCTTCTCGATCGCCGGCTCGTCGACCGACTCATCGACGTCCTCGTCGGAGAGCTCCTCGCCGTCCTCGATGATCTCCTCGCCGTCCTCGGTGCGACGGCCCGCGGCAATCGCCTTGAACAGCGGATGCTCGCCGGGCGCGTGAGTGGGCACCTTGGCGATCGCCGGCTCGTCGGTGCGCGCCTTGCGCGAACGTTTGCCCCGCCGGCCACCCGACTCCTTGCGGGCCGCCGGCGCCGATTCGACGGGGTCGGCGTGCAGCAGGATCCCGCGCCCGGCGCAATGCGGGCAGGCCGTCGAAAACGCCTCGATCAACCCGGTGCCGAGCCGCTTGCGGGTCAGTTGAACCAGTCCCAGCGACGTCACCTCGGACACCTGATGGCGGGTGCGGTCGCGTGCCAATGCCTCGGTGAGCCGTCGCAACACCAGGTCGCGGTTGGACTCCAGAACCATGTCGATGAAGTCGACGACGATGATGCCGCCGATGTCGCGCAGCCGCAGCTGGCGCACGATCTCCTCGGCCGCCTCGAGGTTGTTGCGCGTCACGGTTTCCTCGAGGTTTCCGCCAGCGCCGGTGAACTTGCCGGTGTTGACGTCGACGACCGTCATCGCCTCGGTCCGATCGATCACGAGCGTGCCACCGGAGGGCAGCCACACCTTGCGGTCCATCGCCTTGGCCAGCTGCTCGTCGATGCGGTGCACCGCAAACACGTCGGGGCCGTCAGGCGCCGCGGGCTCATACTTGTCGAGCCGCGGAATCAGATCGGGCGCAACGGAGTTCACGTAATCGTTGATTGTGCTCCACGCGTCGCCGCCGGAGACGACGAGCCTGGAGAAGTCCTCGTTGAACAAGTCTCGGATGACCTTGACCAGCACGTCGGGTTCCTCGTACAGCGCAACCGCCGCCCCGGCCGCCTTGGCCTTGATCTCCGCTGCCCGCTCATCGATCTTCGTCCAACGCTCCTGCAGCCGGTCGACGTCGGCGCGGATGTCGTTTTCCTTCACGCCCTCCGATGCGGTCCTGATGATCACGCCCGCGTCGGACGGCACGACCTCGCGCAGAATCTCCTTGAGCCGCTGACGTTCGGTGTCGGGTAACTTGCGGCTGATGCCCGTCGACGAGGCGCCGGGCACGTACACCAGATACCGGCCGGCCAACGACACCTGCGTGGTGAGCCGGGCGCCTTTGTGCCCGACCGGGTCCTTGCTCACCTGGACGACGACGTAGTCGCCCGGCTTCAGGGCCTGCTCGATCTTGCGGTTGTTGCCGCCGAGACCCGCTGCGTCCCAATTGACTTCACCGGCGTACAGCACCCCGTTGCGCCCGCGGCCGATGTCGACGAACGCGGCCTCCATCGACGGCAACACGTTCTGCACGATGCCCAGATAGATGTTGCCGACCAGTGACGCGGACGCGGGGCTGGTGACGAAGTGCTCGACGAGCACCCCGTCCTCGAGCACCGCGATCTGGGTGTACCGGGCGCCCTCGTGCGGCGGCTCGGCGCGCACCTTGTCGCGCACGACCATGACCCGCTCCACCGCCTCGCGGCGGGCGAGGAACTCGGCCTCGCTCAGAATCGGCGGCCGGCGCCTGCCCGCGTCGCGGCCGTCTCGGCGCCGCTGCCGCTTGGCCTCCAGCCGCGTCGATCCGGTGATGCCCTGAATCTCGTTGTCGTTCTTGTCCGACGACCGCGGAGTGCGCTCGTGCACGACGGTGTTGGGCGGGTCGTCGGGCGAGCCGTTGGTGTTCGCTTCGTCGCTTGAGCCGGTCTTGCGCCGCCGGCGGCGGCGGCGCCGCGGGCTGGCGGCCTCGGCGGAGGCCGCATCCTCGTCGGTGTCCTCGTCATCGCCGTCGTCGGAGTCGTCGTCGCCCTCGTCGGTGTCGGCGCTGTCCAAGCCGTTGTCGTCGTCGGAATCGTCGCCGTCGCCCGGACCCTGCTCGCCGCGGCCGCGGCCCCGGCCACGCCGGCCCCGCCGCCGACGCCGGCCTGCGGGTCGTTCGGTCTGCTCACCGTCGGACGTGTCGAAGTCGTCGGAATCGTCGCCGTCGTCATCGTCGTCGCGGTCCACCACCTGCGGGATCGCCTGCGGGGCCACGAACAACGGCATGTAATCGGGCGGATCCGGTGGTCCACCCGCGGGCGCCACCGGTTCCAACGTGTGGACGCTCAGCGCCTCCGGCGACTCCGCCTCGCGCTGCGTGCTGTCGGCTTGATCTTGTGATTGGTCATCGTTGGCCACGTAATCTCCTATGAGCCCCCGGGCGCGTCAACAGACGCGGCCACGCGAGGGCTATCGCTATGAACCCGGGGCTCGTGTCCCGAGTTTGTAGGTCTCGCGCCCAGCGGCTCGGAATGAACCCACTGGGCACCTGGTGCGAATGACGGCCGTGACGGTCCGCGCCTCATCGAGAATGTCACGATCGTCGCGCACGTCTAAGTCTTCATTCGGATACCCAGCACCCCTCGGCGCTGGTTACCCACGGCCAGTATCCCACACGGCCGCCAGTGGCGGCCATCAGCCGTTACCGGCCCGGGAACCAGAGCGCGATCTCCCGCGCGGCGGACTGGTCGGAATCGGACCCGTGCACCAGGTTGTTCTGCGTCTCCAGGGCGTAGTCGGCGCGGATGCTGCCGGGTGCCGCCTTCTCGACGGGGTCGGTGCCGCCGGCGATCTGCCGGAACGCGGCGACCGCACGTGGGCCCTCGACGATCGCCACCACCACCGGTCCGGACGTGATGAACTCGAGCAACGAGGAAAAGAACGGCTTGCCATCGTGCTCGGCGTAATGCTGCCGGGCGAGGTCGTCGCTGACGGTTTTCAGCTCCAACGCTGCCAGCGATAGCCCTTTGCGCTCGATTCGGCTGATGATTTCGCCGATGAGGCCACGTTCGACGCCGTCGGGCTTTATCAGGACGAGGGTCCGTTCAGTCACGGCGCACACCCTAACCGACACCGTCGGGCGGAGGTTGCTGCCCAGGCAGCAGCCCATTTTGCTGCCGACGCAGCACCTCAGCGCGCAGATAAACGATGAGCAGCCACACACCGGTGAACAGCAGCCCGACGAAACCGACCGCGGCGTGCACGAAGAACCCGCCGATCACGATCACCTGAACGGCGAGGTTCGCCCAGATCGCCCACGGCCGCCGCTGCAGCGCAGACAGCACCACCATCAGCACGGCCACGCCGATCAGATACGTGCCGGTGACTGCTGTCAGCCCGCGGCCGGTGACACCCACCACCGGTATCGCCAACAGCACGACGATGGCCTCCAGCAGCAAGACCCCCGCCATCACCCCGCGGAAGCTTCGCCACGGGTCCGACGGCGCAACGGGTTGGCTCATGCCGGGTCCCTTCCGAACAGCGTCCTAGCCGCGCCCGTGGTGACAACCGACCCGGTGACCACAATCCCGGCACCGGAGTATCCGTCGTTCGCCCCGGCCTCCTCGACCAGCGCGATGGCGGTCTCGATGGCGTCCGGCACCGTCGCCGCCCTGACTACCCGCTCCGGCCCGAACCGCTCGACGGCAGCATCGGTCAGCGTGTCGACGTCGAGGCCGCGCGGGGACCCGTTGTGGGTGACCACGATCTGGTCGAACACCGGCTCGATCGCCGCGAGGATTCCCGCGACATCCTTGTCGGCCATCACCGCCACCACGCCGACGAGGTAACGAAAGTCGAACTCGGTCGCCAGCGTGTCGGCCAACGCGGCGGCGCCTGCCGGGTTGTGGGCCGCGTCCAGCAACACGGTGGGCGCCGACCTGACGCGTTCCAGCCGCCCGGGGCTGGTGACCGCCGCGAACCCGGCCCGGATCGCGTCGACGTCGAGCTGACGCTGCACGCCCGCGCCGAAGAAGGCTTCGACGGCGGCAAGCGCGATCGCGGCGTTGTGGGCCTGATGCTCGCCGTGCAGGGGCAGGAAAATGTCGGGGTACACGCCACCGAGGCCCTGCAGCTGCAGCACCTGGCCGCCGACCGCGATCTGCCGGTCCAGCACGGAGAACTCGGAGTCCTCCCGGGCGACCGCCGCGTCAGCGTGCACGGTTTGTGCGAGCAGCACCTCCATCGCCGAGGGCGGCTGGCGACCGATGACCGCGACGGTGTCGGTCGCGTCCAGGGAGTCGGGCTGGGCCGTGATGATGCCCGCCTTCTCAGCGGCGATGTCGGCGATGTCGTGACCCAGGTAGTCGGTGTGGTCGACGCTGATCGGCGTGATGACGTCGACGGGCGCATCGACAACATTGGTGGCATCCCAGCGACCGCCCATGCCGACCTCGACGACCGCCACGTCGACCGGGGCGTCGGCGAACGCCGCGAACGCCATCGCCGTCACGACCTCGAACTTGCTCATGGCGGGCCCCGGTTCTCCTAGAAGCCCGCCCTGCGACTGCTTGTCCACCATCTGCACGAACGGCTCGACTTCGCGGTACACCTCCACATAGCGCGCAGGGGTGATCGGCTCGCCGTCGATCGCGATGCGCTCGACGGCAGACTGCAGGTGCGGGCTGGTGGTGCGCCCGGTACGCCGACCAAGGGCCGTCAACAGGGCGTCGACGATCCGGGCGACCGACGTCTTGCCGTTCGTCCCGGCGATGTGGATCGACGGGTAACCGCGCTGCGGGGAGCCGAGAAGCTCCATCAACGCGTTGATGCGGGTGAGGCTCGGCTCGATCTTGGTCTCGGGCCAACGTTGGTCCAGCAGATGCTCGACCTGAAGCAGCGACGCGATCTCGTCGGGTGTGGGTGCGGCCCGCGGGCTCACGGTGCCTCCGGGTCTTCGCGCAAGCGGCTCATCCCAAGCTGCCCAGGCGGTTCGTGATGCGTTCGACTTCCTCGCCCGCGAGTTTTTGACGAGCACGGATCTTGTCGACGACCTCGGCGGGGGCCTTGGCCAGGAACGCGTCGTTGTCAAGCTTGGAAGAGGTCGACGCGAGCTCCTTTTGCGCGGCGACCAGATCCTTTTCGAGCCTGCGCCGTTCGGCGTCGACGTCGACGCTGGCCGACGTGTCGAGCTCGACGATCACGGTGCCGCGGGACAGCCGTACCTCCAGCGAGGCGGTCGGATTGAAGCCGTCCTGCGCGTCGGTGAGCCATGCCAGCGACGAGACCGCCGGAAGCTGGCCGTCAAGGTCCGCGGTGTCGATCCCCGAAAGCCGGGCCGGCACCTTCTGCCGGTCGGCGAGCCCTTGGTCGCTGCGGAACCGGCGCACCTCTGTGACCAGCTTCTGCATATCGGAAATGCGCTGGGCGGCAACGGGAGGCAATGTTCGGCCGGTGGAAGCCGGCCACTCGGCGATGACCACCGACTCGCCGCCGGTGACTGCCTTCCACAACGCCTCGGTAACGAACGGCATCACCGGGTGCAGCAGGCGCAGCAGCGTGTCGAGCACGTGCGCCAACACCGCGGTGGTGTGCTGTGTGCCTTGAGCGAGCTGCACTTTGGACAGTTCGACGTACCAGTCGCAGAACTCGTCCCACGCGAAGTGGTACAGGGCCTCGCAGGCGCGGCTGAACTCGTAGCCTTCGAACGTCGAATCCACCTCGGCGCGAACTTCTTCGAGCCGGCCAAGAATCCACAGATCGGCGTCGGTCAACTCGGGATCGTCGGGCAGCGGCTGCTCTTCGCCCGAGCGGCTCATTGCCGCCCCGTTCATCAGCGCGAACCGAGTGGCGTTGAACAGCTTCGTGGCGAAATTGCGCGACGCCCGCGCATGGTCCTCGCTGACCGTGAGGTCGCCGCCGGGGCTCGCGCCGCGAGCCAACGTGAACCGCAGCGCGTCGGCGCCGAACATCTCCACCCAGTCCAGCGGATCGATGCCGTTGCCCCGCGACTTGCTCATCTTGCGACCGAACTCGTCGCGAATCAGCCCGTGCAGGAACACATTGCGGAACGGAACCTGCGGCCCACGGGTACCGTTGTCGCTGATCGCGTCGTCGTTCGCGACGAACATGCCGAACATCATCATCCGGGCGACCCAGAAGAACAGGATGTCGTAGCCGGTGACCAACACGTCGGTGGGATAGAACTTCCGCAGGTCGGGCGTGTGGTCGGGCCAGCCCATCGTCGAGAACGGCCACAGCGCCGACGAGAACCAGGTGTCGAGCACGTCGGGGTCCTGCTCCCAGCCCTCGGGCGGGGTCTGGTCGGGCCCGACGCACACCATCTGCCCCTCGGGCCCATGCCAGATCGGGATGCGGTGTCCCCACCACAGTTGCCGGGAGATGCACCAGTCGTGCATGTTGTCGATCCAGCCGAACCAGCGTGGCTCAAGGCTCGCGGGGTGGATCACCGTGTCGCCGTTGCGCACCGCGTCCCCCGCCGCCCTGGCCAGCGTGTCGACCTTCACCCACCACTGCAACGAGAGTCGGGGCTCGATCGGCTCGCCGCTGCGTTCGGAATGCCCGACGCTGTGCACGTAGGGCCGCTTCTCGGCCACGATGCGGCCCTGCTCGGCAAGTGCCTCCCGGACCTTGACCCTGGCCTCGAATCGGTCCATGCCGTCGAAAACCGTTCCGGTGTCGGTGATTCGACCCTTCGTGTCCATGATCGTCGGCATCGGCAGGCCGTGCCGCAGCCCGATCTCGAAGTCGTTGGGATCGTGCGCCGGAGTGACTTTGACGGCACCGGTGCCGAATTCGGGATCAACGTGGTCGTCGGCGACGATGACGAGCTTGCGGTCGAGGAACGGGTGCGGAAGCGCGCTGCCGACCAGATGGCGGTAGCGCTCGTCGTCGGGGTGCACCGCGATCGCGGTGTCGCCGAGCATCGTCTCGACGCGGGTGGTGGCCACCACGATGTGTGGCTCTGCGTCATCGGTGGAGCCGTACCGGAACGAGACCAGCTCCCCGTCGACGTCCTCGTATTTCACCTCGAGATCAGAGATCGCGGTCTGAAGCACCGGCGACCAGTTGACCAGCCGCTCCGCGCGGTAGATCAGCCCCGCGTCATACAGGCGCTTGAACATGGTCCGCACCGCGCGCGACAACCCGTCGTCCATCGTGAACCGGTCGCGGCTCCAGTCGACGCCGTCGCCGAGCCGGCGCATCTGGGCGCCGATCGTGCCGCCCGAGTCGTGCTTCCAGTCCCACACCTTCTGAATGAACAGCTCGCGGCCGAAGTCCTCCTTCGTCTTGCCGTCCACCGCGAGTTGCTTCTCCACGACGGTCTGCGTGGCGATACCGGCGTGGTCCATTCCGGGCAGCCACAGCACCTCGTAGCCCTGCATGCGGCGACGACGGGTCAGCGCATCCATCAGGGTGTGGTCCAGCGCGTGGCCCATGTGCAGGCTGCCTGTCACGTTCGGCGGCGGCAGCACGATCGAGTACGCGGGCTTGCTGCTGGCCGGGTCGGCGGTGAAATACCCGGCGTCGAGCCAGCTCTGGTACAGCTCCGCTTCGGCCGCGGCCGGATCCCATTGCTTTGGCAGGGCGTCGGCTGCGGGCGAATCAGGGCGGGCGGTCACCCCTCAATTCTAGGAACGCGCGGTTCGCGGGCTCGCGCAGAGCCCTGGACGGCTACTTCGCGCCGCGGAGCAACCCGCCGAGGATGTCGCCGATCGCACCGCCCTTGTCGCCACCGAGGACGCTGCCCAGGATGCTGCCGAGCGGGTTGTTGCCACCGCTTTGGCTGCCGCCGAGGATGCTGCCCAGCACATCGCTGAGCCCGCCACCGCCGGACTGAGCGGGTTGCTGGGCGGGCTGCTGGGTGGGCGCAGGCGCGCTGCCCTGGGTGAGTCTCTTGCCGATATAGGCCAGCACGATCGGCGCGAGGATCGGTAGCAGCCTCTTGATCAGATCGCTGTTTCCCGCGCCCGTTCCGGACAGCGCCGAGGCAACCTGACCACTGTCGTTGCCGCCGAAAATCTTCGAAACAATCTGGTCGCCCTGCTTTGCGTCGACCTGGTCGACGCTCACGCCGCCGTCGAGCAAGCCGCTGGCACCTTGCTGGGTGACGGCAGACTCGAGGCCGCTCGAATCGATGTCCTTCGTGTCGACGTTCTGTTGAACGCCACCGACCAGGGCGGGCACGAGGGTCTTGATTGCGCTGTTCACCTCGCCTTCATTGACGCCTAACTTGCTCGCGATGTCCGCTACCGGAATCTGGTTAATAAGGTCATCAAGATCGGACATCGCGGTTACCACCTTCGTCGTTGGTCGCGGGTCTTCGTAAGTCGACCCTAATCTCAATCACCGCCCCGTTCTGGACTTTTGGAAACCGAGTTCACGTCAGCCGCGCGGTGTGCAGCGACACACCGCACTTCGGGAATCGCGCCAGCAGCGCGTCGCCCATCGCGGCCGCAGGGGTCAGCACACCGCGCAGATCCGACAGCTTGTCGCGGTCGAGGGCCAGCGCGAGCCCGCTCTCCCCCAGCAGCACCGAGGTGGCCTTGTACCCGGGGTCGCCCCGTTGCGCGATGGTGGCTACGTATCGTGTGCCGCTCGTCGTCGTGGTGTAGGTCTCGGCCTTGTAGTAGCCGCGTTCGCGTGCTTTTTCGCTCGGCCCGGTGCCGGGTTTGGGGAGGACTCTTTCGACGAGCCGGCGCGGGAGCACACGGAAGAACCTGCTGCCGAGGCCGAAGGTTGCGTGCAGAGCTCCTGTCAGTCCCGCGGAAGTTACCGGGGCGGCGATTGATGAACCGAGGCTCATCGCTTCGGAATAGCGAAGTCGCCGGCCGTACGCCCAGTCCTGAAGCGCGTTGCTGCGCCGCACGATGCGGGTGTTCGACGGCGCCATCAGGAATCCCGCTGTCCACAACCCGGCGAGCTCGGGAGCGATGGTGCCGCCGCGCCGCCACGGCAGGTCGGGTTGTGCGCCCAGGTCGGATTCCGCACCTCGGTCAGTGCTCAGCGAGTACGGATCACCGAGCAGACGCCGCACGTCGGGATCGGTGGACGCGGTCTGGAACAGCTCCACCCCGGACGCGACCGTGCCGCCGGAGAATCCGCCCGAGAATCCGCGTAGAACAAAGGTGGTTTCGCCCAGTTCTTCTCTATGTTCATGTTCTCCCGTGCCGTCCTCGACGGCCTTGCGATAGAGCGCGTAGACGGTCAGATCGGACGGGATCGAGTCGAATCCGCACGCGTGCACGATGCGGGCGCCGGTGTCGACCGCCTGCTTGTGGAACAGGTCGATGGTGTTGCGGATGAAGTACGCCTCGCCGCACAGGTCGGCGTAATCCGTTCCGGCCGCCGCGCACGCCTCGACCAGCGGCAGGCCGTATTTCGCATACGGGCCGACGGTCGTGACCACGACCCGGGTTCGTTCGGCCATCGACGTCAGCGTTGACGGCTCCGACGCCTCGGCCCCCAGCAGCGGCCAGTCGGCGGCGCCATCCCCAAGGGTGTCCCGGACGGCGCGGAGGCGATCGGTGGAACGGCCGGCGAGCGCGATGCGTACACCGGCGCCCGTGCGGGCCAGATATTCGGCCGTCAGCTTCCCGACGAAGCCGGTCGCCCCGTACAGCACGAGATCGAATTCACGCTCCGCTGCGGTCATGGGTAGAACCTACGTCCGGTGAGTTCAGCGTTACTGAACAGGCCCTGGCTGCAGCATCTGGAGTGGCGCGGTGATCGTCGTGCACAGCAGCCGCAGGTTAATCCCCAGCAGGCTTCCGACGCTTGAACAGCCCGTCGATGCCGGAGCGCTCAACGCCGTAGTCTGCACCGGGCCGCCGGCATAAGAGCCGCATTTCGGCCATGCCCCGAGCCCCTGCGTACGGAGCACGTTCTGGGCCACCCGGATCTGCTCCTCGCGGCTGGCGGTCGCGGGCGATCCGTACCCGCCGTTGGCGGTCCAGGTGGCCTGCTTGAACTGCAGGCCGCCGTAGGCGCCATTGCCGGTGTTGGTCGCCCAGTTGCCACCCGACTCGCACTGCGCGATCGCGTCCCAGTTCACGGTGTCGGCGTGCGCTGTAGCGGTCGCGAGCAGCATCGGGGCGCCGACAAGAGCACCGGTGATCGCTGCCATCGTGATCGTCTTGCGGATCCCCATCTCCGCGTCCCTTCGCCAAAGTCCCCCGAAACATTGGCCGCAAGTGACGGGGCTGATGCCTGAATCAGATGCGGTTGTTGTGGTAATCGCGCCGTGTCGTGCTGGTGTTACAGGGGTGGCATGTGTTATAGGGGTGGCCGCCGGGCAAAGGGAGGCGCAAGGTTAAAGAGGGGCGCAAAAAGAGTCGGGCGGTGCCGGAAATTACCGGCACAGCCCGACTCCGGAAGGGGGTTGTTCAGCTTGTTCAGCCGCGCCTGCCGCACACCGGCCAGGCCCTGATCCCCTGGTTGTGCAGCACGTTCTCTGCAACCCGGATCTGCTCCTCACGCGACGCACCGGCCGGCGAACCGCTGCCGCCGTTGGCCCGCCACGTGCCCATCGTGAACTGCAGGCCTCCGTAGTAACCGTTGCCCGTGTTAATGGCCCAGTTGCCGCCGGACTCGCACGCCGCGACGGCGTCCCAGTTCACTTCTGCATTCGCGGTTGCAGTCGACAACGCGATCGGTGCCGCGATGAGCCCACCGGCGATTGCAGCCGTCGTAACCACCTTGCGGAGGTTCTTCAACTATCTTCCTTTCGCCAAGCCCGCGCCAAGGCACGTCCGCAGATGCGGACGTGATGCCCATTCGGGCGAGGTGCTTCCTTGGATCGCGCCATCTCGGTCAGGCACGACGGTGGGAGACAGATCCGTCTCGCCGGGCAACGGTGTCCCGGCGGCCGACGAACGCGACAAGGTTTATCCACGCCGCCTTCGGGTAGCCCCACTCATACGCAGGTTCTCGGTTTGAAATTATTTGCTTCGGTTATGAAGACAAATGGACGCTACAAATCCTGCGGGGGGATGTCACGTCGCGACACGCCGTATATCGAACAGATAACAGGCGAATCACGGGAGGATGGCGTCGGCGTATTCCCAGGTCGACACGGCGAGTCTTAGATTTTCTCAGAAACGCAGCCCACGGCTGTCGAGTGACTTAAATCACCGTAATTTTGTGAGTTGGCGCACCAAAAACGTCCCGCCCAGGCCCGGGTTTCGAACACTAACTTTGCGCTAGCTCTATGTGAGCCAGTCCCGGCCATTCTCGAAAAGTGATGCCGGCAACACAAACCGGGAGAACTGTCTGACGCAGACAAGTTATGTGAAAAAGCGGGATTTATGAAGAATTCAGTCGGAAGATCGGGCCTGAATCATTTCGGTATTCTGCCGATAGAAAAACATGTGTCGATATGTCAGGACATATCAACGAAGCAGAGATAAATCCGTTGCAGAATTCATATTGGTGAACCACCGGTCGTCTGACACCACAATTCGCTGTGTCTCAACGGAATTCGCCAACGCCACCATGCTGCGCTCCCCCGCGGCCACCAGGTCGTTGATGCGGTCCACGAGCGAGGTCCGATACAGCCCCGCCAGATACTGGTCGCGGCCGTCCCATGGCAACACCACGTCAGCGGTGAGGTTCTCCGACGCGTCTACCAGCACGTCTATCAGCACGGGGTCGAGAAACGGCATGTCCACCGCGCAGACGAAGGCCCACGGCAGGCCGGCCTCTGCGGCCGCGCGAAGGCCACGCCCCGTCGCGACCAGCGGACCCACCCCTCGCACGTCATCGCGCAGCACCTCGGCGTCCACCGAGGGCATGTGCTGCCCGGGCGCCGCGATCACAAAAACGGGCGCGCAGCGCTGCTTGACCACCTTGAGGACGTATTCGAGCAAGGTGCCGCCCAAATACGGCAGCGTGGCCTTGTCGCGGCCCATTCGACGTGAAGCGCCACCGGCCAGAACTACGGCGGCCAATTGGTCTGAGCTCACCTCGCGCACGCGGGGAGCAATACGGACATCAGTCAACCGACCAGGTATCGCGGCCCCGCAGAAGCGACTGCAGCGCGGCGGCGTCGTGCGCGGTCGCCTCCCGCGCGCTGCGCACCTGCTGCCGGGCGCCGTCGTCGTAGGTGGGTCGATGGACCTGGCGGAAGACACCCATCACGGTGTGCTCCAGGTTCTGCTCAGACAGGCGCGACAGCGCGAACGCGTAGCTCGGGTCGTCGGCGGTGGCGTCGTGCACGACGATCTGGTCCGTGGCGACGTCGGCGGTCTTGGCCACCTCGACGCCGAACCCCGAGCGCACCACGCAGTACTCACCGCCGTTGCCGAACGTGATCGGCTGGCCCTGATGGACGTTGATCAGCCGCTCCTCGGCGCCCTCTTTGCGCAGCAGGTCGAACGAGCCGTCGTTGAAAATCGGGCAGTCCTGCAGGATCTCGACGAAGGCCGCGCCGCGGTGCTGGGCAGCAGCCCGCAGCACCTCTGACAGTCCCTTGCGGTCCGAGTCGAGCGCACGGCCGACGAACGTGGCCTCGGCACCCAACGCGATCGACACCGGGTTGAACGGCTGGTCGAGCGAGCCCATCGGGGTGGACTTGGTGACCTTGCCGATCTCCGATGTCGGCGAGTACTGCCCCTTGGTCAACCCGTAGATGCGGTTGTTGAACAGCAGGATCGTCAGGTTGACGTTGCGGCGCAGCGCGTGGATCAGGTGATTGCCGCCGATCGACAGCGCATCACCGTCGCCGGTGACGACCCAGACCGACAAGTCCTCACGAGCCAGTGCCAGACCGGTCGCGAGCGTCGGGGCCCGGCCGTGAATGGAGTGCAGCCCATAGGTTTCCAGGTAATAGGGGAACCGACTCGAGCAGCCGATGCCGCTGACGAAGACCATGTTCTCGCGCCGCAGACCCAGCTCCGGCAGGAAATTCCGAATCGTGTTGAGAATGACGTAGTCGCCGCAGCCGGGGCACCAGCGGACCTCTTGGTCAGTGGTGAAGTCCTTCGCCTTCTGCGGTTGGTCGGTGGTTGGCACACCGGTGATTGCGGTGAGCCCCAGATCTACGCCGATCACGTCAGTCATGAACTAATTCCCGCTTACTTCTCCACTCGCCACCGTCCAACTTGGCGAACCTGGCCTTGTTGCTTTCGTTTTCGGCCAGCGAACCGTCCAGCGCGGCATCGATGATGTCTTCGACTTCGTCGGCCAAAAACGCCATGCCTTTGACTTTCGTCACCGACTGTACGTCGACCAGATACTTGCCGCGCAGCAACAGGGCCAGCTGACCCAGATTCATCTCGGGCGCCACCACGGTGCCGTACCGCCGCAGCACGTCGCCGAGGTTGGCGGGGAACGGATTGAGGTGCCGAAGGTGCGCGTGCGCGACCTCGATGCCGTTGCGACGTGCCCGTCGGCACGCCTCCCCGATCGGCCCGAAGCTGCTCCCCCAGCCGATCAACAGCAGCTCGGCGTCGCCCGTCGGGTCGTCGACCTCGAGGTCGGGGACCGGGATGCCGTCGATCTTCGCCTGGCGCAGCCGCACCATCAGATCGTGGTTCGCAGGCTCGTAGGAAATGTTGCCTGAACCGTTTGCCGCCTCCAGGCCGCCGATGCGGTGTTCCAGGCCCGGGGTGCCGGGGACCGCGAACTGGCGAGCCAGTGTCTCGGGGTCCCGCGCATACGGCTGGAAGTCATCGCCTGGCTGCGCAAGGTTGCGGTCAATCGGCTCGAAGGTGCTGATGTCCGGGATGCGCCACGGCTCAGAACCGTTCGCGATCGCCCCATCGGACAGCAGGATCACCGGCGTCCGGTACGTCAGCGCGATTCGCGCGGCCTCGATGCCGACCTCGAAGCAGTCCGACGGCGACCGCGCGGCCAGGACGGCGACCGGTGACTCGCCGTTGCGCCCGTATAGCGCCTGCAGCAGATCGGCCTGCTCGGTCTTGGTCGGCAGGCCGGTGGACGGGCCACCGCGCTGCACGTCGATCACCAGCAGCGGCATCTCGGTCATCACGGCGAGCCCGATCGCCTCGGACTTCAGCGAGATGCCGGGGCCGGACGTGCTCGTCACGCCCAACGCGCCGCCATACGACGCACCGATCGCGGCGCCGATCCCCGCGATCTCGTCCTCGGCCTGGAACGTGATGACGTTGAAGTTCTTGTGCTTGGACAGCTCGTGCAAGATGTCCGACGCCGGGGTGATCGGGTAGCTGCCGAGGACCACCTGGGTGTCGGCCAGCTGGCCGGCGACGATGATCCCGTACGACAGCGCGGTGTTGCCGGAAATCTGCCGGTATTCACCCGACGGCAGCTTCGCAGGGCCGATCTCGAACGTGGTGCCGAACGCCTCGGTGGTTTCGCCGTAGTTCCAGCCCGCGCGCACCGCCAGCACGTTGGCCTCGGCGACGTCGGGCTTGCGGGCGAACTTCTCGCGGATGAAGCTCTCCTGCGACTCGATGTCCCGGCCGTACATCCACGACAACAGCCCGAGCGCGAACATGTTCTTGGCGCGCTGGCCGTCCTTCTTGGAGGCCCCGATCGCCTCGACCGCGCCGAGCGTCAGCGTCGTCATCGGCACCGCTTGCACGACGTACTCGGAGAGGTCGTCATTCTCTAGCGGGTTCGCCTCGTATCCCACCTTGGCGAGATTGCGCTTGGTGAACTCGTCGGTGTTCGCGATCACCAGGCCGCCGCGGGGCAGGTCGGCGATATTGGCCTTCAGCGCGGCAGGATTCATCGCGACCAGGACGTCGGGGCGATCGCCCGCGGTGAGAATGTCGTAGTCGGCGATCTGAATCTGAAACGACGAAACGCCGGGAAGCGTGCCTTGGGGTGCACGGATCTCGGCGGGGTAGTTCGGTTGGGTGGCAAGGTCGTTGCCGAACAGTGCGGCCTCAGAAGTGAAACGGTCACCGGTGAGCTGCATGCCGTCGCCGGAATCACCAGCGAATCGAATGACAACCTTTTCGATCTTTTTTCGCACTCCGGTGCTGGCGCCGCTGCCGGTCGGCGTCACGACAAACCACCTCTCGCCCCAAGCCGCAAAGTTGATGTCACTGTTAGTACCGATTATTGCACTTTCTTAGTGATGGCCTTACCAAAGGTGACGCGCGCTACTTTTCAGTGTGCCCCAAAAGCCGCAGCTCAGGCCGCGCGACACTCCGAGGCCCCGGCGAAAATGTGGTTTCCGTCACTTTTCGACGCCGCGATTTCTAAGAGACCCGCTTAGGTCGGCTAGCACCACGCCGGTAGGTCGTCGTTGCCGCTTCGGCGCGGCCCCGGCGTCGACGCGTACCGAGCGGCGGGCGTGGCGCCGCGATGAATTTGCTGCGGGGTTCCCGCGCATGGACCGGCGGGGGAGGTCGCCGATTGCCCTCGCCGGGCGGCCGCGTCAAAACTAAGCTCGATGGTGATGAGCCTGAACTTGCCGGTGTGGCGGGCCAACTTGTCTGGTCTCGCTTCGCTGGCAACTGCCGACTCCGCTGCACCGGGAATGCCGATGTTTCAATCGGTGCGGGCGGCGGTGCGGCGCGTCCGGGCTCGGACCTCGACGCTCGCCGAGCTGGTCGTTGGCGACACCGCGTACGACATTCCGCTCCGCACGCCCGTGGCGGCTCGGCCTCCGCCGACGAGCGCGCTCAGCAGGGTGCCGGTGCGCGCCTTTCCGACCGGCATCGCCGTCAGCCCCGAGGGCACCCAGGTCTACGTGGTCAACAGCGGCGACGACTCGGTGTCGGCGATCGACGCCCACACCGGTACCGCCGCGGTCATCATCGGCGTGGGTCGCGCGCCGTACGGAATCGGGCTGACCCCGGACGGCCGCAAGGCCTACGTCGCCAATTCCGGAAGCAACTCGGTGTCGATCATCGACACGCGAGCACACGTGGTGACGGCGACGATCGCGGTCGGCGAGAACCCGTACGGCGTCGCGGTGGCCCCGGATGGCGAGCGCGTGTACGTGACGAACCAGGCGGCCGGATCACTGACCGTCATCGACGGCGTCACGTCCAGCATCGCCGTCGGGGCCGCTCCGATGGGCGTCGCGGTCAGCCCCGACGGACAGACGGCGTATGTCGTTGACAACGACGCGCACTCGCTGATCCTCATGGACACCGGCGCACGCGAGGTCAGGAAGACCATTCCGGTCGGTAAGCACCCGGCCCAGGTCGCGATCACACCGGACGGCGCCCAGGCTTACGTCACCAACGCCGGGGGCGGCTCGGTGTCGGTGGTCGATCTGTTGACAGCGACGGTCACCGAAACCCTGCTGGTGAGTGATCATCCGATCGGTGTGGCGGTCGGCGCCGACGGTCGCTTCGCGTACGTCACCGCGCTCGACGCGTCGCTTCTCGCCGGCACGGTGACGATCATCGATATCCGCACCGGCGAGACGAACACCGTTCGTGCAGGTGCACCGTACGGGGTCATCGCCGATCCGTCCGGTGACTATGCCTACATCACCGACTTCCGCTCCCAAGCGGTGTCGATGATCGACGCGAGCGACGAACTCGACGCGATGACCGAATCCGGGCGCGGTGCGCACGCGCGGCGGCCATCGGGCGGCCCGCTGAGACGGTCCCGTCGGCAGGACACCTCGTCCGAAATCGCGATCGATCGCGGCGCCTACGGCGTCGTCGCCGACCCGGACACCGGGCGGGTGTTCGTCATTCACAGCGACGACGACACGATCGAGGTGATCGACTCCGCCGGCCATTCCACCGCGATTGATGTCGGCCGGTATCCGTCGGCGGTGGCCCTCACCCGCGACGGCACGCGCGCGTACGTCACCAACTATGAAGACGGCTCACTGTCGATCCTTGACACCGCGCCCACCAGCGACTCGTGCAACACCGTCATCGGCACGCTCGACGTCGGCCTCAGCTGGTCAACGGGCGTAGTGCTCAGTGCCGGCGGCAGCCGAGCATATGCCGTCGACCAGATGGACGGCCACCTGTCGGTGATCGACACCGTCGCTGACAGCCCGAGCCGCGACACGGTCATCGACGGCATCGAACTCCCCGGCCCGCCGACCGCTCTGTGCATCGCTCCCAACCAACGGTGGGTCTACGCCATCAACCATTTCGACCACGTGGTGTGGGCGGTCCACACCGCAACGAAGAGAACGGCGGCCATCCGGCTACCGGCGTACCCATATCGCATCTCGCTCAGCCCCAACGGTTTACGGCTCTACGCAAGCCTGTGCGGCGACGAGCCGACGTGCGTCATCGACACCGACCCGGGCAGCGCCAGGTATCGGCGCATCATCGCCCGTCTCCGTGTCGACGGCTACGGGCCGGACCCCGTCTTCAGCACCGCGGGCGCGCGTGCCTTCGTCGTGAACTCGGACGCCAACTCCGTGTCGGTGATCGACACGCCCAGCAGCGTGGTGAAAAACATTGCCGTCGGCGAGTATCCATGGGACGCGGCGGTAAGCCCGGATGGGCGCCGTGCGTACATCGTCAACATTCTCGACGACTCGGTGTCCATCGTTTCGGTGTCCATCGTTCGATCCGCGACCGACTCCGTCACCGCCACCATCCCCGTCGGTGCGCGCCCGTGCCGGGTCGCGGTCAGCGCCGCCGGCGACCGGGCGTTCGTCGTCAACAGCCGCGACGACTCGGTGTCGGTGATCGACACCTCGACCGCGACGGTCAGCAACACAATCTCCGTGGGGCGCAGGCCCTTCGACGTGACGGTCAGCGCAGACGGTGAGCGTGCATTCGTCCGTCACCGCGACGGGCTGACCCTGGTCGCGGTGTAGACCTAGCATCGGGAGCGCGATGCTCGACAAGCCGTTGGGCCGGCGGACGGTTCTGCGCGGCGCCGCGGTGCTCGGCGCGGCATCCTTGGCGCCGTGGCCGACGGCGTGCGGTCGCGACGGCGACGACGCGCTGACGTTCTTCTTCCAGGCCAACCCGGAAGAGGCGGACGCCAGGTTGCGCATCGTCGACGCGTTTTCGCACGCGCATCGCGACATCGCTGTGCGCACGGTGCTGTCCGGGCCCGATCCGATGCAGCAGATGTCGACGTTCTGCGCGGGTGGCAAGTGCCCTGACGTGTTGATGGCGTGGGAGTTGACGTATGCAGGGCTGGCCGACCGCGGGGTGCTCCTCGACCTCACCACGATGTTGGCGCGGGATCGAGCCTTCGCCGCGGAACTGAACGCCGACAGCGTCCCGGCGCTGTATGAGACGTTCACGTTTGGCGGCGGTCAGTATGCCCTCCCGGAGCAGTGGTCGGGAAACTTCCTGTTCTACAACAGGAAGCTGTTCGCCGATGCCAAACTGACACCCCCACCCGGGCGGTGGGACAAGGCTTGGAGTTTCGCGGAGTTCCTTGATGCCGCAAGGGCTCTCACCAAACGCGACCGCGACGGGAAAGTCACCCAATGGGGTTTTGTCGACACGTGGGTCCCGTACTACTCTGCCGGGTTGTTCGGCATGAACAACGGCACCCCTTGGTGCACACCGCGGACGAACCCGACGCACCTGAACCTCGATGACGACGCGTTCATCGAGGGCATCCAGTTCTACGCGGACCTGGCCTTCAGGCACCAGGTGGCGCCCAAACCCGCGGATCAGCAATCCATGTCCACGATGGATCTGTTCTCCTCCGGCAGGGCGGGGATGGCGCTGGGCGGACACTGGCGATACCAGACGTTCTCGCGCGCCGACGGCCTCGACTTCGACATCACGGTGCTGCCGTCGGGGCCGCACGGAAACGGCGCCCGATCCGACATCGGCACGACCGGCCTCGCGATCGCGGCGACGAGCTCCCGCAAGGAGCAGGCCTGGGAGTTCGTGAAGTTCGCGGCCGGCCCGATCGGGCAGGGCTTGATCGGTGAGTCTGGTCTGTTCGTGCCGGTGCTGACACCCGCGGTCGGCTCCCCGGGATTCGCCAAGGCGCACAGCAACATCCGCAATCTCGACGTGCTCATCGGCGGACCCGCAAATTCGGGCTATCTGCCGGTCACCGCGGCGTGGGAACGGATCGACGCACTGATGGACCGGGGCTTCGGACCGGTGCTGCGGGGCGTCCGCCCGGCGACTTCGTTACAGACAGGGCTGTCCCACGACGTCGACGAGGTGCTTCGCAGTCGATGACAACCAGCAGGCTGGTCAAGCAACGCGCGCGGGCGGGACGCGCGTTCATCTCGCCGAATCTGGCCGCGGTCGCGGTATTCATGCTGTTTCCACTCGGATTCTCGCTGTACATGAGCTTTCAGAAGTGGGATCTGTTCACCCCGCCGAAGTTTGTCGGTTTGGGGAACTTCCGTCAGCTGTTCACCGCCGACCCGCTCTTCCCCATCGCACTGGGCAACACGGCGATCTTCACGGTCGGAACGCTCGTCCCCACCGTTGTCATCAGCCTCGCGGTGGCCGGCGCCCTGAACCGGAAGGTCCGGGGCATCGGTGTGTTCCGGACGGTCGTGTTTCTGCCGCTGGCTGTTTCGGCGGTGGTGATGGCGGTCGTCTGGCAGTTTGTCTTCAATACGAACAACGGCCTGCTGAACACCATGCTCGGCTGGGTGGGAATCGGCCCGATCCCCTGGCTGACCGACCCGAAGTGGGCAATGGTGTCGCTCTGCATGGTCAGCGTCTGGAAGAGCGTGCCCTTCGCCACCGTCATCTTGCTGGCCGCGATGCGGGGTGTCCCCCACATCCTCTACGACGCCGCAAAGATCGATGGCGCTTCGGAAGTCCGGCAGTTCTTCTCGATCACCGTTCCATTGATTCGCGGAGCGCTCGCGTTTGTGGTCGTCATGTCAATCATCAACGCATTCCAGGCATTCGACCAAGTGTATGTCCTCACCGGTGGTCACGGCGGACCGGAGACGGGGACATACGTCCTCGGCATCATGCTGTTCCAGAACGCCTTCGCATTCTTGGACTTCGGCTATGCGTCCGCGCTCGCATGGGTGATGTTCGCCATCCTGCTCGGATTGACGGTGCTGCAGCTGCGGCTCGCCCGCAGAAACATTGCGGAGTATTGATGTCAGGTCTGTCCGAGCGCGTCATCAAACGCGGCACCATGCGCGCTTTGGCCGTCTATACCGCGCTCATCGCGATGGCGTGGTGTGCGTTGTTTCCGATTCTGTGGGCGTTGTCGGGGTCGTTGAAATCCGAAGCCGAGGTGACTTCGCCGAGCGTGTTGCCGTCGCGTCCGCAATGGTCCAACTATGGCGAGGTCTTCACGCTGATGCCGTTCTGGCGAATGCTGCTCAACACCGTGCTGTACGCCGCGTGCATCACGGCCGGCCAGGTGTTCTTCTGCTCACTGGCCGGATATGCATTCGCGCGGCTGCGATTCCGGGGCCGTGACACGTTGTTCGTGCTGTACCTGGCCACGCTGATGGTGCCGCTGACGGTTACGGTCATCCCGCAGTTCATTCTGATGCGCATATTCGGGTGGACCGATACCCCGTGGGCGATGATCGTGCCCGGGTTGTTCGGGACGGCGTTCGGCACATATCTGATGCGCCAGTTCTTCCGCACCCTTCCGGCGGATCTCGAGAACGCCGCGATTCTCGACGGTTGCTCACCGTGGCAGATCTACTGGCGAATTCTGTTGCCGCAGGTGCGGCCTGCCGTGATGGTGCTCGCGGTACTCACCTGGGTCAACGTGTGGAACGACTTCCTGTGGCCGCTGCTGATGATTCAGCGCAACAGCATCGCCACCCTGACCCTCGGCCTGGTGTGGATGCAGGGCCAATACGTAGCCAGGTGGCCGGTGTTGATGGCCGCTTCGATCCTCATCCTGCTGCCGCTTGTCGCCGTATACGCCGTCGTGCAACGGGCTTTCGTCCGCGGCATCGCGCTGACCGGGTTCGGTGGACGGTGACGGCTTCCGGCTGATGGGGCGATCCTCAGCGGTCGACGAGGGTGGTCTCGAAGTAATGCCGCGACGCCCGATAGCAGTGCGTCCCGTACTCCACCGCGCGGCCCGAGTCGTCGAACGCGGTGCGGGTCATCGTCAGCAGCGGCGCGCCGGGCTTCTCGTCGAGCAAACGCGCTTCGGCGCGCGTGGCCTGCCGGGCCCCAATTCGCTGACGGGCCAACCGGATATGCACGCCGTGGGCACGCAGTGACTGGTACAGCCCGGCGTTTTCGAGTTCCTCCGCCTCGGGGGCCAGCTCGACCGGTAGGTAGTTGAGCATCAGCGCCAGCGGCTCGCCGTCGGCGAACCGCAGCCGCCGGATGGTCACCACCTCCCGATCCTCGGCGAGGTTCAGTTCGTGCGCGATCTCCTCGCCGACAGGTCCGGTGTGGTAATCGAGCAACTTGGTGGTCGGATCCAGCCCGGCGCGGGCGAGGTCGTCGAACAGGCTGGTCAGTTCGACCCGCCCATGCTCAGCACTCTGCACCACCTGGGTACCGACACCGCGTTTGCGGACCAGCAACCCCTTGTCGACGAGTTCCTGGATTGCACGCCGGGTAGTCGGCCGCGACAGCGTCAGCCGCTTCGCCAGCGCGAGCTCGTTCTCGAAGCGGTCGCCGGGCGCCAGCTCACCGTCGCGGATAGCGTCCTCGATGGCCTGTGCCAGCTGATAATAGAGCGGCACCGGGCTCGATCTATCGAGCTCAACTGCCAGGGTCACGTCGACTCCGAACTGGATACAGGGCCAAGATGAGAGCAGCTGGATCCTATCATCGGCATGACTGAAAGTCAGAATGTCAGGACAAATGGTTGACACACCCCGGTGGCACGGTGCACAGTCGTAACGAGTCCAGCCGTTTCAGCTTCGGGGAGCCGATGTGAGCACCACGCACCCGCTCGATGCCCTCGTCATCGGGCGAAGCGGCGTCGACATCTACCCGCTTCAGGTGGGCGTCGGCCTCGAGGATGTCACCTCGTTCGGGAAGTTCCTTGGCGGAACGGCGGCCAACGTCGCTGTCGCGACCGCCCGGCTCGGCCACACCGTCGCACTGATCTCCGGCGTCGGCGACGATCCGTTCGGCCGGTTCGTGTCCCGCGAGCTGGCGCGCCTGGGCGTCGACAACACCCACCTGGTCACCGACACGAAACATGCGACGCCGGTGACGTTCTGTGAGATGTTCCCGCCCGACGACTTCCCGCTGTACTTCTACCGCAAGCCGACCGCACCCGATCTGCAGGTGCGGCCAGACGACATCGATCACGACACGGTCCAGACCGCCCGGCTGTACTGGTCGACGGTGACGGGGTTGTGCGAGGAGCCCAGTCGCAGTGCTCATTTCGCCGCATGGGAGCTACGCGCGCGCCGGCCGCTGACGGTTCTCGACTTGGACTGGCGGCCGATGTTCTGGGAGTCGGCACAGACGGCCGGTGAGCACATCCGCAAGGCACTGTCGAAAGTCACTGTCGCGGTGGGTAACCGCGAGGAGTGCGAGGTCGCGGTCGGGGAAAGTGACCCGCTGCGGGCCGCGGACGCGCAGCTGGATCTCGGTATCGAGCTGGCGATCGTCAAGCTGGGCCCCAAGGGTGTGCTGGGCCGCACCCGGACGGAAACCGTCACCGTCCCGCCGATTCCGGTCGACGTCGTCAACGGCCTCGGTGCCGGCGACGGCTTCGGCGGCAGTCTGTGTCACGGGTTGCTCGAAGGGTGGCCGCTGGAGAAAACTCTGCGCTATGCCAACGCCGCCGGCGCCATCGTCGCGTCCCGGCTGGAGTGCTCCACCGCGATGCCGACCGCGGCGGAGGTCGCTAACCTCGCTGAGGCACAACCACGTTCGGCCCTGGCGCGCTGATGAACAGCAAGTTCTATCTACCCGCGAGGTCGACAGCCGGCCTGCCGTTCACGGTGGCGGTGACGCCGGCGTCGGCCGGGTGGTCCGAGTCCAGCATGTGGGTGGCAGAACTCGCTGCGGGCGAACCCGTCGAGCGGCAGTCCGGCGACGACGAGATCCTGGTGGTCCCGCTGTCCGGCTCGGTGACGGTGTCGTGCGGGGATCGCGACTTCACCTTGGCGGGAAGACAATCCGTTTTCCACGGGCCCACCGACTTCGCGTATGTCGGCCGCGACAGCGCGTACCGGGTGATCAGCGCCGCCGGTGGCCGGGTCGCGATCTGCGGCGCCCGCGCCCGTCGGCGGTTGCCCTTTCGCTACATCCGCGCCGAGGACGTCCCGATCGAGTTGCGCGGCGCCGGTAGCTGCAGCCGCGAGGTGCACAACTTCGCCACCGCCGACGTGTTCGACGCCGACTCCATCATCGCGTGCGAGGTGATCACGCCCGGTGGCAACTGGTCGTCGTATCCGGCGCACAAGCACGACGAGGACACCGACATCGAGACCCAGCTCGAGGAGATCTACTACTTCGAGATCGCCGACGGGCCGGGCGGGTCGGCGGGGTTCGGCTACCACCGGGTGTACGGAACCGCTGCGCGGCCGATCGACGTGCTGGAGGAGGTGCGCTCCGGCGATGTGGTGCTGGTGCCGCACGGCTACCACGGCCCGTCCATCGCCGCGCCGGGGCACCACATGTACTACCTCAACGTGATGTCCGGGTCGGGCCCGTTGCGGGCGTGGCTCATCAGCTTCGACCCACACCAGGACTGGCTCCGCCACACCTGGGAACACCAAGAAATCGATCCGCGACTGCCGTTGCGTATTTCGGGAGACTAGCCATGGCCACCGTCCGCCTTACCGTGGCTCAGGCCACCATCACATTCCTCGCCGCCCAGTACGCCGAACGCGATGGCGAGCGAAACCGATTCTTCGCGGGCTGCTTTGGCATCTTCGGGCACGGCAATGTGGCGGGACTCGGGCAGGCGCTGTTGCAGGAGGAACTCCGCGCCCCGAAGACCCTGCCCTACGTGCTGGGCCGCAATGAGCAGGCAATGGTGCACTCGGCCGTCGGCTACGCCCGGATGAAGGACCGATTGCAAACCTGGGCAGTCACCTCGTCGGTCGGGCCCGGCGCGACGAACATGGTCACCGGTGCCGCGCTGGCCACCATCAACCGGATACCGGTGCTGTTGCTGCCCGGCGACACGTTCGCCACCCGCGTCAGCACGCCCGTGCTGCAGGAACTCGAACGCGCGGACGCCGGCGACATCACCGCCAACGACGCGTTCCGCCCGGTGTCGCGTTACTTCGACCGGGTGTGGCGGCCCGAGCAACTGGGGGGCGCCCTGCTCGGCGCGATGCGCGTGCTGACCGATCCCGCCGACACCGGCGCTGTAACGGTCGCGATGCCGCAGGACGTGCAGGCCGAGGCGTTCGACTGGCCCGAACCGCTGTTCGCCGAACGCGTCTGGCACATTCGACGCCCACTACCGTCACGCGCGGAGGTTCAGCGCGCGGCGGCGGTCATCGCGTCGGCGGAGCGTCCGCTGATCGTCGCCGGCGGCGGCGTGATCTACAGCGGCGCCACGAACGCGCTCGCGCGGTTCTGCGAGCGAACCGGCATTCCGGTCGGGCAGACTCAAGCCGGCAAGGGCGCACTGCCGTACGACCACCCGCAGTCGGTCGGTGCGGTCGGCACGACCGGCACCACCGCGGCCAACGCGCTGGCCGCCGAAGCGGACGTCGTCATCGGGATCGGCACCCGTTACAGCGATTTCACGACCGCGTCGCGTACCGCGTTCGCGAACCCCGACGTGCGGTTCGTCAATATCAATGTCGCCCCGCTCGATGCGGTCAAGCACAGCGGGCTCGCATTGGTGGCCGATGCCCGCGAGGCCATCGACGCACTGGATCGCGAACTGGCCAACTACGCGGTCGCGAGTCAGTACCGCGACGAGGTGGCGCGACTGGCGCGACAGTGGGACGACACCGTCGCCGCCGCGTACCGGATCGGCGACGACAGCGGCGGGCTCAACCAGAACCAGGTGATCGGGCTGGCCAACACGCTGTCGGAGCCGCGCGACGTCGTGGTGTGCGCTGCCGGGTCGATGCCCGGCGACCTGCACAAGCTGTGGCGAACCCGTGACCCGAAGGGCTACCACGTCGAGTACGGCTACTCCTGCATGGGATACGAGGTGGCCGGTGGCCTCGGCGCCAAGATGGCGTGCCCGGACCGCGACGTGTTCGTCCTGGTCGGCGACGGCTCCTACTTGATGATGGCCACCGAGTTGGTGACCGCCGTGCAGGAGGGCGTCAAGCTCATCGTGGTGCTGGTGCAAAACCACGGGTTCGCATCGATCGGCTCGCTGTCTGAGTCGGTGGGTTCGCAGCGATTCGGCACCTCGTACCGCTACCGCACCGCCGACGGCCGGCTCGACGGCGCGAAGCTCCCGGTGGATCTGGCCGCCAACGCGGCAAGCCTTGGCGCCGAGGTCATTCGCGTCAATACCGCCGCCGAGTTCACCGATGCGGTCAAGGTCGCGAAGGCCAACGACGTCACAACGGTGATCCACGTCGAGACCGATCCGCTGATCGGTGCACCGAGCAGCGAATCCTGGTGGGACGTCCCCGTTTCGGAGGTCGCCGAGTTGGACTCCACCAGGGCCGCGCGGCAGACCTATGAGCAGAACAAGGCCGCCCAGCGCAGCTATCTTCGCCCGGCCGAGGGACCATGACAAGTGCCATCCGCGTCGGCACCGCACCCGACTCGTGGGGTGTCTGGTTCCCCGATGACTCACAGCAGACGCCGTACACCCGCTTCCTCGACGAGGTGGTCGCGTCCGGCTACACCTGGATCGAGCTGGGCCCCTACGGATATCTGCCCACCGACCCCGAACAGCTGCGCGACGAACTCGGCTCGCGCGGGCTGCGATTGTCGGCCGGGACCGTGTTCGAGCGACTGCACCAACAGGACTCGTGGTCGGCGGCCTGGTCACAGATCGAGGACGTGGCCAAGCTGACCGCGGCGGCCGGCGGCAGCCACGTCGTGGTCATCCCGCAGATGTGGCGCGACCCTGCGACCGGCGCGGTGCTCGAGGAGCGTGAGCTGACGAACGAGCAGTGGCGCCGCAAGACGGACGGGATGAATCGGCTGGGCCGGCAGATGTACGAAACGTACGGCGTCCGCGCGCAATACCACCCCCACGCCGACAGCCATGTCGACACCGAGGACCACGTGTACCGGTTCCTCGACAGCACCGACGCCGAGTTCGTCAACCTGTGCCTGGACACCGGGCACATCAGCTACTGCGGCGGCGACAACCTGCGCATCATCACCAAATACCCCGAGCGCATCGGCTATCTGCACCTCAAACAGGTCGACCCCACGGTCCGCGGACACGTAGACCACGAAGACCTGCCGTTCGGTGAGGCGGTCAGGCGGGGCGCGATGACCGAACCGCCGCACGGCATTCCGGACCTTCCGCCGCTGCTGGACGCCGTCGAGCGGCTTGGCGTGGACGTGTTCGCGATCGTCGAGCAGGACATGTACCCGTGCGCGCCCGGAGTTCCGTTGCCGATCGCCCGGCGCACGCGCCGTTATCTCGGCGGCTGCGGCGTCGCGTCCGTCCGATTCGCTTAGGATTCGGTCAGGAGGCGCCTGAAGTGAGTACACCCGAGCTTCGGATCGCGGTGCTCGGTGTCGGCATGATGGGCGCCAACCACGCCGACCGCATCACGCGGCGGATCAACGGCGCGCGTGTGGCGGTCGTGAACGACTATGCGGCCGACAGGGCGAACGCGGTTGCGGCCGCGGTGCCCGGCGCCAGGGTGGCGGCCGATCCGCTCGACGCGATCGCCTCCGACGACGTCGACGCGGTGCTGCTGGCCACCCCGGGATCGGTGCACGAAAAGCTGCTGCTGGCCTGCCTGGAACACCGCAAACCGGTGCTGTGCGAGAAGCCGCTCACCGCGGGTGCGGACACGTCGCTGGGCGTGGTTCGCCGCGAGTCCGAACTCCAAACACCGCTGATTCAAGTCGGTTTCATGCGCCGCTTCGACCCGGACTACGTCCAACTCAAGGCACGGATCGACAGCGGCGAGCTGGGGCAGCCGCTGGTGATGCACTGCGTACACCGCAACGCGGCGGTGCCACCGAGTTTCGACTCAGCGATGATCGTCACGGACTCGCTGGTGCACGAGGTCGACGCGACCCGATACCTGTTCGGTGAGGAGATCGTGTCGGTTCAGATCCTGCGGCCCCGGCCAACCTCACACGCGCCGGCAGGTCTGCAGGACCCACAGATCGCGATCTTTTCGACCGCGGGTGGTCGACACGTCGACGTCGAGGTGTTCGTCAACACCGGCGTGGGCTACGAGGTCCGCGCCGAAGTGGTCGGTGAATCCGGCAGCGCGACGATCGGATTCGAACGCATTACCCGGGACTTTTTCGACCGTTTCGGCACCGCATACGACGTCGAGGTGCAGCGGTGGGTCGACGCCGTCAGGGCCGGCGTCAACGTGGACGGCCCGACGGCGTGGGACGGCTACGCAGCGGCCGCGGTGTGTGCGGCGGGCTTGCGCTCGTTGGAGACGGGCGAGCCGGTGGCCGTCGAGCTGGCCGAAATCATGTGATGCGACCCGCCGCGGGAGCCGAGGAAGCTATGCCCTGCGACTCGGATCCGAGGGCGTTGTCCGCCGTCACAGCATTATCACCGAACACCCCACGTCGGCTAGCAAAGCTAACGGGCTGCCGGCGTGGTTACGTTTGCGCCGGTCGTCCTAGATTGGACGGATGGCCGCCGAACATGACGTCGATGTCGAGTACGACGAACACGCATTGATGATCACGCCGCCGGCGCGGGAAGTCGCGGGCGTCAAGGCGGTGCTGGTGGCGCTGCAGCGCGGGCTGGCATCGATGGGCGCGTTCCGCACCGCGGCGTTGCTGAGGCGGCTGAATCAGCGCAAGGGGTTCGACTGCCCAGGTTGTGCGTGGCCGGAGGAACACGGTGGCCGCAAGCTCCCCGAGTTCTGCGAGAACGGTGCGAAGGCCGTCGCCGAGGAGGCCACCAAGCGTGTCGTGACGCCGGAGTTCTTCGCCCGCCACTCGATCGCCGATCTGGCCGCCCGGCCCGAATACTGGTTGAGCCAGCAGGGCCGGCTGACCCAGCCGATGGTGCTGCGTGCCGGCGATGACCGCTACCGCCCGATCGGCTGGGACGGTGCGTACCGGTTGATCGCCGAGCACCTGCACGCACTGAACTCCCCCAACGAGGCCGTGTTCTACACGTCGGGCCGAACCAGCAACGAGGCCGCGTTCCTCTACCAGTTGATGGTGCGCAGCTTCGGCACCAACAACCTTCCGGACTGCTCCAACATGTGCCACGAGTCGTCGGGTGCGGCGCTGAGCGAAGCGATCGGGATCGGCAAGGGGTCGGTGACCGTCGCCGACGTCGGGGCCGCCGACCTCATCATCATCGCCGGCCAAAACCCCGGCACAAACCATCCGAGGATGCTGACGGTGCTCCAGAAGGCAAAAGCCCACGGCGCCAAAATCATCGCAGTGAACCCGCTACCCGAGGCCGGGTTAATCCGGTTCAAGGACCCGCAGAAGGTGAACGGCGTGATCGGACATGGAATCCCGATCGCCGACGAGTTCGTCCAGATCCGCCTCGGCGGCGACATGGCGCTGTTCGCCGGACTGGGCCGCCTACTTCTGGAAGCCGACGACAAGGCCCCCGGCACGGTCGTGGACCGCGCCTTCGTCGCCGCGCACTGCGCGAACTTCGACGAGTACGAGGCGCACACCCGTGCGGTTGACATGGACACGGTGCTGCAGGCGACGGGCATCGACCGCGCCCAGTTGGATCGTGTCACCGAGATGGTGATCGCTTCCGAACGCACGGTTACCTGCTGGGCGATGGGCCTGACGCAGCACCGACACGCGGTACCAATGATCTCGGAGATCGCCAACGTGCTGCTGTTGCGCGGCATGATCGGAAAACCGGGTGCCGGATTGTGCCCCGTGCGTGGGCATTCCAATGTCCAGGGCGATCGCACGATGGGCATCGGGGAGAAGATGCCCGAGACGTTCCTCGCCGCGCTCGACACGGAGTTCGGCATCGTCAGTCCGCGCGAGCACGGCATGCACACGGTGGACGCGATCCGGGCCATGCGCGACGGGCGCGCGACGGTGTTCATGGGCATGGGCGGCAACTTCGTGTCGGCGACACCCGACACCGCCGTCACCGAGGCCGCGCTGCGCAATTGCTCGCTCTCCGTGCAGGTGTCGACGAAGCTCAACCGCAGCCACCTCGTCACCGGCCGGGAGGCGCTGATGCTGCCATCGCTCGGCCGCACCGACCGCGACATTCAGGACAGCAAGAAACAGCAAGTGTCGGTTGAAGATTCGATGTCGATGGTACACCTGTCGCGCGGCAGCTTGCAGCCGCCGAGCGACCACGTGCGAAGCGAGGTCGCGATCGTCTGCCAGCTCGCGCGCACGCTGCTGGGGCCGGATCACCCGGTGCCGTGGGAGAGGTTCAACGCGGACTACGACACGATCCGCGACGCGATCGCGGCCGTGGTGCCCGGCTGCTCTGACTACAACACTCAGGTGCGCCAACCCGACGGCTTCCAACTGCCGCACCCGCCGCGAGATTCGCGCGAATTTCCCACCAGCACCGGCAAAGCGAATTTCGCGGTCAACCCGCTGCACTGGGTCCCGGTGCCGGCGGGTCGCCTGGTGCTTCAGACGCTGCGCAGCCACGACCAGTACAACACCACCATCTACGGTCTCGACGACCGCTACCGGGGTGTCAAGGGCGGCCGGCGGGTGGTGTTCGTCAACCCCGCCGACATCGAGGCGTTCGGATTGAACCACGGCGACCGAGTCGACCTGGTGTCGGAATTCGTCGGCGGTGACGGTCAGGTGCAGGAGCGCCGGGCCAAGGACTTTCGGGTGGTGTCCTATCCGACCCCCATCGGCAACGCTGCGTCGTATTATCCGGAGACCAATTCGCTGGTCGCGTTGGATCATGTTGCGGTCAAGTCGAATACGCCGGTCTCCAAGGCTGTGGTGATCCGGTTGGAGCACTCATGGGACGGGTGACGGCGCGGCGGCGGGCCCGCCACCTGTCCGGCGACGCCGCTGTCATGCGGCCCGAGACCCTCGCGGTGGAGGAGCCGCTGGAGATCCGTGTCAACGGCAAGCCGATCACCGTGACCATGCGGACGCCCGGCTCTGACATCGAACTCGCGCAGGGCTTTCTGCTCACCGAGGGTGTGATCACCGCGCGTGAGGACGTGCTGGCGGTGCGCTACTGCCGGGGCTCCGGCGATGACGGCCTGAACACGTACAACGTGCTCGACGTGACGCTTGCGGCCGGGGTCGAGCCGCCCGATGTCGACGTCACGCGCAACTTCTACACCACATCGTCGTGCGGGGTCTGCGGCAAGGCGTCCCTCGACGCGGTTCGGTTGATCAGCCGCCACGGCCCGGGCGACGACCCGGCCGCCGTGGCGGCCGACACGCTGACCGCGATGCCCGAGCAGTTGCGTTCGTCGCAGCGGGTGTTCGCCAGCACCGGCGGGCTGCACGGCGCGGCGCTTTTCGGGGTGGACGGCACCATGCTGACGATTCGTGAGGACATCGGCCGGCACAACGCCGTCGACAAGGTGATCGGCTGGGCACTGGAGGCAGGGCGTATTCCGCTGAACGACACGGTGTTACTGGTCAGCGGTCGCGCATCTTTCGAGCTGACCCAGAAGGCGGTGATGGCTGGAGTTCCGGTGCTCGCGGCGGTGTCAGCGCCGTCGTCCCTCGCGGTCGACCTGGCCAGCCAGTCGGGCCTGACGCTGGTGGCGTTCCTGCGCCGCGATTCGATGAACGTGTACACCCGGCCTGACCGGGTCGTGCGGTGAAGCTTTCACCCGAGATGCAGCGGGCCGTGCTGGAGCAGCGACTGGGCTTCGTCGCCACCGTCACCGAAGACGGGCAACCGAACGTCTCGCCGAAGGGCACCACAACCGTCTGGGACGACGAGCGGCTGATGTTTGCCGACGTGGCGTCGCCGCGAACCGTCGCGAATCTCGCCGCAAACCCACACGTCGAAGTCAATGTCGTCGACCCGATCCTGCGAAAGGGCTTCCGCTTCAAGGGAACCGCCACGGTGCACACCGGCGGCGACATGTTCGAGCGGGGCATTCGCATCTTGCGCGGACGCGGTTCAACCCTCGACCGTGACCGGATTCGTTCCATTGTGGTGATCGACGTGACTTCGGCTGCGCCCGTGATTTCACCGGTGTACGACGACGGCACACCCGAAGAGGTGATAGTCCGTCGATGGCTTGACTACTACGGCGACCTGTATCCGCGCTGAGCGGACTCAGAGTGTTCCCCCGCGTTTTTGTCGTTGCCGTCAAATTAGGTGGCCGAATTTACTACCGGGAAGCCTCCCGATGGAACATGATCGAGAGGACGAAAGGAATCCGATGTCCGAACTCAAGACCCCGACAGCTGTGCTGCACGAGGGACCACGCAGCCTCTCGGACGCCGAGACAGCCGAGATCGAGGGGCGGGACCTGCAGGGAATTCGCCAAGTCGACATCGACGACGTCATCGAGTACGTCCACCACGGCCTACGGCGACTGCCCGACTTTGTCACCCTGTACCGCAAGTACCTCAAGCAGCGCTGGGACGTCTACGAACTCGACTTCACCCAGGACCGCATCGACTGGACCGAGAAGATGACCGAGGACGAACGGGAATCCTTCGTCGGGATCGCATCGGGATTTCACCACGGCGAGCGGCAGGTGGAGATCGAGCTGCCGGTGTTCATGATCGGCGCGACCGAGGAGGAGAAACTCCACATCGCCGCCCAGATCGAGGATGAGGCTCGGCACACGGTCTTCTTCGACCGGTTCTATCGAGAGGTGGTCGGAATCGAGGGCGCCGACATCATGGAGGTGCTCGACCGCTCCTTCCAGTGGGTGCAGGAAACGTTCGTGGGCCCGTTCGGATTGCTCGCATACCAGGCGGACGAGTTACGCAGGAATCCCTATGACCAGCGTGCCCGCGTTCGGTACGGGACCACGTACTTCCTGTGGATCGAGGGTGTGCTCGCGCTGTCGGTCATGAAAGTGACGCTGTCCTACGCGCGCTGGCGCGGCATCCTGCCCGGCTATTACACCGGGTTCACTGCGACGTGCCGTGACGAGTCGCGGCACGTGCAGGGCGGCATGCGTTACCTGCAGGACGCGGTGCGGCGTGATCCGACGATGTTGAAGGAGATCCACGACACCCTCACGACGATCCTCACGATCAGCGGGGTCTCAAGCCGCAAGCTGTACTACGAGCCGCTTGGCTGGACGGAGGACGAGGTTCGCGTCCTCCTGATCCAGCAGCTCCGCCGAAAGATGAACGACGTAGGCATTTCGCTGTCCGATGAGTTGGAGGAGTTGCTTGTGCAGATCCAGCCGGTGCTGGCGGGAGGTTAGGGATGGCGCCGATGTTTTTCAGCCCGTCCTGGGCCTCCGCCGTTGGGAACGCGCTGGACGCCGGTCCGGACGAGGAAACCCTCGCGGGAAAGCTGCCCGAGTACTGGGAGTTCTATGAGCTGGTGCGATCGAACTACCAGTGGTCGTGGGCGCTCGGTGTCCGCGACCTCCCGGCTGAGCTCGGCTCGGGCACGGGGTATCTCCGGGTGGTCTGGGGCGACAATCGCGTCGCTGATTGCCGCATTGTCGACGGGTCCGAGCCGGTGGACGCGACCTACGTGCTGGCCGCCGACTACGGAGACTGGAAAGCCCTGCACCAGGGGTACGACGCGCTGCGGACGGTGATGTATCGCAAGCTGCTGCTCGAGGAGGGAGATCTGCTCGAGTTCTTCAAGGGCATCTATTTCTTCGTCGAGTCGCTGGCGCTGATCGCCAAGGTGCCCACCGGCTTTCCTGCAGACGCCAAGGTCCCCACGCCGGCCTGAACGGTGACGATCTCCGACCAAGGACCCTTTTGCCCACCTCCGAGCGACGATGCACGACGGGCGCCCGCTTGATCGTCGGCAGCGCCGTGATCGGGGCACTTTCGTATCGGCGACACGCTTTCTCTCGGTGTGAACTCCTGACAGACTGGCTGCATGGTTGGTCTGGGGGCACTCGCGCTAGGTGCGGCACCGTTAGCCGGTGGAGTCCTGCTCGGCGGCATGGCGGGCAAATCCCAACCGAATGTTCCTGACTTGCGAGCGGTCATCAGATCGGAGATGGAACTGCTGCAGCTGATTCCGGATGACCAGGTAGCCCGTCGCGCCGCGCTCAAGCAAATGATCGGGGAGCACATCGACGACCTCCTCCTGGCTCAAGAGAAGAGTCGGGAGTTTCAGAGCAAGACCAGGTACTTCACCGACAGAGGCCACTGGCGCGACATCGTGCTGTTTGTCACGACCGTGTTGTTCGCCGTGGTTATCGGGAATGCCGACCACCATCGTCCGATCTGGCTTCCGCTCTTAATTGCCACGATCGTGATGTCCGTAGTAACGGGTATCTATGTACTGCGAGGCTTCTTGACGAGCCTTCGCGAGGACCACGGCGACTCAGACCGCCATCCCTAGCGCGGTGGTCGCGTGCAGCGGCTGAAGCCTGGTGTGGAACCTGAAGAGCTATGCGCTCTTGTCGCGGCGCTCCGGGCGCGCCGGCTTACGCGGCACGATGGTCGGCAGCACGTTGTCCTGCACCGTCTCCTTGGTCACGACGACCTTGGCGACGTCGTCACGGCTGGGGATGTCATACATCACCGGCAGCAGCACTTCCTCCATGATCGCGCGAAGACCACGCGCGCCGGTGCCGCGAAGGATCGCTTGATCGGCGATCGCCTCCAGCGAATCCTGGGTGAATTCCAGTTCAACGCCGTCCATTTCGAACAGCCGGGTGTACTGCTTCACCAACGCGTTCTTCGGCTCCGACAGGATCTGAACCAGTGATTCCTTGTCGAGGTTGGTGACCGAGGCCACCACTGGCAGCCGGCCGATGAACTCGGGGATCAACCCGTACTTGATGAGGTCCTCGGGCATGACCTCCGCGAAATGGTCCTGGGTGTCGATCTCGGCCTTCGTCCGGACGTCGGCGCCGAAGCCGATCCCCCGCTTGCCGACCCGGTCGGACACGATCTTCTCCAGCCCGGCGAACGCGCCGGCCACGATGAACAAGACGTTCGTGGTGTCGATTTGAATGAATTCCTGGTGCGGATGCTTGCGACCACCCTGCGGAGGCACCGACGCCTGGGTGCCCTCGAGGATCTTCAGCAGCGCCTGCTGCACGCCCTCACCCGAGACATCGCGGGTGATTGACGGGTTCTCGCTCTTGCGCGCGATCTTGTCGACCTCATCGATGTAGATGATCCCGGTCTCGGCGCGCTTGACGTCATAATCGGCGGCCTGGATCAGCTTCAGCAGGATGTTCTCGACGTCCTCGCCGACGTAGCCAGCCTCGGTCAGCGCGGTGGCGTCGGCGATCGCGAACGGGACGTTGAGCATCTTCGCCAGCGTCTGCGCGAGGTAGGTCTTCCCGCACCCGGTGGGGCCCAGCATCAGGATGTTCGACTTGGCCAGCTCGACGGGCTCGGCGCGGGAATCGCGGGACTTCTCGCCCGCCTGGATGCGCTTGTAATGGTTGTAGACGGCGACGGCCAGCGTGCGCTTGGCGTTGTCCTGCCCGATCACGTAGCCCTCGAGGAAATCGCGGATCTCGACGGGCTTGGGAAGCTCATCGAGCTTGACGTCGTCGGCGTCGGCCAACTCCTCTTCGATGATCTCGTTGCAGAGGTCGATGCACTCGTCGCAGATGTATACCCCTGGACCCGCGATGAGCTTCTTGACCTGTTTCTGGCTCTTGCCGCAGAACGAGCACTTCAGCAGGTCACCGCCGTCTCCAATGCGCGCCATGGTGGTGGAGTCCTACTTCCTGTTGGCCGTCGGTCGTCGTCCGTCTGACACGTCTGTCCCGACGCTACCCGCTCGATCGGTCGGGGTGCGACCGATAATGCCGAATCGCGTCGATGGTATTTCCAGCGCAGCCTCCCGCGCTGGAGTGAAACATATCTCCTGTGCGCGCCACCGGCCCGGTGGATCGCCGGACCGTGTCCTTGGCGTGTCGCCGCCGTTATTGGACCGAAAGGCCGACGGCTACTGAGTCTACTGAGCCGAGGCCGCCACGACGCCGAGACCGTCAGGCCGACTGCGCAGAGAGTTTGCGGTACTCCAGCACGGTGTCGATGATCCCGTAGTCCTTGGCTTCCGCGGCGGTCAGGATCTTGTCGCGGTCGGTGTCCTTGCGGATCACCTCGGCATCCTTACCGGTGTGGTACGCCAGCGTGGTCTCCATCAGCTTGCGCATCCGCTCGATCTCGGCGGCCTGGATCTCCAGGTCGGAGAACTGGCCCTGAATGACTCCGGTCAGCGCCGGCTGATGGATCAGCACACGCGCGTTGGGCAGGGCCATCCGCTTACCGGGCGAACCGGCGGCTAGCAGCACCGCCGCGGCCGATGCAGCTTGGCCCAGGCACACGGTCTGAATGTCGGCGCGGACGTACTGCATCGTGTCATAGATCGCCATCAGCGACGTGAAAGAGCCGCCTGGCGAGTTGATGTACATCGTGATGTCGCGGTCGGGATCCAGCGACTCCAACACCAGAAGCTGCGCCATGATGTCGTTCGCCGAGGCGTCGTCAACCTGCACGCCAAGGAAGATGATGCGTTCCTCGAACAGCTTGTTGTACGGGTTCGACTCCTTGATCCCGTAGCTCGAGTGCTCGATGAACGACGGCAGGATGTAGCGCGCCTGCGGCTGCAGCGCGGGATCGGTTAGCGGGTGGCTGGTCATTTCGGGGCAACTCCGTTGATCTCGGCGCGGGCGATGATGTGGTCGACGAATCCGTACTCCAGCGCCTCCTCGGCGGTGAACCAGCGGTCGCGGTCGGAGTCCTCGACGATGCGCTCTTCCGACTGGCCGGTGAACTCGGCGTTCAGGCGGAACATCTCCTTCTTGATCACCGCGAACTGTTCGGCCTGGATCGCGATGTCCGAGGCGCTGCCGGTGACGCCGCCCATCGGCTGGTGCATGAGGATGCGGGCGTGCGGCAACGCGAAACGCTTGCCCTTGGTGCCCGCGGCCAACAGGAACTGGCCCATCGAGGCGGCCATGCCCATCGCGTAGGTCGCCACGTCGCACGGCGCAAGAACCATCGTGTCGTAGATGGCCATGCCGGCGCTGATGGAGCCGCCTGGCGAGTTGATATAGAGGTGAATGTCCTTGGTCGGGTCCTCGGCGGCCAACAGCAGGACCTGCGCGCACAACCGGTTGGCGATGTCGTCGTCGACCTGAGAACCCAGGAAGATGATGCGCTCGGCCAGCAACCGTTCGTAGACCGAGTCGACGAGGTTGAGCCCTGGCGCGCTCGCACGCATATCAGTCACGGCCGGTACCTGCTTTCTGGCTATTTGCTTGTCTCTGACACTAACCAACTCAGAGGGTGACGCACTCCCGACAACATGCCGGTTCGCTTACAGCGTTACTGGCTGTCGTCTTCGTCACTTTCTTCGGCTTCTTCTTTGGCTTCTTCTTCGGCTTCTTCTTTGGGTTCTTCTTCGGCTGCTACCGCGGCATCCGAATCGGCGCCGGCGGCCTCCTGCCGCGGACCGAAGAACTCGGCGG
>Ga0209006_10000305_pt1 | contig 49115 bp, 35 predicted proteins | sample JacPin_JW_Ref_O2_FD_188567 | JGI IMG/M metagenome (GOLD analysis project Ga0209006, IMG submission 188567) | Forest soil microbial communities from Algoma, Ontario, Canada - Jack Pine, Ontario site 1_JW_Ref_O2 (SPAdes) (version 2) | ecosystem: Environmental > Terrestrial > Soil > Boreal...
TGATTTTCAGCGGTTTCGTTGGGTTCTATTGGTCCGCGTCGCCCCCGAGATTGCCCTCATAACCCGAAGGTCGTCAGTTCAAATCTGACCCCCGCAACCAATTTCTTCTGTTTCATCAATCACTTAGAGGCGACTGCTCCAGTCGCCTCTTTTTCTTTTTCGGTACATTCGGTACAATTCAGCACAAAACCTGTATCGAACTTCTCTGCCATCTCCACCCGATACGCTTCGTCTTGCACTGAACCGTCATACAGATCGCTCATGTCTTCGGTTCGCGGATGTCCGAGCCAGTATTTGAGCAGATCATCACTACACAACGGCAGTTAGAGCAGCGAACACATTGCAGGGTCTGTATACCGTCATTGATGAAAACGCTCTAGCGTCGAGCAATTTTCGTGAAGAGGGTTTCGAGGCGATCGGTCGTCAGTCGCGAAAGTCTAGGGCGTGATTCGTCGGTAAGTCTGCCTTCCAGCTTGAATGGTCAGGTCGCAGACTAGGCCTCAATACCTGCTAGCAGCCACGTTTAACATGCTGCGAATGTACGCTATTGCGGCGGGGCTGCCCTTACCCTTCTGGATGTCTCGAATGTAACTAAAAATTCCCTCCGCATTTTTAGTTGTGGCCTTTTCGGCCAGCGCCTTGAGAAACGTAGGCTCATCGACCTTCGCTGCGTCGTCAATCTTTTTGAGGCCTACGAGTAGGTCCGCTCGCGTATCCATAAGGCTTTGGACACGTCCATCTTTGGAGTCCCCACACGTACTGCCATCCGCGAATTGAACGAATACGATTTGGCTGCTCGCAGCAGGGGCGATCTTGACGGCTCCTGGAGAAACTGGCCCAGAAAACACGCCATCGTCATCATGTTGGTGATTCCACGTTTGCCCAGGCGCTACTTCCAAGTCGTGGGCAAAAAAGGCATCCAGCACTTGATTTTGGCCAACTAACGGACCTTCTGAGTTTCCTATGCTGGTGTAAATTACCATCGCAATAATCGGTTGGTTAGATAAGTTTGTTGCCGAAAGATGGCTTACGAACGTTGTACGCCCTTCCCCATTTGCTTCCGATTCTGTAAGCCCTACTGTTCCCGACACGCGAATGGGGCACTTCACGGTTGAAACGTCTTTGATGTCAACTGTTGTGGTTTGTGCTGCACAGGTTAGGCACGCAGCAAAGAGTGATAGCAAAGCTGAGACAATCTTTATGGCTGACAAATCGTGCCGCCGCATCCGTTACCTCCACCACCCTGATAGTTATATGTTATCCACAAAGGCGAAGTTGGATTCACACAATTACTATCCATGGTAATAGTTACCGCCACGCAAATCCTCGAATCACAGTAGCCGCAGCTTCCTTGACAGTTATTCATGCATGTTTGGTTGATGCATTGGTACGGTTGAGCCTGACTGTTTGACTTCATTCCTCCGTTGTAGGGATATCTGCATTGATTGGAATTTGGTCCCCACCTAGCCGATAGAAGAGCACCTAGTATGGTATTGCAGACGCTAGCGCTGAGGGAAAGAGCTTGATCGCCAAAAGCCATCGGACTGATGAGCAGAAAGAGTGCAACCATGGTGGCCGCTCGTCTCATTCTCGAACTCCCTTTTTTACATGCTTTCAATGTGAAATTGTTGGAGGGGGCTACAACTTAGAATCCATTTCATGGGACCTCCGCCGAACCTGAAAGCAGAACTGTTGCCGTCGCTTTTATTCCTCTATTTCGTCCGTGTCAAGTAAAAAATAGTATCACCCAAGGTAAGGTACCTCTTCACTATTCCAAATATGTTACACGGTGCGATTTCACGACCCTCCGCTTTGTCCCCTTCGGCATTTTTGAGATCAGTCTGACAGCCGCCTGTATGACATACAGGCGATCTCCGACACTCTTCTTCTATTGTTGCGTTGATTTCGGCGACCGGACTGAAGATCGAGTCAGGACTACGGCAGTCCTAACGGGTCTCGGTCGTTGGCTGGCAGGCGTGCTCCGCGATGAGGATAGGCAGTAGGGATGTCCGAAGAGTGGACGCTCTGAACCAACGGTCGAATTTGGTCGCTAAAACTCATAACCCGAAGGTCGTCAGTTCAAATCTGACCCCCGCAACCAATTCTGAGTTTAGAAACAACGGCTTAGGAGGCTCCACTCCCGAGCCGTTTTCATTTTTGGGTGTGATCCAAGGGGATGCCTGAGAGGGATCGGACTACGTCTTACTCGCCCAGCCTCGGTTTGCAACGGGTCCCACCCCTTCTCGGAAGGTATACAGCTGGTTGCCACGGAGTTGCTTAAAGGATTCGACTAAGCCGTTCGGCCAGCGTATTTCGATATCCACCAACGTCTGACTCCCCAGGCCGAAGTGCAATCGAGGATCGTTGCAGGAGTAAAAGCTGGATTGGCTCAACACGGTTTGAGCTTGTAATTTTCCACCATAACGAGCCAAGACTCGAGCTCCGATCGCGCTTCGATTTGACTTCACACCTTCGAGCTTGACCTTTATCCAATTCTGGCCCGGACGAAGGTCGTTGCGCAGCAGGGAAGGCGGCTCATTCATATTTATGATGAGTACGTCCAGATCCCCATCATTGTCGAAATCGCCAAAAGCGCAACCGCGACTCGAGTGCCTCTCGGCAACGCCGGGACCTGCGCCCTCGACTAGTTCCTCGAACGTCCCGTTTCCCAGGTTCCGGAAAACGGCCCGTGGGGTCTTGTGCGTGTATTGCGGCAACTTGCGTTCGACTGACGGGTAGACGTTCCCTGTCGTCATGAATAGATCGGGATGGCCATCATTGTCCAAGTCGACTATTCCTGCCCCCCAGCAGATATACCGTGTCTCGACAGCTACGCGCGATTGCTGGGTGACGTCGTCGAAATTTCCTTTGCCGTCATTGTGGTAAAGGGCGTTGGCGTCGTCCGCGAAATGGGTTTTGAAGAGATCCAGGTGCCCGTCTAAATCGTAGTCTCCGACCCCGATCCCCATGCCCGCTTGTTCTTCCCCGTCGTCGCTGACCGCCACACCACGCAAGACGCCTTCCTCGCGAAATGTTCCGTCATGGTTGTTCATGAAGAGCAGGCTGCGCGTCGAGTCGCAGGCGACGTAAATATCCGGCCAGCCGTCTTCGTCCACGTCAGCCGTCACCACGGTCATGCCATACGTTTGCGTGGACTTCGCGATGCCTGACCTTTGGCTCACGTCGGTAAAAGTTCCATCACCATTATTTTTATAAAGCGAATGCGCACCGGTAGGCAGGCCACGCGGGCCGCACTCGACAGGAACACCCTTCCACATACAATTTGTGTTCTCTCCGGGAACGGGAGTCTGTTCGAGCGAAAGATGCACGTAGTTCGATACAAACAGGTCGAGATTGCCGTCTCGGTCGTAGTCCAGAAAACTGCATCCAGATCCCCAGCGAGTTTTGTCGGTCACCAGGCCGGCGGCCTTGGTCACATCGGAGAATGTCCCGTCGCCATTGTTGCGATAGAGAATGTTCTGCCCAAAGTAGGTGCAAAACAGATCGTCAAAGCCATCATTGTTATAGTCGCCGACGCAGACACCGCAAGCCCAGCCAACGGCGTGGAGGCCCGCTTTCTCGGTGACGTCGGTGAATGACCCGTCGCGATTATTTTTGTAGAGACGATTCGTCGCTCCGTCAGGTGTTCCATCGAGCCGTGTACCGCAGAGGAGAAAAATATCCATCCAGCCGTCGTTGTCGTAGTCAATAAACGCGCATCCGCAACCAGTCGATTCCAGAATGTACTTATTGTCCTCAACGCCTCCATAGACGGTAGGTGCGCGGAGACCTGCCGCTGCGCCGACATCGACAAAGTGAGCGTTGAAGGGGCGTCCGGAAGGGGCTTGACGCGCGGCGGGCTTGGCTTTGTGCGAAGCCACACCCTGCGAGAACGCTCGCTCGGCGACTAAGGAAATCGCCGAAGCGACCGAGCCTTGCATAAAAAGTCGGCGCGTCCAGTTCATTCTAAGAGCTATATCCCCCTGCCGACGATTTCATCGGGAGCAGTCGGGCCTGACGCAATTTAGCGCGATACCGGTTTCGTCCTTCGTTGGTGGACCCCTCTGAAATTAACAGATTCGACCGCGACGGGGGTAGGTCACTGATGGAGAAGCACTGTTCGGTAACACGACTTACCAGGGCAATTGAATCGGCAACACGAGCGCGTTTCACAGGACTAAGTTTGAGACCGGTCAACACTGGTCGCTGGGCGCATTGGCCTGAAAGCTATAGTTGAGCAAAGGTCGCTAAGCCGGAGACGGGGCTATTCGGCCAGGCGGCGAGAAGCCCGTTCTAACGAAGCCTCCGTCGCCGGCCGTAGCTGTAACTCGTGCAAGACGATCGTCAAAATTTCAACTTCTTATTTCGCCTGCGCTAGCCCCGCAACAACTGCGGCAACTTTGTCGAAGGTCTCATTCCAGCCCTCGAGTTGGCCGCTGCTTTTTGCATCTTCCATGGGTTCATTGCCAATCATGGTGAGTTTCGTCTGACCGTTTCCGAAATCTTCAAAAATGACCACGTCGCGCGCATCGCCTATGGCCTCATGTTCGGCTCCATACTCCGCAGGATCAACCTTGTTTCCCTTCGAGTCGGCAAAGTACATGGAGTAAACGATCTTTTCGTGCGGAACAATCTCGTAGTATTCTCCGCCATTCCAGCCTTCCTGCCCATCGGGCGTCCTCATGCAGTAGAGAAATTTTCCTCCCACGCGAAAATCAATCTTGCAAACAGGCGAAGTAAAACCCTTCGGCCCCCACCACTGCATCACGTATTGCGGGTCTGTCCACGCCTTCCAAACCAATGCGCGCGGAGCGTCAAAAATTCTCGTGATTACCATCCGCTCTTTCTCGTTAACCGTGCTTTTTGCCATTTCCGCCCTCCGCTTTTTTCATTTGATTCAAAACCACATCCAACTTGTCGAAACTCTCTTCCCAGAATCGCCGATAGTTAGCGGCCCAGTCGCTGACGGTCTTGATCGCCTCTGGCCTGAGCGTGCAGACGCTCTCTCGTCCGCTCTTGGTCTTGAGGACAATCCGCGCCCGCACCAGGTAAGCGATATGTTTGGAAATCATCTGCTGCGAGAGGGCAAACGGTTCCGTCAATCCATGCACCGAGACAGGCCCATGCGAGAGTCGTTCGATCATCGCCCGGCGGGTTGGATCGGAGAGAGCCGCAAACGTCGTATCCAATTTATCCACAACCGTATGGTAGTGGATTATCCGCAGATGTCAAGTGTCGATTTTGGAGTTCCTGGTTTCTAAGTCCGGAAAACGAAACTCAGTCGGGCGTCGGCTTCCATCGCTCTGCTAAACCTCTGTTAAGAACCAGATTGGGGAGCCGTCACTTTTGATGCGCGCTTAACTCCTCGAGCTTGTGTTTTAGCTGTTCGAGCTTCTGCCCAGCCTCACCGAGCTTGCCTTCTGCGGTCAGGCGTTGATAGTCGGCGAGGTCTTTGGCTGCTGCGGTGATGAGCGCGTTCACATTCTTCTCCGGGTTTGCGGCGGCGCCTGGCGCTGACGGGCTGCGTTCCGGTTCCGGGTTGGCAGGTGTGGCTGTCAGCGACGATACCGCTCCCCCAAAGAGGGAATTCATCGCGGACTCGAATGTCGGCCCGTAAGCGAGCCGGTCTTGTAGCGCAAGCACTACCAGGCGCAACTCCGGCATCGGACTACGTTCGGCCTGGAGGTAGATCGGTTCCGCGTACAGCAATGCGTGACCACACGGAATCACAAGCAGGGTGCCCCGTCTTACGTGGGAACCTTGCTGATTCCACAGCGTCAATTGCCCCGACAGCTGTGCGTTCTGATCGATTCGGGCTTCGATTTGCAGAGGGCCGTCGACAAGTTTCGTTTTCGGGAAGTCGTAAACCACCGACGTGCCGTATTTTTCGCCGTCGCTTCGGCCTGCAATCCAGCCGATCAGGTTATTGCGGTTCGCGGGCGTGAACGGAAGAATCTCCACGAATTCGACAGCGGTTTCGCCCGGCAGTTTCATCAGCACGAAGTTCGGCTCCATCGCCTGAGTCCTTTGTTGACCGGACTCGTCCATGCCGACTTCTGAAGCAACCGTCCAGAGGTCCTCGCGGTTGTAGAAAACCTGCGGATCGGTCATGTGATAGAGACCGTATACGGACGCCTGCAACTTGAGTAACAACTCTGGATAGCGCACATGTTTACGCAGCCCCGGCGGCATCGCTGCCACGTCTTTAAACAGACCGGGGAAAATCTGACGGTAGGCCGCGATGATCGGATCCTCCGAATCCATCACGTAGAAGTTGGTGGTGCCATCGTAGGCGTCGATGGTCACTTTGACGCTATTCCGCATGTAGTTGACGAGAGTATCGCCGAGTGAATACTGGCGTGAGTACGGATAGCTGTCCGAGGTCGTATACGCGTCCATGATCCACGATAGCCGACCGTCGTCGCCGACGACGATGTAGGGATCAAAATCGTAAGTGAGAAATGGCGCGAGGGCCGTCACCCGATCGCGCACGTTGCGACGCATCAGAAGCCGGCTGTCCCGGCTAATATCGTCGCTGAAGGGGAGTTTCGTCAGGTCGCCTCGATCGGAGGCGATGAGAAGTCGACGAAAGAAATTTCCGAGGACGATGCCGCCATCGCCTTCGTAAGACGTCAGACTATTATTCTCGCCCTGCGGATAATTGAATTCCTGTTGTCGCGTTTTCACATACACATCGGTGTTGGTAAGCTCTCCGAAATAAATCTCGGGGCGGCTGACGGCGATGCTCTTCACGTTGCTCTGAATGGGCATGTTACTGAGAATCAGTGTTGGCAGTCCCTCAGGAGTGAACCCGTTCACAGGGTTCATGGTGATCCCGTAGCCGTGTGTGTAGATAAGTTTTTCGTTGATCCAATTGCGGCTGCTCTCCGGGAGCTTCTCGACGTTCAGCTCGCGTGCGGCAAGCATCACCTGACGCGTCGAGCCGTTGATTTGATAGCGATCGATGTCGATATCAGGAAAGTCGTAGTAGGTTCGAATTTCCTGAATCTGGCGCAGCGTGTCTTGCAAAGCGCGCCAGTCCCACAGGCGGATGTTTTGCAGAGTGGCTTGATTGTTCGCGGCATCGGCCGCCTCGACGGTTGTTTCAGCGGGAAATTCGCGCTGGGTCAGACGGTCCAGTCCGTACGCCTGGCGGGTCAGTTCAATGTTGTAGCCAATGTAAGGTCGTTCGCGAACGAGCTCGTTCGGCTTCACAATGAAGCTGCTGACGTACCAACCGAATATTTGAACAATGAGATAGAAGACCACGGCGGGGACGACCGCTGCGATCAACCAACGGGTGCGCGGCGCCATCACCACGTTGATTAGAGCGATTCCAGCGCCCAGAACCAGCGCGGCGCACACTACAAGCATTCCGGGAAGCATGACATGTGCGTCCGCGTAGGTGACGCCGCTGAAGATCGTATGTTCGTCGAACAACCGCTCGAATCGCGCGATGTAGACCCGCATCGCGAGAATCAGCAAGAAGAATCCAAAGGCGATGGAAAATCCGCGCCACTGTAATGAGATATATACACTTCGGTGGCCCGAGAACATGCGAGTGCTGCCGGTAACGACAATGAAAAAAACCGCGATGATACAAGCAACCACAGCTAGGGTTAACAGCCAGCCCGTGACGAACTGCCATGCAGGCAGAGTGAACAGATAGAAGCCGATCGATTTGCCGAAGACCGGATCGACACTACCACCCGGCGTGCGCGCGGCATTCCAATAAAGCGCGAAAGTCGGCCACTCCGTCATTGCGCCGGCTGCGGCGAGGACGCCGACGACGCCGGAAACGCCGAGACCCAGAAGGCCCAGAACGCGCGCAACCGGCAGATGCAGTGGCTGGCCGCCGACGTAAATCCTGTAGTCATCTGGCAAATCAGACCGGTAAGCCATCCTCAGCGCCAGGAACCAGCCGTAAAGAAACAGAAATGTGACGGTAAAAAATGTCGCGAAGACCGTCCATTGAAGCGCGAGGGACTTCCGGAAGATATCGCCATAACCGAGCGACTCGAACCACAACGCGTTAACGTAATACGACAACGTCGTCCGGCTGCTGAAAATGATGACGGCAAGGATCGCGAGCGCAACGAAAAACAGAGACCGAGAACGAAAGCGTTGCCTCGGTTGCTGCCAATCCACTATGTCCGGCATGAGCTAACCTGCTTTCAGGAGTGCTTCGATCGGACGACCAAGAGAGACCCAATTGTACGTTGTTTGTGGTTGAGACCTGAGCTATCACTGCGTTCCGTGGGTGACGAAACCCGGCACGCTATCGCGGCGGACCGTCGCGGGTGCTCATCTTTCCATTGCAGGCGACGTTCTCGTCCACGATTTCCGTCCTTGGTGCAGAGAGAAAACGGAACACGAATTTAAGAAGTGGTGACATACTGTGTGCCGCAAAGAATAGCCTGTCGACAACTCGTTTAAGGGATGGACTTTGCCATCTTCCAAACCGCGTTTTTTTCTCTTCGGTGTATTCCTGCTGGGAATCGGAGTTTTGCTGCCGGCCATATGGATTGAACCGATTGCCGCCAGGCGGACCAGTTCGAAATCGCCTGCGACACTACCCGAAGTTCAGTATCCCAGTCCCGACACCGGCGCTGAGGCTTTGCCGGCCCGTCAAAAAGCCCAGATGGAGACGGTTAGTCAGTTCAAGGTCTTCCACGACTTTCAATTCACCGACAACCTCAAAGAGAGCGGCATCACTTTCGTTCACCACGCGGTCGACGACGCGACCAAAGGCTACAGGCCAGTACACTACGACCACGGCAACGGCATTGCTGTTGCGGATGTCGACGGTGACGGCCTTTATGACATCTATTTCGTCAACCAGGTCGGAGGCAACGAGCTCTGGAAGAATCTGGGAGGCGGCAAGTTCAAGAACATCACCGCCGAGGCTGGAGTCGCCTTGGCAGACCGCATCAGTGTTGCAGCAGCATTCGCGGACATCGACAATGACGGCGACCAAGACCTCTTCGTTACCTCGGTTCGCGGCGGCAATGCGCTTTTCGAAAACGACGGCAGCGGCCACTTCAAAAACATTACCAAGGAAGCCGGACTAGACCTCGTCGCTCATTCCTCCGGCGCTGTTTTCTTCGATTACGACAATGATGGCCTGCTGGATCTGCTGGTCTGCAACGTCGGCCAGTACACCACCGATCAAAAGGGTCCGGACGGTGAGTATGCGGGGCTACAGGATGCCTTCGAGGGGCATCTTCATCCCGAGCGATTCGAATATCCGGTGCTCTACAAGAACTTGGGCCACAACCGCTTCAAAGATGTTACGGCGGAGGTTGGGTTGCATCCCGCCGGCTGGTGCGGTGATGCTGCCGTTGCCGATGTGAACGGCGACGGACGGCCGGACGTGTTTTTTCTGAATATGATGGGGAGTTCGCACTACTACGAGAATTCGGGTGGCAAGGAATTCGTCGATAAGACCGCGCAATACTTTCCCAAGACCCCGTTTGGCGCCATGGGAATCGTTTTCTTCGACTACGACAACGATGGGCGGCCGGATCTCTTCATCACCGACATGCACTCGGATATGTTCAAGGAAGTTGGGCCAGAGGCGGAGAAGCTCAAAGCGGCGTCGCACCCGCCACCAGGATGGCTTGGTGGGCCTGCGAACAAGTTCATCTTTGGCAATGCCCTCTACCACAACTTGGGTGACGGCAAGTTCGAGGAAGTTTCTGACCGCCTGGGGGTTGAGAACTATTGGCCCTGGGGACCGAGCATCGGCGATCTGAACGCCGATGGATGGCGAGACATCTTCATTCCATCGGGCATGGGCTATCCTTTCCGCTACGGCATCAATTCGCTGATGCTGAACAATCGCGGGGAGAAATTCCTGGACGCTGAATTCATATTGGGTGTCGAGCCTCGCCGCAACGGCCGCACACACACTCCATTTTTCGAGCTCGATTGCTCACAGAAAGTGCCTGAGAGCGTTATTGTCCACATGAAGGGATCAGATCCGTGCAAGGGGCGTACGGGGCAAATCGTTGTGTCTGCCTCGCTCTCCAGCCGCTCGGCAGCGATTTTTGATGTCGACAATGACGGCGCGCTGGACATCGTTACAAATGACTTCAATGCGCCGCCGCAGTTTCTGATCAGCAACCTCGCCCAGCACAAAGCCATTCACTGGCTGAAGGTTGTACCGGTCGGAACGAAGTCAAATCGCAACGGCCTCGGCGTCACTGTGCGAGTCTTTGCCGGCGGAAATACCTATTCACAGTACAACGACGGCAAATCCGGGTACCTGTCGCAGAGCGTTCTCCCACTCTATTTTGGCTTGGGCGATGCCGAAAAAATCGATCGCATCGAAGTCGATTGGCCATCCAGCCGCAAGCAAGTCCTCACGGACGGCCTACGTGCGAACCAGACTCTTCAAATCACAGAGCCAAAATAGCAGTCCAGAACGCCGGGCGTCGCCCCTTCGCTTTATACGCTGCGAGGTGACCGCACCGCGCAGCTTGCTATTCCTATTTTCTGTTTTCGATTTTTTCGGACTGCTACCAGGTGTTGTAGGCAGTGCCGTCAGTGCGTGAAACGGCCGTCGAACTGGAATGCACATCGACAATGCCGTTGTTCGTCTGATCGGGGCTCATCACCAGATCGCCGTAGTCGGTGTGCCAATCCTTCTGGTGGGTCATGGGATCGGTGGGAACTTCGCGCAAGTAGGGTGCCTGCGGGTTCGCCAGATCATCGAGCGACTGCGGCGCGGCTTCTTTGTCCAGCGTGTAGTTGTCGATCGCCTGCCGCATGACCGCCAGATCCGTCTTCAGCGTCGCTTCTTTCGCCCGCTGGACCGATATATCGTAACGAGCCGCCGCGATGCCGATCAAAATGAAGATGATCGTGATCACGATCATGAGCTCGATCAGCGTAAAACCGTTGCCGCGTCGACTGCGCGCCGCTCTCCGAATCTCGATCAAATGTCCCGTCATGCCTCACCTTCAAACTTAAACGAACTCAAATCTTCGCGAATCTCCGCTCACCACTCCGAATACTTCGTCCCGTCGCTCGCCGTCCCCTGTGATTTCGAGTGTACGTCAAACACATTCTTGCCACCCCAACTTGTCGAATCGGGATCGTCCTGAACGGCAAGTAGGTTCCAATCCGACTGACCGGTCATCGGATCCTTCGGAATCTTGCGCAAAAATCGAATCTTGCGATCGTTGCCGGCACCAAGCTGCACGCCCTTCACCAGCGTTTCGAGATCCGGCGGATAGCCTTCGCTGCCGACTTCAATGCGAATCAAATTTCGATCCGCCAAATCTTTGTAGCGATCGATCGCGTCGCGCATCTGCCGCAAATCGTAGTGCAGCTCCGCCTCGCGTTTATGCACGATCGTGTACCGCATGATCGGCATCGCCGCCGAAGTCAGAACGAGCAGTATCGAGCAAGCGATGATCAGCTCGATCAGCGTCATGCCCGCAGCGGCGCTGACACTCCCAGCGCGACGCCGCGGCGCCCAACGGCGCTCGTGAGCGCAACCACAATCGGGATGTTTTGCTGTTTCACTCATGAATCTTGCCGACGTCGTTCGATCGATCGCCAACGTTCTTCGGTCAAAGTGAGAGTGAAGTGGCCCGCGACTCGGGCCACTCCTCATTCTGCAAATTGCACTACGGTTGTACCTGCAGCGTTGCTTCGCTGGTGACCAGCGGAATCGGCTTCTGCTGCGAGTCCTTCGCATTCACCTGCACGATCGACAGGTTCGAATTTCCGGGAGCAATCGCCTTCACGACGATGCCCATGATCGTCCCGGTGCCGCTGACGCCCGCCGTATTCGGCTGGCGCGTCGCGGAAATAATCGCTTGCCCGCGTGTCGGATCGACGCGCTGCACGATCGCGATTTCCTGATTGCCGCCTTGCAGGAATCCGCCGTGCTGTACTTCTTCCACGCTGATGACCGCGGGGTTGTATTGCAGCAAGAAGGGAACCGAGAAGAGATCGTTGACGTTGTCGACGACCACTCCGATCGTCGCTTTCTCGCCAACCTTCAGGGTGGTGTTCCGCGGTTCGAAGCGCATCTGCGCCGACTGCCCGCCTTGCGCCGGAGCGGCTGCCGCCGGTGCCGCTGCAGCGCCCGGATTTGCCGCGACTCCAGCAATCGGAGCCGCCCCATCCGCTTGCGGTGCACGCACTTCCGTGTCTCGCCTGACCTGCACGATCGATTCCGACCCGGTATACAGTGGCCGCAGATTCGCTTTCGTCCATTCCGGCATGCGCACGATCTTCGGCGTCAAAATAATCAAAATCTCGTCGTCTTCGTAGCTCTTCGTGTCTTCCGCAAACAAATAGTGCAACAGCGGCACGTTGCCGAGTCCCGGCCAGCCGTTGTTGCTCTTGGTATCGGTCTTCTCGACTAAGCCGCCCAAAATGTTGGCTTCGCCTTCCTTCAACCGAATTTCGTGGTCGATCTTTCTTTGCGAAATGATCGGCTGCTGAATGCCGCCGATGTTCGTCTGACCCGTTACCGAGGAAACTTCCACGCTCACCTTCAGGCTGACTTCGTGGTTCGGGTGGACGCGCGGCGTAATGTCCACGTTCACGCCGACGTCGATGTATTGGAACTGCGTGTTCACCAACGGGTTCACGAAGCCCGTGCCCGCCGTGGAGCCCACGCCGACGCCCGCCTGGAAGCTGCCCGTCGCGACCGGCACGCGATCACCGATTCTCAGCTTCGCGGGCTGCCCATCGACCGACCGCACTTCCGGATTCTGAATAATCTTCGTCGTCGAATCGTTCAGCAGCGCATTCGCCGTAAAGCTCGGCAACGTCACGCTGTAGTTCGCTCCGTTCAGGTGCGTCAAATTCTGCAGCGTCAAAATATTTGAGGTCGTGGAGCTCGTTCCGCTCGTGTTCGTTCCGCTGTTCGTAGTCGTTGTTGTGGTTCCTGGAGGCACAACGCCGATCGACGCCGTTTGCCCCGGCAAAATGCCCAGGTTGCGCATCTTGTCCAGGCGCGCCTCCAGCACCTGCACCTGAATCACGACTTCCGGCCGCGCCTTGTCGATGTCGTTGATCATCTTTTCCGCAATCGCCAGCTTGTCCGGCGTGTCGCGAATGATGATCGCGTTCTGCGCGTTCAACTGTTGCAAGCGCTTCAAATCGAGCAACTGGCGCAAACCGGTCACGATTTCCGTCAGGTCCTGCGCCTGCACCGTGTTCGATAGATAGAAAGTTCTTACGATCTGCTCTTCATAATCGCGGCGCTTCTGCGGCTGGTCCGGAATTACGAAAATAATATTCTCGGTCACCGGCTTCCAGAACGCCTTGCTCTCCATCGACACGATGTCGAGCGCCTGTTGCAAGGTCACGTTGGTCAGATCGACTGGAATGCGTCGCGCAGGGAAGTCTGCGTCATAAACAATCGTCAGGCCCGCCAGCTTGCCGATCGTGTCGAACACGATCTTCGCGTCATTCACCATGTGCAGGCTGATCGGCGCGCGAGACAGCGGCCTGATCTCAGGTGGCATCGACGCCAGAACAGGCGTCGCGGCTTCGGCAGCAGCGGTTGCCGCGGCGTCAGCCGCAGCCGCTTTGTGCTCCTGCTCGGCGAGTATCTCCGATGTCTTGCGGATCTCCTGATCCGCCATCGCGTTCGACGGATCCATCGCCGCCGCTCGCTGAAATTCGCCCAGCGCGGCCGGCAAGTTGCCCTGTTCACGCAGCTTCACACCCTGCTTGATGTGAAACGCACCAGCCTCAAACCGCGCCTGATTGAACTTGATCTGATACTCGGCGTTCTCGGGCTGCTCTTTGAGCGCCTTCTGGTAGAAGTCGTACGCCGCGTCGTAATCCTGGAGGTTCTCGGCCTTGCGTCCCTGCTGGTAGTCAGGCTTGCCCTTCGGACAGCCGGCGGCCAATATCCCCACACCCGCGCACAAAATGATCTTGGTCCATCCTCGCATGTACTCTCCGTGGCTCGGGCTCGGTTCGATGCAACTCTAGCACCGGGTTAGAGGGGGGACAAGCAACCGAAGGTTGGCTGTCTTGCATACATAACCCCCTTACATCTAACATTTAATCCTATAGTCACACAGGATTTAAAGGTGCCCAAACCCGTGGCCGTTACTCAAAAACAACCAGGTAAGCAGACCCCCAAGGGGAGGGACGCGCAAAAGGAAACTGTCGTCGCCCAGAATCGGGCTGCTTCCTACAATTACCATTTGCTCGACAAGGTCGAGGCCGGCTTGGTCCTTCATGGTACCGAAGTCAAGGCCCTTCGGGAAGGCAAAGCCAACATCCGGGACGCCTATATCGACTTCCGGCCCACCGGCCCCTGGCTGGTTAACGCCCACATCGCCCAGTACATGCCGGGTGGACCCTGGAATCATGAGCCCCTCGGCTCCCGCAAACTGTTGCTGCATCAGAACGAGATCAACAAATTCGCCGGTCGCGTCGAGTCCAAAGGTTTAACCGTCATACCTCTGCGGATATACTTTAGAAACGGCATCGCGAAATGCGAAATTGCCCTGGCCCAGGGTAAGAAGACCTGGGACCGTCGTCAGGACGAGCGCACCAAGGAAGCTCGTCGCGAAGCGGACCAAGCTATGTATCGCAACCGGAGGCGATAAAAACTCAATCATGCAGATCAAGATCGACACAACCCCGTATGCCAATCTCGAAACTGACGCCATCGTCTCCTACGTTTTCGACGAAACCGATCCCGTCCAAGGCACCCTCGCCGACATCGATAAGTCTGCCAACGGCTTGCTTAAGAAGCTAGCGACCAGCTCCGAGTTCTCCGGGAAGCCACTCGAATTCACGCTGATCCACGCGCCTGCCGGATTGAAAGCCGCCCGTCTGTTGCTGGTCGGTGCAGGGAAGCGCGACAAGTTCGACGTCGCCACGCTCCGCAAGATTGCCGGAGCCGCCACCCGCTACCTGAAAGCTCGCTCGATCAAGAAATTCGCCTTCCTCGTTCGCGAAAACGATCTCACCGACAGCACAGCTCAGGCTGTCGCCGAAGGCGCCATCACCGCCGATTTCGAGACCGACAAATACAAGTCCGACAAAAAGGCCGGTAAGGACATCGAGTCGATCTCCATCCTCGGCTACTCCGATTCGAACAAATCGGCCGGCGAAAAGGGCCTCACCCGCGGCCAGATCATCGCGGAATCCCAGAATTTCGCGCGCGATCTCATCAACGAGCCCTCCAACAAGCTCACCCCAAAAATCCTCGCCGACAAAGCCTCGGCCATGGCCAAAGAAGCCGGCCTGGCCGTCGACATCCTCGACGAAAAGAGAATCGCTGAACTCAAGATGGGTGCTCTCCTCGGCGTGTCGCAGGGCGGTCCCGAGCCACCGCGCATGATCGTCATCACCTACACGCCCGCGGGCGGCGCCAAAGCAGGCGCCCCGGTCATCGGCCTCGTCGGCAAAGCCGTCACCTTCGACACCGGCGGCGTCTCCATCAAGCCCGCCGACGGCATGGAAAAGATGAAGTACGACATGGCCGGCGGTGCCACCATGATCGGTGTAATGCGCACGATTGCTGTGCTCAAGCCCAGCGTCAAAGTGATTTGCGTCGTCCCCGCGACCGAAAACGTAGTCGGCGGCCGTGCCCAAAAGCCCGGCGACATCCAGACCGCCATGTCCGGCAAGACCATCGAAGTTCTCAACACCGACGCCGAGGGCCGCCTCATCCTCGCCGACGGCGTCCACTACGCCAAGCAACTCGGCGCCACGCATCTCGTCGACGCCGCCACGCTCACCGGCGCCATCGTCGTCGCCCTCGCCAGCATCCACGTCGGCGTCTTCTCTGGCGCCGATCAGGCTTGGACCGACAAGCTCCTCGCCTCCGCCAAAGCCGTCGGCGAAAAAATGTGGCAGATGCCGATGGACGACGAATACCGCGAATTCATCAAGGGCAGCTTCGCCGACATCCAGAACATCGGCAGCGGAAAAGGCGGCGGCAGCATCACCGGCGCTTGGTTCATCCGCGAATTCGCCGGCGACACCCCATGGATCCACCTCGACATCGCAGGCACCGCCTGGAACGACGACGCCAAGCCCTGGCTCGCCAAAGGCCCCACCGGCATCGCCCTCCGCACCCTCGTCAACCTCGTCATGTCCCAGTCTTAAGGTAGCGCCGGCGTCCCGCCGGCGTTTTTCCGTGTGACCTTGGCTCGATGTTGTAGGGGCGTAGCACTGCTGCGCCCCATGTCCGCACGATCCCTGCGTCTTGAACTCCTTCTTTTCCTGCCCTCCCGCCGCTTCAAAAATTTCCCTCTTGACATCCCCATTCGTTCCTCTATCCTATGCATAGTAATCCGAGGTATCGCGCAAAGATGAACTTCAAAGGCACTCTTCCCACTCTTATCCTCGAATCCCTGGCACAAGGCCCCTCCCACGGCTACGCCATCGCCCAATCCATCAAATCCCGCTCCAAAGGCATCCTCGACTTCAAAGAAGGCACGCTCTACCCCGCGCTTCACAAACTCGAAACCGGTGGGCTCGTCGAATCCTACGAAGGCTCCGAAAACAATCGCCCCCGCCGCTACTACCGCATCACCAAGTCCGGCCGCGGGGTGCTCGTCAAAGACCGCGCCGAATGGCGCGCCATCTCACAAGCTGTCACCGTTATCCTGGGGGAGGCGTAAGATGAGCTCGAACATGACCGCTCTCGACACCTGGCTCGCGCGAGCAACCCGACAACTATCCGCAGACTCCGCAGCGCAAGTCCGCACCGAAATCGCGCAACACTACGAATCCGCGCGCGAAGACGCTCTCGCCACAGGCGTCGCCAGCGATGAAGCTGATCGCGCCGCAGTCGCCGCACTCGGTGACCCAAAATCCGCAAACGGCCAATATCGCGAAGTTCTTCTCACCCGATCCGAAGCTCGCCTTCTCCGCAGCAGCGCCTGCGAAGCGAAATTCTTCAGCTCCACGCCGCTGCGTAAGCGCCTTCTCATCCTGGTTCCTGCCGCGGCCGCAACGTGCGCCGCCGCAGCCTACGCCGTCGCCACAATCACCGCGCCATTCATCATTCCGTTCACCGTAAGCGCCAGCGCCTTCACCACGGCATCTCTAGTCGCACGCGTCGCGATTGGTGCCGCGATTCTCACGTCCATCGTGCTTGCCGTTCCGCTACTCCCCATCTATACGCCCGTGCGCGCCCGCTTCTACCGCGCCGCAAAATGGCTCGCCGTTATCGGTCTCTCAGCCCTTCTCTACGACCGCGTTCATTTTCGCGAATGGTCCTGGCTCATGTTGAACTGCTTCTCGTTCGTCGCCTGGATCGAACTCAAGCGCATGTCCATCCGCCGCAAGATCCCCGCCGCCGACTGGCCCCGCCACCTCTACCTTTAGTCGTCTCGACCCTAACTGCGTCTGCAAGTAGCGGTTGTCACCCTGAGGCGTCCGAAGGACGCCGAACGATCTCAGACGCATCCTCACCACAAAACGAACGGAGAGTTCATCGACGTCGACGCATTCATCCGCTCTCGTAGATAAGCGGATCTTCCAGCCTGTGTCGCGACTCGAAGAAAACAACAACCCGGCATGAACCGAACGTCGGCCTGCGAATCTTCGCCCAGGCACAGGCGCATTGTCCGATTCGTTCAAGACACCCGTGGCCGGGCACATGTAGCTTCTCGTGCATGAAGCATCATCGGAGGAATGCATGAAGATACTACGGGACATCGTCTATAGCGGTGTCGTGATCGCATTGCTGAGCTTCGTTTGCGGCAGCTGGCCTGCCATCGCCGCCGGTTCCCAAACCGTCACCGTCGAGTCACGCACCATCACCGTGCGCATCGACCGGCCGTTCGACAAGGTCTACGAATTTCTCGTCGATCCCGCCAACTGGAACCAGTGGGCCTTCGGCCTCGGCAAGAACATCCGGCAATCACAGGGCGGCTGGATCGCCGACGATAACGGCGGAGTTGCCAATGTGCAATTCACGCCGCGCAACAGCTTCGGTGTTGTCGACCACACCGTCACTCGCGCGTCCGGTCAGCGCGTTTACATCCCCATGCGATTGATCGCCAACGGCACCGGTTGCGAGCTACTGTTTACTCTCTTTCGCGAGCCAAACATGTCGGACGCGCAGTTCGACTCCGATGCGGGATTTGTGCAGCGCGACCTGAACGGGTTGAAGAGCCTGCTCGAAAAATAAAAAGCATCCGGTGCCTGGGATCGCTGCGGGAATCGACTCGATGCAGCCGTTTGCCCGAAGCGATCGCGCCGCTAAAACAGAGTGCCGCCATCGTGTCGCTAAAGCAGAACCGTGGCGCCCCTGTTGTCACTGGCGCCCATTTGCGCGCCTGTCATCCTGAGGCGGCCGAAAGCCGCCGAAGGATCTCAACCGCAGCCCGACTGCAAAACCAAACGGCGAGCACCAAAATCGCTCGCCGCCACCCGCTTCTCCGAACTCGTTACTTCCTTACTTCATTGCGTCTGTACTTCGCCTCTCTCCGATCTACATCTTCTCCGGCGCCTCAATCCCCAACAATTCCAGCACCCTCACCAGCTCCCGCTCCACAACTTCCGTCATCGCCAGCAAAAACGCCCGCTTCTCCGCATCGCCTTCCGACAAAATATGATGCTTGTGATAAAAATTGTTAAATCCCTGCGCCAGCTGAAACGCATACTTCGCCAAAAACGCCGGCTCCTGCGCCGAAATTGCCGCATCCACCGCCGAGTCCAGCGAGCCCACCGCCAGCAGCAACTCCCACATCACCGCGCCATCCGCGCCGCCCAAAAATTTCGCAGCCGATTCCGCAGTCACCGCCGCGCGCTTGCCATCGGACTCCGCCGCCTCCGCGCCCTTGCGTCGAATCCCGCGGATCCGCACCACCGCATACTGGCAATACGGCCCCGTCTCTCCCTCAAAACTCAGCGCATCCTTGAAATCGAACGCAATAATCGCCCCGCGCGTAAACTTCATCAAAAAGAATCGCAGCGCCCCGATCGCGATCGCATGCGCTGTCCGTATCCGCTCCGCATCGTCCATGTTCGGATGCCGCTCCATCACTTCCGCCAGCGCCGCGCCTTCCAGCTTGTCGATCAGATCGTCCGCTTTGACGCCCTGTCCCTTCCGTCCGCTGACCTCGACGTACGGCCTCTTCGCCTCTTCTTCCGTTAGCTCGTAGCCCAGTTCCTGCGCGCACCGCGGCGTCAACACCACGCGTTCGTACGACAAATGAATCGAGTGATCCGCCTCCTTCTCATGTCCCAGCGCTCTCAGCCCGGCCGCCACAACCGCCTGCGGATAAGCCTGCCGCGAATCGATCACGTTGAAAACCGCCACCGCCGGATCGCCAAAGTGCGGCGCATCCGCCTCACCCTTCATCGACGTCGTTGCCCAAACTGTTTCGCCTTCCGCAGCGTTCTTCCATCGCGCATATCGGAAATCCTTGCCCAACAAACCGAACTTCCAAAGCTGATACGCAATATCTTTCCCGACGTACGTCACCGTCCCATTCGACCGCACAATAATCTTGTCCTGCGAATTCTCCTCGTCGTCGTTCCTCTCTGCGGTCTCTGTGTCCTCTGTGGTAGATCCTTCTTTCTCATCCTTCCAAGGCATCACCCAGCAGCCCGCCATCTTCCCGACTTCCGCCTTATAAATCGCCTTCGCCTCTTTCAACTTCTCAAACGCCGCATCCCAAAAATGCAAATGCAGAATCTCGCTCTCACGCGCCAGCAAGTCGTACGCGATCCCAAGCCGCGCCATCGTCCGTAGATGAAATCCCACGATCGAATCCGCCACCGTCTCCGCGACCTCGGCCTCTTCGCCGCGCCCCTCTTCGATCGCCCTTAAAGTCGCCCCGCGCAGCGCCGCCGCCCGCGCTTTATCCTCCGCAAAAAAGTTCGTCGCCGTCGCGTACAAATCCCAGCAGAAATAATCGAATCGCGGCTCCATCGCCATCATCTTCACGCTAACCGGAGTCCGCTTCTCCATCTCCAGAAAGCCGATAACGACATCCGCCACCTGCACGCCCGTGTTGTCGATGTAGTTCTGCACCTGCACGTCGTGCCCGGCCGAGCGCAACGTCCGCGCCATCGTGTCGCCCAGCACCGCGTTCCTCACATGCCCAATGTGCGCCGCCTTATTCGGATTAATCGACGTATGCTCGACGATAATCTTCCCGCTCGGAATCTTGCCGGCGGCAACACCACTCGCGCCCGCTTCTGATTCTTTGTGGGTCGCACCTTTAGGTGCGACATCAGCTTGCGAAGAGGGAAGGGGCTTCGGCCCCTGACCGCTGCCAACTTCATTCCAGAATCCACCGCGATCAAAATACGCATTCAAATACCCGCCACCCGCCACCTCAACCCGAGCAATCCCCTCAATCTTCCCGAACGAATTCGCGATTTCCTGCGCAATCATCCGCGGTGCCTTCTTCAATCTCTTCGCCAACTCAAAACACACCGGCGAAGCCGCCTCCCCCATCTCAATCTTCGGCGGCCGCTCCAACACCACAGCCAGCTCCACTCCATACTTCTCCCGTATGTGCGCAGCCAGCCCAGTCCTCAGCCTCTCAACCAATGTCAAATACACGCGTCCTCACCCTCTAGCCGGACCACAAAATCACCCCAGTATAAATCACCATTCGAACCGAGTTCTGTCACTGAATCGGAGAGTTGTCATCCCCGGTAGCGCCGGCATCCTGCCGGCGTTTTTCCGCTGCGTCTTGGCAAGGCGCTTTTTCATCGCGTCTTGGCACGATGTTGTAGGGGCGCAGCACGCTGCGCCCCATGTCCGCACAATCACCGCGTCTTGAGTCCACCGGCTCGCCCCAGACTTCCCATCCCTCATTCGAAGCGGCCGCGCCGTCATTCGACCAGTACGTTCTAGTACCTATTGACAAAACAATAAATTCGTGCTACCCGCAACATGACTCGTATCTCCACCTCAATCCCGAACAAAACGTCATCTACGCGAGTCCGCAACTCCTTCCAATCCAACCACTTCCACACTCTCAAAAACGCGCCGTCCACAACTTCAACAAATCAAAACCACTTATTCACTCTTTACAAAAACACCGGGGGTATACCCCCCAAGCGCCCACGAAGTTTGACACCCCAAACCGCCGCCGATAGTATCAACCTGCACCCGTCGCAGACACTTTTTCCTGCAATCCGTCCTTGCGCACCGTGCTCGGCCACTATGAATCTCGCCTATTTCGATTGTTTTTCTGGGATTAGCGGCGACATGACCCTCGGCGCCCTCCTAGACGCCGGCTGCGACCTCGCGCGCCTCCGCGCCGATCTCCAATCGCTCCAGGTCCCCGGCTGGGAAATCTCCGCCGAAAAAGTCTGGAAAAACGGCATGGCCGCCACCTATGCCAAGGTCAAAACCGAAGACCAGAAAAAGCACCGCAGCCTGACCGACATTCTCGAGATCCTGAAAAATTCCACACTCGACGCGCATGTCCGCGACCGCGCCACCTTGATTTTCCAGAAGTTAGGCGAAGCCGAGTCCCGTGTTCACGACGTCCCGCTCGATAAAATCCACTTCCACGAAGTCGGCGCCGTAGACGCCATCATCGACATCGTCGGCTCCTGCATCGGCTTCCACCAGCTCAGCATCGACAAATTCGCCTGCTCGCCTCTTAACGTCGGCGGCGGCACCGCCAAAATGGCGCACGGCGTCTTGCCCGTGCCCGCTCCGGCCACCGCAGCTTTGCTGAAAGGGAAGCCAACCTACTCCAACGGCGTCCAGCGCGAACTCGTCACCCCGACCGGCGCAGCAATCGTCGCCTCGCTCTGCGACCACTTCGGCCCGCAGCCTCCAATGACCGTCTCCGCGATCGGCTACGGCGCGGGCACCGCCGACCTCGAAGGCCAGCCCAACGTCGTCCGCATCATGATCGGCCAACCCGCCGAAAAACTCGTCGCCGGCTTCGACGAAGAAATCTCCGTCATCGAAGCCAACCTCGACGACATGAACCCGCAGATCTACGGCTACTTCCTCGAAAAAGCTTTGGCCGCGGGCGCGCTCGACGTCTACACCACGCCGGTGCAGATGAAAAAGAATCGCCCCGGCACGCTGCTCACCGTCCTCTGCAAACCGCAAGACGCCAGCTCGCTCACCACATTGATCTTCGCGGAGACAACCACCTTCGGCGTGCGCACCACCACCGCGCATCGGCGCATCCTCCCGCGCGAACACGTCAGCGTGTCCACGACTTTCGGCGACGTGCGTATAAAACTTTCTCGCATCAACGGCCGCATCCAGCATGCCGCTCCTGAATTCGACGACTGCCGCAAACTCGCCGTGGAGAAAAACGTCCCGCTGCAACAAGTCATCACCGAAGCCCTCCGCCGCTACCAGGAAGGGCACTGAGAGTCACCCGAAACGAAAAACATGCCGCCAACGAAAAAATATTACCTAACGACTCCGATCTACTACACCAACGGCCTCCCGCACATCGGCCACACGTATTCCACGATCGTGTGCGACGCCATCCGCCGCTACAAGCGGATGCTCGGTTATGAAGTCATCCTCACCACCGGCACCGACGAGCACGGCGTCAACGTTGAGCGCAGCGCCAAAAAAGCCGGCATGCCCGAATCCGAATTCGTCGCAAAAATGGCTGCCGAATGGAAAGCGCTCTGGGACGAACTCGGCCTGCAGGGCGACGAATTCATCCGCACCACGGAAGTTCGCCACGCCCGCACCGTGCAATGGCTCTTTAAACTGTGCCGCGAAAACGGCTACATCTATCCCGGCCACTACACCGGCCAGTACTGCATTTTCGACAACTCGTACGTTGACGTGAAGCCCGGCGAGCCTTGCCCCGAATGTGGCCGCCCGACCGAAACTGTCACTGAAGACAACTATTTCTTCAAGCTCTCCGCGTTTCAGAACGTCCTGCTCGATTTCTACAAAAAGAACCCAGACTTCATTCAGCCCGAAGCGCGCCGGAATGAAGTCCTCGCGTTCGTCGAAGGCGGCCTGCGCGATCTCAGCATCACGCGCACTTCGATCCGCTGGGGAATTCCCGTTCCCGGCGAGGAGCCTCACGTCTTTTATGTTTGGTTCGACGCCCTCACGGCCTACCTCAGCGCCGTCGGCGGCCCCGAATTCGAGCGCCGCGGCTTCTGGCCCGCCGATCTGCATCTCGTCGGCAAGGAAATCATTCGCTTCCACGCGGTCTACTGGCCCGCGTTCCTGATGGCTGCGCAGCTTCCGCTGCCCAAACAAATCTGGGCACACGGCTGGCTCTTGATGGACAGCGCCAAGATGAGCAAGAGTCTCGGCAACGTCGTAAAGCCGCGCCCGATCGTTCACGTCCTCGGTCTCGACGCGCTGCGCTATTACTTGCTCCGCGAAACCGTGTTCGGCGCCGACGGAAACTTCAGCTATGACGCGCTCGTCCAGCGTTACAACTCCGATCTCGCCAACGGTCTCGGCAATCTCGCCAGCCGCACCGCCGCGATGATCACGAAAGATTGCGGCGGAAAAATCCCCCGCGTCAACGATCTAAAATCGCAAGACCAAGTGCTCGCGCAACTCGCACAAAAGACGATCAGCGAAGTTCTCGAGCAATACAACGCGCTCGGCTTCTCCAAAGCGCTCGAGCAAATCTGGTCGCTCATTTCCGCCGCTGACAAATACTTGACCACCGAGCAACCGTGGGCGCTCAAGGAAGCCGATAAAGAACGTCGTGATGCGATTCTTGCGACGACCGCCGAAGTCCTGCGCATCGTCACTGCCCTCGCGTATCCCGTTCTGCCCGAAAGCACGGTGAAAGTTTGGGCGTTACTCGGCCAGCAGACGCCGCTCGGCACCGTAAATCTCGAAAGTCTCAGCTGGGGCCAACTCAGGCCCGGCACGCAACTCGGCACGTCTCAACCGTTATTCCCCCGCATCGACAAAGCGGAAGCCATAGAGAGGATGGAAGCCATGGAGAACGAAGCACAGAAAGCGCCGCCGCCAACCGCAGCGGCAACACCCGCAGCCGCACCTGCTAGCGCCGCGGGAGCAGCACCCGCACCAGAAGGCGTGCAGCGCATCGGCATCGAAGATTTCGCCAAAGTCGAAATGCGCGTCGGCCAGATCAAAACCGCCGAGCGCATCGTCGGCGCCGACAAATTGCTCAAGCTCACCGTAGACATCGGCACCGAAATCCGCCAGATCTGTGCCGGCATCGCGCAATTCTATGAGCCCGAAAAATTGATCGACCGCAAGGTGGTCGTTGTCACCAACCTCGCCCCGCGCAAACTACGCGGCGTCGAATCCAATGGCATGATCGTCGCCGCCAGCATCGGCCCCGAAGGCCGCCCCGTCCTCGCCGGCTTCCACGAGGACGTAGAAATCGGCGCCCGCCTGAAGTAGGCGCGGGCTAAAAAGCAATTTTGCAATCTTGAAGACGATCGGTGCATGCACACCGATCTTGGATCCTCGACCGAACCATGCAACTCATCGATTCACACGCGCACATCGACTATCCGCAATTCGCGGACGATCGCGACGCCATGTTCGATCGCGCTCGCGCTGCCGGCGTCGAACACATCCTCGCCATCGGCACAGGCCCGGGCCCCGAAAAACTCGATGCCGCGATCGAATACGCCGACAAATACGACTGGATCTACGCCAGCATCGGCATCCACCCGCACGAAGCGAAAGAGGTCACGCAGCAACACCTCGACAAGCTTGCCGAACTCGCAAAACATCCGAAAGTAATCGCCTGGGGCGAAATCGGCCTCGACTATTTCTACGATCACTCCCCGCGCGACGTGCAAGACCGCGTCTTCCGCGACCAGATGGCGCTCGCGCACCAGGCCAAACTCCCGATCATCATTCATTGCCGCGACGCCTGGCCCGACACGCTCAACGTTCTCGAAGACGCCTGGAAGCCCACCGGTCTCGGCGGCATCCTCCACTGCTTCACTAGCACGATCGAAGACGCCCAGCGCGGCCTCGACATGGGCTTCATGATCTCCTTTGCGGGCAATTCAACCTATCCGAAGGCGTCGAACATTCGCGAAGTTGCGAAGGCTTTGCCGCTCGAGAAAATGCTGATCGAAACAGATTCTCCGTTCCTGGCGCCGCAGCAATATCGCGGCAAGCGCAACGAACCTGCCTATGTTGCCGAAGTAGCAAAGGCGATTGCATCTGTGAGAAACTTGGGCGCAGAAGAAGTGGCCGCAGCAACCGCCGCAAATTTTCGCCGCTTCTTCAAGCTGGACACGAAGCCGCAAACGGCTTCGTGACGCACAGGGACTTGGCCTTGACGGAGGCCTCGCTTCGCGCACTCGCAGCCGCCAGGGTCGTTCGACACGGTGAATTTGATTGACGGTTTTGTAAGCGCACAGGATACTGTGCGGTCCCTTGAATCGGTGTTTCGGGACTGACGTTCGCAGCACGAAGTGCGTCAGGGCGTTGCGACTGAAAGGTTTATGCAGGCAGGGAGGAAAGCCATCGCGCTGCTCACAGCCAGGGAGATTTTCGATCTCGTTCGAGACGATCTCGTCCTTGTGGAAGAAGAACTGACGCGACAAACCGCGACTGCTTTTCTGCCGGTTTCCGAAATCACGAGCTATCTCCTTGGCGGAGGAGGCAAGCGTCTTCGCCCCGCGCTGCTGCTGCTCTCCGCGCGCTATGCCGGTCACCGCGGCCCATCCGCGATCAAGCTCGCCGCCGTCGTCGAACTCCTTCACAGCGCGACGTTGATTCACGACGATGTCATCGACAGCGCCGATACGCGCCGTGGCCGCCCTTCCGCGAATTCGCGCTGGGGCAATCATCGCAGCGTACTCGCCGGCGACTGGCTCTACATGCAGTCGTTTCAGATGGCGCTCGAAGAGCGAAATTTCCGAATTCTCGATGTTCTGATCGACCTCACGCAAAAAATGGTCGAAGGCGAACTGTTGCAGCTCGCGAAAATCGGCCGCATGGACATCACCGAAGAGGACGCGCTGCAGCTCGCGACCTACAAGACCGCCTGTCTCTTCAGCGGCTGCGCGCGCCTCGGCGCCGTCCTCGGTGCCGCCGATGATACAGACGAACTCGCGCTCGCCGAATACGGCCGCTATGCTGGGCTAGCGTTTCAGTTGGTTGACGATCTTCTCGATTTCACCGCCTCCGCACAGCAGTTGGGCAAGCCCGTTCTCAGCGATCTGAAGGAAGGCAAAGTTACTTTGCCTTTGATCTATGCGATGGAAAACGGCCATCGCCACGCACGAGAATTGGTCGCCCGCGTTCTAGAAGAAAAGGAATTCGACTCCGTAAAGCCGGAAACCTTGGTCGCGCTTGTCCGTGAATCCGGCGCTCTCGATCGCGTGCGCTCGCTCGCACATGACTACGCACGCCGCGCAAAAGCGAGCCTGAACGGCAGCAATTCCGAATACGCCCGCGCGCTGATGACGGTGCCCGACTTCATCCTCGAGCGCGAAAACTAAGTTCCAACAACCCCAGTAAGCCAGGAAGTCCACCATGCTTCCGTTCAAGCTCATCTATCATCCGCGCTACGACCTGAACCTCGGCGCCCACGTTTTCCCCTCGCAAAAATTCCGGTTGATCGCCGAGACTCTGCTGAAAGAAAAAATCGCGACGCCGCAGGATTTTCTCGAACCGAAACCAGCCAGCGACGAAGACCTGCTGCGCGTTCACACCCAGGACTGGGTCGAGAAACTGAAGAACGGAACGATGACTCCGTACGAAGTCGCGAAGCTGGAAGTCCCGTATTCGGTGGAACTACGCGATGCCGTTTGGCTCGCCGCTGGCGGGACGATTCTCGCAGCGCAGTCAGCGTTGCGAGACGGATTCGGCTGCAACATCGGCGGCGGCTTTCATCACGCGCACGCGAACCACGGCGAAGGATTTTGCGCGATTCACGATGTCGCAGTGGCGATTCGCCGGATGCAAGCCGACGGCGCGATTCGCAAAGCGATGGTGATCGACACGGATGTGCACCACGGCAACGGAACCGCCGCAATCTTCGGCGATGATGAAAGTGTCTTCACGCTTTCGATCCATCAGCTCAACAACTATCCTCCGTATAAGCCGCCATCGAATCTCGATTTGAACATGTGGAATCGCGCCGACGACGAAGAATATCTCGACGAGTTGATTCCTGCCGTGCATAAATCGATCGGTGAATTCCTTCCCGACATGATTTTTTACGTCGGCGGAGCAGATCCATTCTGCGAAGACCAACTTGGCGGCCTCTCGTTGACGAAGAATGGATTGATCGAGCGCGATCGCAAAGTGTTTGAAGAAGCGCGGCGCATCGGAATCCCCGTCGTCACAACACTCGCCGGCGGCTACGCGCGCCAGGTGGAAGACACCGTCCGCATCCACTTCAACACGATCGTCACCGCCCGCGAGGTCGCGGGAATCTACCCGTCAGCGAATGCTGCAGCGAATTGAGTTGGTCGTTCGCGCGTCGCAGGCGGACACTGTGCCTAGAGTGAGTGCTGAGATCCTTCGCCGTCCTTCAGACGGCTCAGGATGACACCCAAACAAAAGGCTATTGAGTAGATGCGCTCGCGCTGGCTTGGCCTAGCGCTTGGTGGATGGCCGAGATGAGAGATTTTTGGGAGCCTTCCTCGTCGTAACCCTCGGCGCGGTAGACGATTTTTCCGGAACGGTCGAGGATCACGATCGTCGGAAACGAATTGATGCTCAGTAGCCGATCGAGTCCGTCGGCAAAAACCACCGTCATCTGCGGCTTGGTTTCTTTCAAGTAAGGCACGACGAGCGTTTCGTCTTCATCGCAATCGGCAGCAAGAAATACGAGATCGCGATTCTGCTGGAAGCTCAGCGCGACGCGATCAAACTGCGGTTCGAGCGCGCGGCATGGACCGCACCACGTCGCCCAAAAATTGACCACGAGAATTTTGCCCTTCTCGCCCGATAGCGGCAGAGCAGAGTTATCGCTGACGCGACGCAACGTAAAGCCGAACGGATCCGTCACGCCGAAATTCTTCATCACGGCTGTCGATTTCGGCGGCGCTGCGTTCAGTTCATCGTACGTCTTGAGTAGATAGCCGCCAAGACCGTCGTCGGAACCGTGCGCGAGGCGCCAGACGTTGCCGAGTTTCTGTCGTGTTTCGCGGCGCTCGTTCGCCGTCTTCGCGCCCTCGAAGAGTGAAAACGCCCGCGCATATTGCTGAATCGCTCGCGGCAAGTCTTTGTTTAACTCGGCGATCTCGCCCATCTTTTCGGCGGCGACGGAGCTGGGCTCAAACGCGTACGCATCTTCAAAATCTTTCTCCGCCTTCACATTGTCTTTCAGTTTCATATACAGGCGTCCGCGAAACACGAGCACGGTCATGCGATCGTGATTCTTGCTCGCAAGAAATTCCGCCTGCGACACTTTTGGAGACTTCTCATCGTCGGGGCGATTCACAAACTCGAGCACACGCGTTGCGTAGCTCACAGCGCGCTTCAAACCGGCCTCATCGCCGAATTGCTCCAGTAGCTGGACCGCGATGAGCTCCATCGAGATGTCGTCGGGATTGAGCGCGATGATGCGCTCGGCGTAGTTCATCGCTCGAGTGTTGTCGCGGAGTTGCAGGCTGGACTCCACGAGCGCGCGATAGATGCGGGTGCGCTGCGGCGCTTCGGGGTATTTCTGTAGGAACGCTTCGAGGTTGCGGACGAGCGCCGCGCGATCGTTGCCGGCGCTGTCGATCGCTTGCTGCAACTCTTCGTCGGGAGCCGGATGAGTCTGCGCGTCGCTCTGCTTGCCTGCTGATTTCGGAGGAGGCGACGACTGTTGAGCAAGCTGCGCGATGCAAACAACGCATGCCGCCAACAGGGAAGCAAGGACGACCGTTAGGGCTCGCGCGCACCGTCGCATTTACCCCATTCTATGCAAAATGGGGTGAATCGCGCGAACTACGATGCGGTGACGCGGATTTCGCCGGAAATTGTGTGGACTTCGACGCGGCCGCCGCCGTTGCCCATGCGGGCGCGCAGCGAGTGCTTGCCTTGCTCCTCGATGACGATCGGCACGTCAGTTTTGATTTGTCCGGAAGCGGCTTCAGCAGAGAGACGGAAATTCGCATTGCTCGGAACACCGAGGTGTACGACGCCCGACGCCGTCTTGAGATCCCAGTAGCTCGTGTCGCCGGGGTTGCCTTGCACGTTCACGGTGCCGGAGACCGCGTGGGCTTTCACGTCACGCGTTGCGCCCTGGACTTCGACGGTGCCGCTTGCGGTGTCGGCATCGACGCGACCCTCGGGACCGATGATTTGTGTTCCTCCAGAGAGCGCGCTGATGCGAACGTCGCCTTTGATCTTGGAAGCGGTCACGCTGCCAGATGCGCTCGATGCGCGGAGATCGTCGCCGATACCTTGTGCGTCGATGGAGCCGCTCAACGTGTTGAGCGTCGTTTGACGATCAACGTTATTTACAGTAATCGAGCCTGACACCGAATCGACTTTCACCGGCCCGCGTATATTGGAAATCTGTTGCGAGCCTGAAACGACCTGCGTGCTGATCTCGGTGTCGTGCGGAACTTCGATTGTGTAGGCGATCGAAACGTTGTGAATCTTGCCCAAATCTTTGCCTACGCGAATCGTGTCGCCTTTTTGCTCGATCGGCGGACCGCCGACAATTGTGTCGACGCGCCCTTGCGGGCTGCCGAATCCTATGCCGGAAGCACGAACGTCGCCGTGAATGTGAACTTTGTTGTCGGAGCTTCCGGTGATAGTGACATTGCCCGAGGCGCTGGAAAGTTCGAGGCGGATCGGCGCGGCCACCGCGAAGCTGCGATCGAAGGCACCGGTGGCGGCGGGGCCAACCTGGCAGCCGGACGCGACGAGGGTAAGCGCAACGACTGAGGTTCTCAAGATAACGTTTCGTTGGCGGTGCTTCATATTTTCTCCATCACAGCCGCAATCCACGGACTCAGAAGTGGTTTCCAAACGGACAACATGCCTGTCAGCGCTTCTGCGGCAATCGTACTCACAACCAGATACGCAAGTTGGGGAGATTATGTTCCGAGGAAGGCTGTGACTCAAGTCTGGCTCGAATTCGACGTGTTGACACCCTGCCTGGGCGAGCTGAACTGACGCCCTATGCCGGACGAGCTGGGCCTGCGGAGGCCGGGCGCTTGAGCGCTTCGTTGAGCGATCCCTGGCGGTAGCCTTCGAGGTCGAGTGCGACGTAGGCGAAGCCGACAGCTTTGAGGCGTGCGGAAATTTCGGCGGCCATTTCGGGGCTGAACGCGCGCGACATTTCTTCCGGCGCGATTTCGACGCGTGCGAGCTTGTCGTGCAGGCGCACGCGAAATTGCTGGAAGCCGAGATCGCGCAGCACTGCTTCGCCTTGTTCGATCAGGCCAAGGCGCTCTGGCGTCACTTCGGTGCCGTAGGGCACGCGCGACGCGAGGCACGCCGATGCCGGGCGATTCCATGTGGGCAAGTTCGCGCGTTGCGATAGCTCGCGAATTTCACTCTTGCGCATCCCTACATCGAGCAGAGGCGCGAGGACGCGATGCTCTTTTGCGGCGCGATGGCCGGGCCGAAAATCGAGCGTGTCGTCGGCGTTGACACCGTAGGCGGTGGCGTTGAATCCGCGCTCCAGCGCGATCGCATCAAGTACGGTAAACAGCTCGTCTTTGCAGTGAAAGCAGCGATCCGCGGCGTTTGCGCGATAGGCCGGATTTTCCATCTCGTGCGTTTCGACGAACTCATGATGAATGCTATGCGCGCGAACGAAAATTTCAACGACGTCGCGATCATGCGTCGAATAGCTCGGCGAAAGCGCCGTGACCGAAAGCGCACGATTGCCGAGCGCCTTCTGTGCCGCCCACGCGAGATACGCCGAATCCGCTCCGCCCGAAAGCGCGACGATCACCGAAGGCAACGCTGCAAGATTCGCCAGCAACTGGCGCTCTTTCTCGTCGGCGGAGAGCCCATCGGTTTGAGGGATTCGGATTTGAACAATCGCAGCCATGTCGAAAATTCAGTATAGCGCAAAGGTTCGATGGGATGGCGCGGCGGAAGAGACGCAAGACGCAGGGATCGCGCGGACATGGGGCGCAGCAGTGCTGCGCCCGTACGACGTTTTGCCAAGACGCGATGGAAAAACGCCGGCAAGATGCCGGCGCTACTTGAAATCGAGCAGCACGTCGACGGTGTGCTTTGCGTCGTCGGGCTGGACCCAGTGGCCGACGTTGTCGTAGTGGACCGGCAGGGTGCCGAAAATGTCGTGCGGTTTCGTTTCGAGCTTCGTCAGCAAATCCTCCAAAATTGTCTTGTCGAACACTTCGCCCTGCGGAATGCTCCACGCATCGCGCAACTTCTTCTCCGCGCCGGGCGACAACCCCGTAATCGTCAGCGCATTAAATTTGTACGATCCGCCTTCGTCAACGCGCACCCGATACGAAACCGCGTGCGCCTGATCGTCATAATTCGCGACTGGATCGATCTTCGCCTCGAGATATCCAACGTGCGCGTATTCTTCGCGAACGCGCTCGAGCCCCGCTTCGATCGCCATCCCGTCCGCGACATCGCCCGGCTTCAGTCCCAAGTCGCCGTTCAACGTCGTCGTCGACAGCAAGGAATTGCCCGACCACTCGACGCCCTTCCATTTGTAAATATCGCCGGGCGCAACCGGGACGAACACCGGAATCTTCTCCGGTAATTTCTGATTCGGATTTCCCGTGAGCCGAATTTCCGGCGGCCCAAGCTTCGCGCGCAGATATCCCTGTTTCTGGTAAACGGGCCGCACCTGCTCCACCAGAAAAAGATCGATCGCCATGCGCGAATACGGCTTGCCCTTCAATTCCGCAAGCTGCTGCTGGACGGTCTTCGATTCGTTCAACGACGCGTCACTGAACTCCATTTTCTCGATCGAAAGCGAGCTGCCCTCGATGTGAAACTCCTGAACGCTGCCTTCGCCATTCGGATTCGCAACGACGCTATGTTCAACCGCCGCCTGCAATCCATGCGTCCCGAGAAACTGGCTCACCGCATCCGCGGCCTGGTCGACCACGGCGCCCGCGCTCGGCAGCGTACCGTTATAAAACGGGATCTTCGCGCGAATCGCGTCGTTCAATTCGCCGTCGGTAAACCACGGCAAATTATCGAAATACGATGGGATACGCTCCGCCTCTTCTAGATGAAACAAGAGCACGAGCCCGTCGGCGCGCGAATTGAAATTGTATTTGACGTGAGCAAAGAGGCCGGACTGAACGAGCTTGTCGGCAGCGCCTTGCAGATCGTCTTTGCCAACCTGCTGCCCGATCTGAAGGCCGCTGATCCCAGTGACTTGATCGTTGGTGAACGTCTTCAGCCCGTCGGATTTTACTTCGCGAAGAACCGTCGTCGAATTGCTCTGTGCGGCGGGTGAGGGAGGAGCTTGAGCTTCGGCAATCGATGCAAACGGAGTACAAACCGACGCCGAAATGAATAACGTAAGCGCGAACGTGCGCATGCAACCTGGCATGTGCGTAGTTTACCGGAAATGCGTAGGGAGGTTGCAACCTGCTCGAGATCGCGAAGGTCGGAGGCGATTGGTTGAAAAACCGAAGCGGGCTGGGCTATTCGACAGTAACCGACTTCGCCAGATTGCGCGGCTGATCGACGTCGCATCCGCGCCGAATCGCGATGTGATACGCCAAAAGCTGCAGCGGAATAATCTCCAGCAACGGCGCCAGCAATTCCGGAGCCGACGGCACTTCCAGCACATGATCCGACGACTTCCGCGCAAGCTTATCGCCTGTCGTCACGATCGAAATCACGATCCCGTCGCGCGCCTTCACTTCCTGAATGTTCGAAACGCTCTTTTCATAGCGCGTCACCGAGTCTGGATCGCTCTCATCGTGCGTCGCCAGCACCACCACCGGCAAATTCTCATCGATCAGCGCATTCGGCCCATGCTTCATTTCGCCGGCAGGATAACCCTCAGCGTGAATGTACGAAATTTCTTTCAATTTCAAAGCGCCTTCGAGCGCGATCGGGTAATGAATGCCACGCCCTAAATAAAGGAAATCCGTATGACGAAACAGTTGCCGCGCGAGCGTCTCGTACACGCCCGACTCTTCCAACTGCAGCACCGTCTCAATCTTGTGCGGAATCCGCGTGAACTCCTGCAAGAACGATTTCGACTGCTCCGCGCTCAATTTCCCCCGTACCTGCCCCAAATGCGCCGCCAGCAGCAACAACGCCGTAAGCTGCGACGTAAACGCCTTCGTAGAAGCCACGCCAATCTCCGGCCCCGCATGCGTCAAGATCGTGCCCGCCGCTTCGCGCGTCACCATGCTGCCCATCACGTTGCAAATCGCCAGCGTCGGCGAACCCTTCATCTTCGCTTCACGCTGACCCGCCAGTGTGTCGGCCGTTTCGCCCGATTGAGAAATGCAAACCGTCAGCGTCTTCGAATCCAGAATCGGATCGCGATACCGGAACTCGCTTCCGTAATCGACTTCCACCGGAATGCGCGCCAGCCGCTCGATCATGAACTTTCCGGCGAGCCCCGCGTGCCAACTCGTGCCGCACGCAACGATGCGCACATGCTGGAAATCACGGAATTGCTGCTCCGTGATCTGCATGTCGTCCAAAAAGATTTTGCCGGTGTCCTGCGAAATCCGCCCCAGCAGGGTGTCGCGCACGGCGCGCGGCTGCTCGAAAATTTCCTTCTGCATGAAGTGCTTGTAGCCGCCCTTTTCCGCCATGATCGGATCCCACGCCACATGCTGCGCGGGCCGCTCGACGGGCCGCCCATCGTGATCCATCACCTTGACGCCGGCCGGAGTCAGAACAGCGATGTCGCCATCAGCCAAAAAGAAAATCTTGCGCGTATGCTCCAGCAGCGCCGGAATATCGCTCGCAACGAAATATTCGCCGTCGCCAAGTCCGATCACCGACGGCGGACCAAGCCGCGCCGCCACAATCTTCTGCGGTTCGCGCGCCGACAGCAGCACCAGCGAATAAATCCCGCGCAGCTGCTTCAGCGATTGCCGCACTGCTTCTTCCAGGCACAGCTTGCCGCCCTGCGAATTTTTCTCGACGAGGTGCGCCACGATCTCCGTGTCCGTCTCCGTGACGAACTTATGCCCCTCGGCCTGCAGCTGTTCCTTCAGCTCCAGATAATTTTCGATGATGCCGTTGTGTACGACGACGTAATTGCCGGTGCAATCCCGATGCGGGTGCGCGTTTTCTTCCGTCGGCCGTCCGTGAGTCGCCCAGCGCGTGTGCCCGATGCCGTACGTTCCTTCGATCGGCGCCTTCGCCAGCGCCTCTTCCAGATTGCGCAGCTTGCCCGGCGCGCGCCGAATCTCGAGCTTGCCTTCTTTGGTGACGACCGCGATGCCCGCCGAGTCGTAGCCGCGATACTCCAGCTTCCGCAGGCCTTCAACGATGACGGGGACAACTTTTTTCGAACCGATATAGCCGACAATTCCGCACATGCGGGGACTTCTCCTGGCGCTTACTGATGCCGCGCTTTCTGTCGTGAATCCGCTGCTAACCTGGTGCTGGGAACACTACTGCCTGATGCGAAAAGCGTAACACGTGGCTTTTGTGTGGACAGGGTGACGTTGGTACCGATGTGGCTTAGGAGTGGCGTACTAGGAGAGCACAGCGCCTAACTACCGCAATTTCAGCTATATAGCAGCTATAGCACCAGGAGAGATTTTGTAGGGGCGGGCTTCAGCCCGCCCTCGATCCTTACCTACCATCGATCCGTCTGTCGCGCCCGATCGCGGGCCGCCGTCGCGCCTTCAATCCACAATCTCGAACCGGTATTCCTCGATCACCGGATTCGTCAGCACTTCCTTCGAAATCTTCTCCAGCTGCTTCTGCGCCTCGTCGCGATTCCACCCATCCAGATTCAGCACAAAAAATTTCCCCTGGCGAACATCTTTGATTTCGCCATAGCCCAGCCCCGTCAGCGCGTGATGAATCGTCTGCCCCTGAGGATCGAGAACCGTGCGCTTCGGCATAACCCAAACGTGTGCTTTCATGGCCACGAATTATAGCATTGCCGCGCGAGCCTTCGACGATTGGCACGAAGTCGCAAACAGAAATCAATCCGACTACTCTGCGGAAACACTCAAAAAGATCGGCTTTACCAGCGCTTCAATCTTTTCTGCCATCTGTTCAGCAGGAATCCGCTTCGGCGTCTGATACCAGGTGCGAGCCGCGCCAAACATGGCCCAAGCCGCTGTGGTTGCCAGAAGATCGCGATCCGTACCCGGTTTCGCGGCGTGTTTCTCCCCGCCCTCGCGGAAAATATTCTCGACGGCCGGAATAATGGAGCTTTCCAGCGGCATCTTGGCCAGTTCCGAGGGGCAGTTCGTGCTCTCCGTCAGATAGTCGCAAACTCCCAACGCGATCGCCCGCAGGGCGCCATCACAATTGTCAAAGGAAAGACCGCGCCGCTGGATCAACTCGCGAAACCTTGTCTCCGTCATAGCCGCCAGCAGGGCATTCTTATCGGGATAATGAAGGTAGAAAGTCGCCCGATTGAGCGTAGCCTCGTCCGCGATCTCCTGAACCGAGATGTCCGCGAATTCCTTGCGATTCAGCAACCTGGCAAGGGCTTCCATGAGCATCCGCCTGCTCCGAACGACACGCGGATCGACGGTTTCTGCCGAGGCTGCGGGTTGGGGTTGGGATAGCTGCGTCATTTCTGTAAGTATATCACTCCCAAGGCATTAGACGACATAAGAGGCGTAATAGACGCATGTTGATTTATTTTCAAAAGACCTGTAATCAACAAGTGTTGTTTATGCATCTAATGTCGCATAGGAGGACTCAAGCCATGCCAACTCTTCTCAAGATCGATTCCAGCCCGCTTTACGAACGTTCCGTCTCCCGTCAGCTGACCACTGCATTCACGAACAAGTGGGCGTCTGCGCATCCTCAGGGAACGGTCATTGACCGCGACCTGAACGCAACGGATATCCCGCCACTTACAGGTGCATGGGTGGGAGCCGCCTACACGCCAGAGCAGGCTCGCAGCGCGGACCAGCAAAAGGCGCTCGAGCTTTCGGATACCTTTATCGCCGAACTCCAACGAGCCGATGAATATGTCTTCGGCGTGCCTATGCACAATTTCAGCGTGCCATCACCCCTGAAACTTTGGATCGATCAAATCGCGCGCGTCGGCAAAACCTTCTCTTATGACGGTGGAACGCCGAAAGGGCTGCTCGCCGGAAAAAAGGCGACGTTCATCATCGCCACCGGCGGCAAATACGACGCCCAGACGCAGCTCGCCTCTTTCAATTTCGTCGAGCCGTATCTGCGATCGCTCTTCGCTTTTCTCGGCGTGACCGACGCGACGTTCATCACCGCGGGCGGCACTTCGGCGTTAAATTTCGGCCAGGATCGCCAGACGTTCCTCGCGCCTCACATCGAGGCTGTACACGCCCACGCTCTGGCAACGTAAGGCGCGCCTGCTCGCGCGAAAGCACCAATTTACCAAACGAACGGAAGAGAGGCGCGGCGAATCTCTCTTCCGTCACCGCGCACAATCGCCACAAATCAACTCACTGCAGATGCGACACCACATACCCTTCCGACAGCACCTGCGTATACACGTACACATACGCGTCGGCAGCTTGGGCGATGAGCGGCGCGCCTACACCTTGAATTCCACTCGTATCCCCGCCGAACTCCTTCCAGAATTCTGATTTGCCCGTTTTTACGTCGACCCGAAAGACGCGCGATCGCCTGTCTCCCGTCCGATTCGAAACAGCAAACACTTCGCGATCATCGGGCGCCCACCCGATCACGCCGTATTTCGGATCGAGTGACGGAATCGCCGTAAACTTGTTTTCCTGCATCGACCAAGCGCCCCAGATTCCATCCGGGCCGCGCATCGCTACCCAGCTTCCATCGTGCGAAAACACCGTCCCACTGTAGCCTTCTGGCGTTAGCGCCTTCGACTCGCCGGTCTGCGTATCGATCAGGTACGTGCGCTGGCCCTTTCCGGGTTCCGCGCCGTTGGCAATCAGATGCTTTCCATCAGGCATGTATCTCACCCTGTTATACGAGACGTTGTCGTGGGTCAGCGTGCGCCCCTCGCCGGCGCCCGTCGGGACAAGCTTCAACGTGGTCGCGGTGAGGTCCTGCGTTACAACCCACTTTCCGTCCGGCGAAAGAGCTCGCGCCAAGCCTTCACCCAAGCGTGTCGGAGGTGATCCATCCGTGCTGCGCAGGAAGACAGTGTAGTTCGGCCCTCCGCCTTCAGCTTCTTCTTCGAACAATACTTGCTTGCCGTCGCGGCTGATGTCGCGCATGTAAGTCCATCCGAGCCATCCCAATTCCACTTCGGCCTTAGCTCCCGGAGGCATACCCCTCGCGTTCAATCGCAGGCGATGCGCGATCGCCAAGACTTTCCCGTTTCGAATGTCCTGTATCCACAATCCTCCCGGAATATTCGCCAGTGACCTGCGTTTGCCATCCAGCGAAACCGCATAGAGGTTATTCTCTGCGCCAGCGTCGGAAGCGGAAAACCAGAGTTCCGAGCCTGATGGCGACCAGATGACGCCTTCCGCGGAATTCCACCCCGTCGACAACTTTTTTTCTTTGCCATCCAGTCCGATAACCGCGATCGATCCCCGGTCGTCGCCGATCGTGTTTTCATGATCGAGAAACGCGATCGATTTTCCGTCCGCCGAGATCTTCGGATTGCTGATCCAGTTGATCGTGTCCAGCAACACGGTTCCGATCGGATACTCGAGTCGCCAATGCCCGGTCTCCGGCACCAAATGCACGACGGCCAGCTTTTCGCCGTCGGCGCTCCAGTCCGCATCCTGCACATTTTCCAGCATCGGCCGCGGCGTTCCACCGTTATAGTTGACTCTCGCCAATGTCCCGGTTGTTGCGTATCCGCCTCGAATCGATGAGTTGAGGCGAATCGCCAGTTCTCCTTTGCTCGATACGGACAGAATCTCCACGTTCTTGAACGGCAGCTCGCGCTCCCCCAGAGAATCGACCGGCGCGATGAACAACTGCGCGTCGCTTCCTTCCCAAGTAGCGTTGTAGATCACGCTGCCATCGGGCGTGAACCGTGCGTTCCCCATAAATCCGGCGCGAAACGTGATTTGCCGGTATGTCGGCGTCGGCGCCGGTTTGTCATGACCAAGCCACCAGCCGGCTCCGAGCATCGCCGCGGCCAGCACGAGTCCCGCGCAGTAAATCGCTGCCTTCGAACTTTTCTTTTCCGGTGGCAGCGCGATGGGAGCCTGCGCCCCGGTCTTCGATCCGGAGATTTGCGACACCGCTTCCAGCGCGAACGCCAAATCTTTCGCCGATTGGAATCGCTGTTCCGGTGATTTCTCCAAACACCGGCGCACGATTTTTTCGAGAGCCGGCGCCACGGGCAGCTTCGTGTCCGTGAGTTCGGGCACATCTTCTTTCAGGATCGCCGTCATCGTCTCGGGCGAGGAGTCGCGTTGAAACGCGCGCTTGCCCGATAGCATTTCGTAAAGCACCACGCCGAACGAAAACATGTCCGTGCGAGCATCCACTTGCCCGCCGCGCACTTGCTCCGGCGCCATGTAGCTCACCGTACCCATCACGATGCCCGCTGCCGTGTGCTGGGTCATCGTCGCGCCGTCCACACCGGGCGTTTCCTTCGCCGACATTTTTGCGAGGCCGAAATCGAGAATCTTCACTCGGCCATCGCGGCAAACGTAAAGATTGTCGGGTTTCAGATCGCGGTGAACGATGCCTTTGTCATGCGCAGCCGCAAGTCCGTTCGCGATCTGCACCGCGTATTCGATCGCCTTGCGCTGCGGAATCGGACCTTTTTCAAGGACTGCGCGCAAACTTTCGCCTTCGAGCAATTCCGAGACGAGATACGGCGACCCGTCGCGCGTTCCGACGTCGTAAATCGCCAGAATGTTGGGATGATTCAGCGCAGCGACAGCTTGCGACTCTTGCTCGAATCGCCTCAGTCGCTCAGCGTCTGTCGCGAACGACTCCGGCAAAATCTTGATCGCCACCTCGCGCCCCAGCCGTGAATCGCGCGCCCGATACACCTCGCCCATTCCACCCGCGCCAATCTGCGACTGGATTTCATACGGCCCAAGTTTTGTCCCCACAGGGATGGGCATAGAGTCCCGCGATTATACGCACCACCCCTCAAAAAGCAACGTACGCCAGCCCAACCAGCGGTCGACGCATTGTCGTAGGGGCACGGCACGCCGTGGCCGCCTTCATACCGAAAAGGCGTGTCGTCACCACCGCTGCGGATTGATCCCGTCGTATTGTTAGACCACAGCCCTAACCTGTCATTCCGAGCGGAGCGAGCCGACGGTTTTTCTTCGCGTTCGCTTCCTGCGAAGGCGTCGGCTCGCGCAGAGAGGTACTCGGCGCCATCGCGTGGTTTTGGCGCGATGAATCTTTCTTCGATCCTTACGACGAAGACAACCTCCTTGACGACAATCCCCGAATCAAAGACCATGCCCGGATGCAAATTTCAAAATCCTTGCCCTACCGCTCCCTGACTCTCTGTCTCGCAATCATCGCAGCACTCATATCCGCGACGAACGCCGTCGCCCAATCCAAACGCCACCTCGGCCCCGACGACTTCTACCGCATGCGCGAAGTCGGCGACCCGCAGCTCTCCCCGGACGGCAAATGGATCGCCTACACCGTCACCACCATGAATCGCGAGCTCGATCGCCTCGAAACGCAAATCTGGACGGTCGACTGGGAAGGCACGCAAAGTCTGCAAATGACCTACGGCCCGGAGTCCGCGTCGTTCCCGAAATGGAGTCCCGACGGGAAGTATTTGTCTTTCCTGTCGTCGCACAAAGATGAAAAGGGAGAAGGGAAGACGCAAATCTGGCTGCTCGATCGTCGCGGCGGCGAAGCTCAGCCTTTGACCGATGTGAAGCGCGACATCGAGAGCTATTCGTGGTCGCCCGACGGAAAAAAGATCGTGCTGCAATTGAGCGGTGAGGAAGAAGCTACGACCGACGGCGACAAGAAAACGAACAAGGCGCCGAAACCAATCGTGATCGATCGCTACCAGTTCAAACAGGACATTGAAGGCTATCTGACCGACTCGTCGCGCAGCCAGATTTCGATTTTCGATGTCGCCGACAAGAAGCTGGAGGTGCTGACGAGCGATCGCCGGTACGATGATCAAGACGCGACGTGGTCCCCGGACAGCTCGAAGATTGCCTTCGTCAGCGACCGCACCAGCGATCCCGATCAAACCAGCATCGAGGAAATCTACGTAGTCGACGCGAAAGCCGGTGCGACTCCGCAGAAAATCGCGTCGTGCGATTCTCCCAGCGGCCAGCGCATACGCTGGAGCCCCGATGGCAAATCGATCCTTTACATGGAAGGCTTCGAGTTGAAGTACGGCGCGTACAGCCAAAACTCACTCCGCGTCGTTTCGTCCTCCGGCGGCACGCCGAAAAAACTCGCCGAAAAACTCGATCGCGGAATTATCGCGCCGGAATTCACCGCAGATGGCCAGGCGATCACATTCGCTTTCGACGATGACCGCAGGGTTTACATCGGTCGCGTGCCGGTCAGCGGTGGCGAGGTCGAACGAATCACGCACGGCGACGCCGTCATCGAACAGCGAACCTCCGCCGGTGGCCACACGGCGGTGACCGCGGCAACCGACTCTGCACCTTCCGAAGTGTTCGCGCTCGAATCCGGCAAGCTGCGCAAGCTCTCTTCGCAAAATGACGCGTGGCTCAGTGAAGTTCAACTCGGCGCGGTGGAGGATTTCTCAGCGAAAGCCAAAGACGGCAACGAAGTCCACGGCCTGATGACCAAACCGCCCGACTATCAGGCGGGCAAAAAGTATCCGCTCATTCTCTGGATGCACGGCGGCCCCGACATGCAGGACGACCATGCCTTGCTATTCGATTTATATCCGCTCGCGGTCGAGCGACAGATGTTTGCCGCGCAAGGCTACGTCGTGCTCGCAGTGAACTATCGCGGCGGCAGTGGGCGCGGCGCAGCGTACACGAAAGCCATCGCCGCGGATTGGGGGCAAAAAGAAGTTCTGGATGTAACCGCGGCTGTCGATTATGCGATTTCAAGCGGCGTTGCGGATCCCAATAAACTCGGCGTCGGTGGCTGGAGTTACGGCGGAATGATGACCGATTTCACCATCGCGTCCGACCCACGTTTCAAGGCAGCGATGGCCGGCGCGGGTATCGGCAACGAACTCGGAATGTATGGCAGCGATCAGTATATCCGCCAGTACAACAACGAAATCGGTCCGCCGTGGAAAAATCTCGACACGTGGATCAAGATTTCGTATCCCTTCTACCATGCGGATCGCATCAAGACGCCGACACTATTCATGGTCGGCCGCTCCGACTTCAACGTTCCGCTAGTCGGCACCGAGCAAATGTATCAGGCGCTTCGCACGATCGGCATTCCGACGCAGCTCGTAATCTATCCGGATCAATTCCACATTTTCACGCGACCCAGCTACGTCCACGATCGCATGGAACGTTACCTCGCGTGGTGGGATAAATATCTCAAACAGTAAGCGTGATTTGTTGAAAAAACGATGGGGCGGGAAAATCGGTGGGTCGGACTTTGAATGGCTCCATTCGACGGGACCAACGCGGTGATCGCGAGTTCAAACAATCGTGAAAATGCGAGAGTTAGTCCGCTGAAGAAGTGAACCAACTCTCGCTGAGAATTTACCTGCGTGGATGCGCGTTAGAGTATTCTGCCGCTTCTTTCAGTTCGCGGTCCGCCGCCACCAGATGCTCGACGGCTTTTTCGCCGTGGCCTCCCAAATCGTAGTGATTGTCCGTGCGAGCGGTTTCTGCTTCCTGCCACGCCGCCCCGATGTGATGTTGGGCAGCTGCCAGATGCGGATGCTTATGCGGATCGATGTTGTCCACCGGCCGTTGTGCGACTGCTACGCCGGCCAAAACCAACACTGCCGCGAGGGCGGCGCCCCTCAGGAGATTCGTTTTCATTTGTGATTTCCTTTCGTTTTTGAAGAACACTCTGTAGAAATCGGCGAGGGTCGCTCCGTCGGTTCAATTCCTACCAGCGCCGTGCGTGTCGAGCACGATAGCCGCCCCGGCGCAACAATTGCAACCAAATGCTCGGCTACTGTTTCTGATTTGTAGACACACTCGCATCGAAGGCGAATGCGTGATCGAAGCTCGCTTGTTGCAGCGACGCGATTTCTCGTTCTGTGAGGCGCATGCGGCGTGCGTTTTCGTACTCGCCCTGCAGCGTCGTGTGAAACATCGCGGGATCGTCAGTAGAAAGCACGATCGGGATTCCGTGGCGAAATAATTTCGGCAACGGATGATCCTCTATGCGCGCATTTGTCCGTTGAAGTTGTTTCGCGAGCGCTCCGGTGCAGATATTTCCTGCCGGGCAAATTTCCAATGGGATGCGGCGCTCTGCCAGCAGGTCCATCAAGCCCTCGTCGTGGACGGCGGCGATGCCGTGGCCGATACGCTCGACGCCGAGCAACTCCACTGCTTCGCGAATCTTGTCCGGGCCGCCGACTTCGCCGGCGTGCATCAGGCGATGCAATCCGATGTCGCCAGCTTTGTCGTAGACGGCGCGAAATTCCTTCGTATCGACAGCGAGTTCGTCGCCACCGATGCCGAACGCGACGATCGAGCTTGCTTTGTCTTGTGAATGCGCGGCAGCGTTCACAACTTGCATCGCCGCATCGGCGCCGAATTGTCGCACTGCGTCGAAAATAAATTTGAGTTGCAGTCCGCGCTTTGCGAATCCCACTGCGACCGCGAGCATCGCTTCAAAATTCGCTTCAGGACTTTGCTTGCGCAAAAGCATCACGCCGACAGAGAGCGTGATTTCGGCGTAGACGACGTGCTGTGTCAGCAGGTGCTCGCCAAGATCGTTCAGGATTAGCGCGAAGTCCTGTGGATCGCGGACAAACGAGGTGACCCACTTGAAGGCTTCGAGGAAACCGATGAAGTCTTTGTAAGCGTACTTCTCACGGACTTCCGCTTCGGTGAAGACTACGCCGTGACGGCGAGTTAGCGCGCAAACGGTCGCAGGCTGAATCGATCCTTCAAGATGAAGGTGGAGTTCCGCAAAGCTAGCCGGGTCGCGAAACGTTGCGCTAGTGGCGGCTGGTTCGTTCTTCGGGGACGTGTTCTGCGTTCCTTTCGTGGTTCATTTGCTTGCTACCGCTTCATGCTCTGCGAAGAGCAGGCAAGAGTGCCTGTGCCCCTTTTAGTGTGTCTGTGCTTGCGGCACGGTTGGCTTTCCTGCGTTCGTCCAGGCGGTGAGCCAGTAGGAGCCGACGTCGGTCGATGCTTCGGAAAGCTGGCGAATCAAAGTGGCGGCAGTGAGATTGTAAAAATGGTCGAAATATTCGTCGTTATAGGACTTGGTGTTTGCGCGCGCGTTGCGATCGGCGAGCAGAATCGTTTCGAGGACACTGTGCGCGCTCAGGCACGCTTCAAAGGCGTGGTCGGTCGGATCGGCGATGAAGGAAGCATCGTTTGGCCGCAGCGGAAAGAACGACGAGAAGCGATCGATGAGCACGGCGCCGAAACGATCGTTGATGCCGTTTTGCAGCGTGAGATGGCCGTCGAAATTTTCGGTGGTGTTGAATGGATCGTGAGCTTCGGCGACGTAACCGGCGAGGATCGCGGCGTTGAGTTTCGCTTCGTCCCAGTGGGCTTGTTGGAACGATGTCGTCAGCTTGGCGCTGTAGACACCGATTTGCCACGGCAGCAGGCCGGTCTGTTCGAGTTTTGATTTGCCGTATTTGCTGGCGGCCGCTTTGTAGGCGCGAGGAAGTGTCGTGTAAGGAAAGCGGCCGTAGCGATCGAGATAAATGAAATGGTTGTGCTTCTCCGTCGGTGTTTTCGCTTCGGCGTCGAGAGGATCGGCGACGTGGAGCGCGAGATAGGAGCGATTGTCGTCGAAGAACGGACGAAGGTCGGGAGGCAAAGTGTCGATGGCTTTCGCAACGATGACGCGTTGCGCGTTCGCTCCCCAGGCGATTGTGTCGCGCGGCGCAAGCGATGCGATCAGCGCGATGGCGATGCAGAAGAGAATTGCGATCGCGGCGAGTGTGAATTGCGAGCGACGCGAACCTGAAGATTTTGCTTCAACGCGATTGCGATTCGCAGGCGCACGAAGCTGAGGCGCTTTTCCAGCGAGCACTACAGCAGCCTCGTTCGATCTGCGGAAGGTCCGCAACATTGCAAATCCTCAGGCCTGATTGGCGGCACGCAAAGTACTCTTCTTGCGCCCGTAGAAGTAGTAGAACACGAGACCAATCGCCAGCCACACAAAGAATCGAATCCAATTCATGATCGGAAGCCCCGCCATCAGAAGCAGGCACGTGAGAATCGTGACGGCCGGCGCAAGTGGCCCGCCGGGAGCGCGGAAGGCGCGTTTCCTATTGGGTTCGCGATAGCGAAGGATTAAAACTCCGGCGGCGACGAGTGCGAAGGCGAACAGCGTGCCGATATTCGCGAGATCGCCGAGTGTGCCGATGTCCAGCAAGCCGGCGGGAATGCCGACGACGAAGCCGGCCACCCACGTCGAAAAATCGGGTGTGCAGAATTTCGGATGAATGCGGCTGAAAACGCGCGGAAGCAAGCCGTCGCGCGACATGGCGAACCAGACACGCGCCTGGCCGAGTTGGAAGACGAGAAGCGAAGAGATCATTCCCATGAGCGCGCCGATGAGGACGATGAGGCGCACGGTGCCAAAATGCATTTTCTTGAGCGTGTTTACGACCGGAGCGGCGTCGTCCATGAGCGTCTGCCAGGGCACGAGGCCGGTGAGGACGACAACCACGCCGATGTAGAGCAACGTGCAGACGACGAGCGTGGCGATGATCCCGATAGGGACGTCGCGCTGCGGATTCTTGCACTCTTCGGCGGCGGTCGAAACGGAATCGAATCCGATATAGGTGAAGAAAACGATCGATCCGCCGGTGAGAATTCCGGACCAGCCGTTGGGTGCGAACGGATGCCAATTGGCTGGGTGAATGTAGTGCGAAGCGAAGCCGATGAAGACGAGGATCGCTATGATTTTCACCAGCACCATGATGTTGTTGGTCTCGGCGGACTCGCGAATGCCGCGCACGAGAATCACGGTGAGCAGCATCACGATGATGAAGGCGGGCCAGTTGAAGCCGAAGTGCCAGCCGGGTGCGTAGAGTGTGTTGCCGGCAAGGTCCGAGAGGCCGCCGGGCAAGTACGCCGGAGTGATCCATTTCAAATTGGGATGAACACCGAACCAGTCGAGCAGATCGACTGTGTGTGCGGAGAAGCCGACGCTGACGGCCATGTTGCTGACGGCGTATTCGAGGATGAGATCCCACCCGATGATCCAGGCGATGAGTTCGCCCATGGTGGCGTAGGTGTAGGTGTAGGCGCTGCCGGCGATGGGGATCATCGCGGCGAGTTCGGCGTAGCAGACGGAAGCGAAGCCGCAGACGATCGCGACGAGAATGAAGGAGAGTGCGATAGCAGGTCCGGCACCGGGGCGGCCGAAGCTGGCGGAGTGGTGAATCAAGTATTCGAGGAGCGGCGCGTTGAGAATCGAAGAGGCTTGGAGTTTCTGGCCGGCGATGGCGGTGCCGACGATGGTGAAGATGCCGGAGCCGATGACGGCGCCAATTCCGAGGGAGGTGAGGCTGAGCCAGCCGAGGGACTTTTTCAGTTTTACTTCGGCGTGTTCGGAGTCGGACAGAAGCTGATCGATGCTTTTACAGTTGAAAAGCGGGGAAGACACTCGTTATCTCCGATCATCCCTAATCGAGGCCCGAGCCGAACCGAAGGCCGAGCCGCCTGGCGCGCTGAAATGGAGGTGCGAACGGGGTTCAATGTACATGGAGAGAGGATGAGGCGCAACTGGCGGGGAATGTTTGTCATGGAGGGGAGTTGGAGGGTTATTGGGCAGGAGATGGGCGCCTGAGTTGGGTTGCGCCGGTGGAGCTTGGCAGTGGTTGGGCGCGGGCTTTCGCTTGAGATTAGCTTTTGGGGGTATACCCCGGGTTGTTTTCCGAAGAGTGGGGATGTTGTTGAAAATGTTGGAGTTGCGGGAGGGGTGAAATCAAGGGTGCGGAAGGCGTTGTATCTAAAGGAGTTCGAGGCGGGTGTTATTCGAACTTGGGTAGGAGGGCGATTCATGTCGCAGGATAGCACGGAATTATATGTTTGTCAATAGGTACTAGATCGTACTGTTCGAATCGCGCGAAGGGTAATTCGAACCGGCGGATTGGAGTTGGTCTTTGGGTGAGGTGGGTTGAATCTTGCCGCGGCGACCTTCGCTCAGTGAGCCGACGTGTTCGCGGGAAGCGAATGGATACGCGTCAGCGGGGTTGAGTCCAAATCCCGCGATCTGGGAAACGATCGCGGCTACAGGGTGGCGAATTGTGGTTGCAACAAGACGCGGTGGTTGGGCGGGGCGAGTCCGGCCCCTACAAAGGCGAATGCGGAGAGAGGCTAGGCTTGGGTGAGTTGGGCGTAGCGTTCGATGAATTTTTTGGTGCCGCGGCCGGGGAAGGTTACGGCGAGTTTGCGGTCGTCTTCGTCGCCTTCGACGCCGACGACGGTGCCGACGCCGTATTCGGGGTGGCGGACTTTTTGGCCGAGCATGGGGTCGGAGTTGGCGGATTTTTTGCCGAAGGCGGACGCGGATTTGCCGAAGCTTGGCGTTTTGGACGGAGTCGAAGTGCTGCGCGATGGCGTGCGGCTTGGCGGCGCAGTGCCGCGGACACGACGGGCGAATTCTTCGGGGGAGTAGGAGTATTCGGGGTCGGGTTCGTAGCGGCGAGTCTGGCCGATTTCGGCCATGGAGCCGCGGACGGTGTCGACGAGCTCGCTGGGAATTTCGGCGAGGAAACGCGATGGCAGAGACGCGCGAAGAGTTTGTTCGTTGCCGAAGATGCGGCGATAGACAGCACGAGTCAGCGTTAAAGATTTGCGGGCGCGGGTCATGCCGACGTAGACGAGACGGCGCTCTTCTTCGATGCCTTTGGGGTCGTCGAACGAGCGGCTGTGGGGGCAGATGCCTTCTTCCATGCCGGTGAGGAAGACGTGATCGAATTCGAGGCCCTTGGTGCTGTGGAGCGTGATTAACGTGACGCCGGGCTTGTCTTCGTACTGGTCAGCGTCGCTGACGAGAGCGGCGGCATCGAGAAAGTCGCTGAAGTCTTCGCCGGATTCTTCGCTTTCGGCGATGGCGCGCGAGAGTTCTTCGAGGTTTTCGATGCGGGCGACGTCGTCGGGCGTGTTGCGGTCTTTCAACATCTCCATGTAGCCGGTGTCTTCGAGGACGCTGCGCAGAAATTCGGGCGGGTCCATCTTCAAGTAGTTGTCTTGAAGTTTCGCGATCAAATCCTGGAACGCGCGGAGCGGGGCTACGGCGCGGCCGCCGGATTCGCCGGAGACGAATTTGTTGATGGCGTCCCAGAGAGGCGTGTTGTCGGTGCGCGCGGTTTCGCGGAGGGCGTCGACGGTGGTTTTGCCGATGCCGCGCGGGGGAACGTTTAATACGCGCAAGAGGGAGATGTCGTCTTCGGGATGGAGAGCGAGGCGGACGTAGGCGAGAGCGTCTTTGACTTCGGCGCGATTGTAGAAGCTGAAGCCGCCGACGAGTTTGTAACGGATGCCGCGGCGGCGGAAGACTTCTTCGAATGCGCGGGACTGGAAGTTGGTGCGGTATTCGACGGCGCAGGTGAGCGAGGAATCGTCGTCGAGGATTTTTGTGAGTTCACCAGCGACGAATTCGGCCTCGGCGAAGGCGTCGCGGCCTTCGAAGTATTTGAGGTTGAGGCCGGAACCGTTTTCGGCGCTGAGAGATTTGCCGAGGCGATCGGGATTGTTGGCGACGACGGCGCCCGCGGCGTCGAGAATATTCTGGGTGGAGCGGTAGTTGCGTTCGAGCTTGATGACTTTCGCGTTGCCGAAATCGCGCGAGAAGCTCATGAGGATGGAGACGTCGGCGCCGCGCCAGCGGTAGATGGATTGGTCTTCGTCGCCGACGACGCAGAGATTCTGTTTGGCGTTGGTGAGGAGGCGCATCAGGTCGTACTGGACGCGGTTGGTGTCCTGATATTCGTCGACGTGGAGATATTGGAAGCGGTTTTGCCATTTTTCACGGACGAAGGGATTGTGGCGGAGCATCAGCGCGGTGCGGAGGAGGAGGTCGTCGAAGTCGAGGGCGTTGCTGGATTTGAGCTGGCGTTCGTACTCGGCGAAGATGTCGGCGATTTTGCGGCCGTCTGCGCCGATGGCTTCGGAGCGGAGTTTTTCGGGAGTGAGGGCGTGATTTTTGGCGTTGCTGATGGCGCTGAGGACGTTGCGCGGAGTGAGTTGCTCGGAGTCGATGTTGAGCTTGGCCATGGCGAGCTTGACGGCGGAGAGCTGGTCGTCGGTGTCGTAGATGGCGAAATCTTTGGGGAGGCCGGCGGCAGCGGCTTCGCGGCGGAGGAGGCGGGCGCAGAGAGAGTGAAATGTGGAGAGCCATGGCGTGGCGGGCGGGACGCCGGCTTTGAGGAGGAGGTCGGCGACGCGGGTGCGCATTTCCTCGGCGGCCTTGTTGGTGAAAGTGACGGCGAGTATCGATTCGGCGGGAGTGCCGTTGGCGATGAGATTGGCCATGCGGAAAGTGATGGCGCGGGTTTTGCCGGTGCCAGCGCCTGCGAGGATTAAGACGGGGCCTTCGGTGGTTTCGGCGGCACGACGCTGTTCGGGATTGAGTTTGTCCAGGAGGTTTTGCATTTTGCTTTCGGAGTGTGAGTCGCGCGACGTTGTCGTCGTGAATTATTTTGCTGAATCATTTTAGAGGATGGGGGAGGAGGGCGCAAATTTTGTGCGTTTTCGCTTTGGAACGGGCGGTGGAAAAGTTTTTTGAGCGGCGGAGAGGAAAAGGGGAGATGAAGTTGAGGTTGTGGTAGGGGGATAGGTGAAGTTTCATCTAAACCCCGCGATCTGGGAAGCGATCGCGGGTACAGGGTGCCGAATGTTGGGCGCCGAGATAATTTTTGCAGTTTTATACGGATCGATGGTGCGGACATGGGGCGCAGCGTGCTGCGCCCCTACATGAGAATTTAGAGAGATGGCGTTATTGGTGGCGGCTGAGGTCGATGTCGAAATAGGTTAGGGAGCCGGTGTGGTTCATTTTGTTGATTTGGGGGATGTAGAGGTGGGCGGTTTGGAGGAGATCGAATTGGCCGCCGAGGTCGAAGTAGAGTAGGCCCTGGACGGTGCTGTGGGGGGCG
>Ga0209006_10000306_pt1 | contig 49106 bp, 50 predicted proteins | sample JacPin_JW_Ref_O2_FD_188567 | JGI IMG/M metagenome (GOLD analysis project Ga0209006, IMG submission 188567) | Forest soil microbial communities from Algoma, Ontario, Canada - Jack Pine, Ontario site 1_JW_Ref_O2 (SPAdes) (version 2) | ecosystem: Environmental > Terrestrial > Soil > Boreal...
TATCTCCAGCCCACGCCCAAGCACCACGCGGTGATGCGCTATGTCGAGCCGGCGGAATTTGCCGGCTACAAAAACGCCGCCCTGGCCAAGGGATTCCTGATGGTTTCGGCCTCGCCGCTGACCCGTTCGTCCTATTTCGCCGGCGAGGATTTCGAGCAATTGCGCGAAGCGCGCGAAGCCAAGCTCGCGGCGGGCTGATTTCATGGCGCCCGCCGCTTTGTTCGATTCCCTCTCCCGCAAGCGGGTGAGGACCTGGGCGCCGCTCTAGCGCGATGCCCACCCATGCCGAGAAGCGCTTCCTGCCCTATACGCCGGAGCAGGTGTTCGATCTCGTCGCCGATATCGAACGCTATCCCGAATTCCTGCCCTGGTGCGTGGGCGCGCGCATCCGCGAGCGAAGGGACAACGTCATTCTCGGCGATCTGCTGATCGGCTGGCGCATGGTGCGCGAGAAGTTTACATCCCGAGTGACGCTGGATAGGCCCGGCCGCATCGACGTCGAATACGCCGAGGGCCCGTTCAAGTATCTGAAGAATCACTGGCTGTTCGAGCGCCAGCCCGGCGGCTGCCTGGTCGATTTCTACGTCGACTTCGAATTCCGTTCGCGCATGTTGCAAGGCGTGATCGCGGCGCTGTTCAATGAGGCGGTGAAGCGCATGGTCTCGGCCTTCGAGAAACGCGCGAAAGAGCTTTACGGCTAAGGCAGAACGGTGAAGCCCTGTTTACGGAACAGCGGCTTGGCTTTGGCGGATTCGACGTAGGCCAGGAACGCGGCCGCGTCCGGGTTGGCCGAGGATGCTGTGAGCGCGATGGGATAGACCACCGGCGGGTGGCTGTTCTCGGGAAAGGTTCCGACGATCTTGACTGCGGGTTCGACCGCGGCATCCGTTTTGTAGACGATGCCCAGGGGCGCTTCGCCGCGCGCCACCAGCGCCAGGGTTGCGCGCACGTTTTCGCCCGGCGCGAGAGAATTTGCGACCGAATCCCAGACCCCGAGATATTGCAGCGCCGCCTTGGCGTATTTGCCGGCCGGCACGGAATCGGGATCAGCCAAGGCAAGCCGGCCGCCCTTGAGCAGCTTGGCGATCGGGAATCCCGGCTTGATCGCGACCGGGTGGGCGCTCTTCACGGGCGCGATCAGCACCAGCTTGTTGCCGAGCAGGGTCTTGCGGCTGTTCGTCTGGATCAGGTTCTTGCCGGCGAGGTAATCCATCCAGTCGAGATCGGCGGAGATGAAGACGTCGGCCGGGGCGCCGGCCTCGATCTGCTTGGCGAGGGCGGAGCTGGCGGCATAGGAGATGTTCGCTGATTTTCCGGTGTCATGCTGGTATTGCGTGGATATGTCGTCGAGCGCGTTCTTGAGGCTGGCGGCGGCGAAGACCAGCACGGGCTTGTTCTGCGCTACGGCATGCTCCGGCGCCAAAGCGGGCAGCACGGCCAGCGCGGCCATCAGGAAAATCCGCCAAGCCATCCGCATGTTAACCTCTCCGCGTCATTTATATCCGAATGGATATAGCGCTATGGTGGGCTAAATCCGCGGCGGCGGCAAGCGGAGAAAGCTCAGCGGGAGCGGCCGGCGGCGTCGAAGGCGGCGAGGTGCTTCGCCAGAACGCGGTGGGTTTTCTTTTCCATGTCGCGGTAGTGCCGCACCAGGCGGCGACCGAAGGGCGTGAGCCGCGCCCCGCCGCCTTCCTTGCCGCCGGGGCGGGCGGCGACGACGCGCTGCTTGAACAGGCGGTTCAGCTCATCCGCCAGCAGCCAGGCGCGGCGGTAGGACATTTTCATGGCGCGGCCGGCGGCGGAGATCGAGCCGGTCTCGCCGATCAATTCCAGCAGGCGGATCTTGCCGGGACCCACGGCGCGGGACGGCGACAGATCGATGCGGATGGTGAGTTTGGCCATTGCGGTTGCCGCGCCGTGGCTTATGTTTTGCCGCCTGTGGCGGCGGGGCGCTTGGACGGCAACGGATCGATGCGGACGGCGAGTCTCGCCATCCGCCGATGCTAGCAGAAATTTAAAAAGGAGTGTCGTTCAGCCGGAGATCGTGCCGCTGGCGCCGCCGGCCAAGAGCGGGCTGAGGACGCGCGAGACATAAGCGGGATCGTCGGTGAAGTGGATGCCGACCATGCCGATACCGAGCCAGACCACGTCGGCGTTGAGCGGGGCGAGCTTGTCGAAGTCGAGCCGCACGCGCTGGAACTTGTTCAATTCGGCCACCAGCCGGACCCGCGCGCCGCCGAGCGACAAATCATAGACCGTGCAGTTATAGGCGCCCTCGGGCAACACCAGCCGAGCCGCCCAGTACACATTCTTGCGCTCGTGCACGCGGCGTTCCTGCGAGGCGCGCTCGTCGCGCTCGAATTGCTGCCGCATGCGCCAGAGTGTTTCCGGATCAGGCCAGTTCTCGTCGAACACCGGCTTGCTCATAACATCCCCTGCCAACAATCATTCCAACAATTTCGCGGTCGCCCAAAGGCTCTCGGTCGCTAAAATATGCCACGAATACGTTGACTGTATCTTACGATCTAGAAGAATTCGGGAGGTAATTGTCCGATATTTCGGGGATTATTAATAAACAAGTAAGATTGTGGGAACCCTACGAAGCCTCGGTCTCGGTCTCGCGGCGGCCTGGGCTGGGGCGGTCGAGCGCCACGGTCTTGACCAGGGCATGGACCGGGCTGCCGAGCTGCAATTTGAGATCGTGCAGCGCCCGCTTTGTGATGCGGGCCCATAGCATGACCGGCTCGGCCGGGGTGCCGATGTCTATTCGCAAATCGACCAGCGGTCCCTGATCCGGCGAGATCTCGATCACCTTGCCGGCAAAGGCGTTGCGGATGGACAGGCCAGACACCGGGGCGGTCGCCAGAACCACGTCGCGCGCATGGACGCGCACGCGCAGCACCGTGCCCAAGGGCAACGCCAGATGGGGCACGCGCAGCCTTCCTCCCGGAAAGGCCAGTTCGGAAAGCCCATAGGTCGCATCGTGGCCGCGCAGCACGGTGCGGAGAACCGAACCGGCCTCGAAACGTCCGGTCAAGGGCCGCAAATCGATGCGGCTGGTCAAATCCTCGACCGCGCCGATCGCGGCAATGTGCCCGCCATCGACCAGCGCCAGCGTGTCGGCCAGGCGCACAACCTCTTCCATTGCGTGGCTGACATAGACGATGGGCAGGCGCAATTCGTCCCTGAGGCGCGCGATGAAGGGCATGATCTCGGCCTTGCGCGCGGCGTCGAGCGCGGCCAGCGGCTCGTCCATGAGCAGGAGGCGCGGCGCGGCCAGAAGCGCGCGGCCGATGGCGACGCGCTGCTTCTCGCCGCCCGACAGATCGGCGACGCGTCGCGCCAGCAGGTTCTCGATGCCGAGCAGAGCGACCACGCCGTCGTAGGAAATCCCGTCCCCGCCCTTGCCGCCATAGAGCAGGTTGCCCTTGACCGAGTAATGCGGGAACAGGCGATGCTCCTGGAAGATGTAGCCGAGGCGGCGACGCTCGGGCGGCAAATCGATGCCGCGCTCGGAATCGAACAGAGTCTCGCCGCCGACCACGATCCTGCCGCGGTCGGGCTTGAGCAATCCGGCGAGCGCGTTGACGATGGACGTCTTGCCCGCGCCCGAGCGGCCGAACAGGGCGGTGATACCCGAAGCCGGCGCGGCGAGGCGTGCGACAAGATGGAAGTCGCCCAGGCGCTTCTCGATGTCGAGCTCGATTCCGGCGCTCATTCGGCGCCCCGGATGCGGCGGTCGAGCCGCCGCGCCACCAGTTCGGAGGCGACCAGAGCCGCCATCGCCAGCGCGACCGAGATCGCGGTCAAGCGCCAAGCCTCCTGGTCGCCGCCGGGAACCTGGGTCAAGGAATAAAGCGCCAGCGGCAATGTCCGGGTGGCGCCCGGGATGTTGGAGACGAAGGTGATGGTGGCGCCGAATTCGCCGACGCTGCGCGCGAAGGCCAGGATGGAGCCGGTCAATATTCCGGGCGACATCAGCGGCAGAGTGATGGTGGCGAAGACTTTCAGCTGTCCGGCGCCAAGCGTGCGCGCGGCGGCTTCGAGCCGCCGGTCGACATTCTCCAGCGAGAGCCGCATGGCGCGCACCATCAGCGGGAAGGCCATCACCGCCGAGGCCAGCGCCGCGCCTTTCCAGTCGAAAGCGAAGGTGATGCCGAAAACCTGGTAGAGCCAGGATCCCACGGCGCCGTTCCTGCCGAACAGCACCAAAAGCGCGAAACCCACCACCACCGGCGGCAGCACCAACGGCAGATGGATCAGTCCGTTGAGCAGGGTCTTGCCGGTGAAGTCGCGCCGCGCCAGCAACCACGCGACGGCCAACCCCACGGGCAGGCTGAAGACGACGCTGACCAGCCCGACGCGCAGGCTCAACAGCAGGGCCTCGCTCTCGAGCGGCGTCAACATCATCTCTTTCGTTTCCCGCGCCGGGGCGTTTGCTATATCCGATTATATATAGCGCCGTGAGACGGCGCAGGCGAGCGGCGTCAGGAGGCGGCGAGGCGCTTGAAACCGGCTTCGAGATCGGCGATCAGGTCGTCCACATCCTCGAGACCGGCATGAAGCCGCAGCACCGGGCCCGATTGCCACTTCACCGCGCTGCGCAAATGCTCGGGAAAGACCGGCACCAGCAGGCTCTCGAAACCGCCCCAGGAGAACCCCATGCCGTAAAGCTCCATGCCGTCGAGCAGGGCGTCGACCGCGCGCTTGGAAGTGCCGGGTTTCAGCACGAAGCTGAACAGTCCGGAAGAGCCGGTAAAATCGCGCCGCCAAAGATCGTTGCCGGGATGTGACGCCAAGGCCGGGTGCAGCACGCGCTCGACCTCTTCCCGTTTCTCCAGCCAGCGCGCGAGCGCAAGCGCGGTTTTTTCATGCTGCCGCAACCGCACCCCGGCGGTGCGAAGTCCGCGCAGCGCCAGGTAACAATCGTCGGGCGCGGCATGATTGCCCATCTGGGTCGTCGCCTCGCGCACCGGCAGGAAGCTCTCCTCGGTCGCAACCGCCAGCCCCATCATGGCGTCGCTGTGGCCGACGATGTATTTGGTGCCGGCGATGATTTCGACATCGACGCCCAGCGCCAGCGGCTTGAAGAACAGCGGCGCCGCCCAGGTGTTGTCGAGGGCGGTCTTGATGCCCTTCGCTTTGGCCGCCGCGACCAACGCCCGCACATCCTGCACCTCGAAGGTGAGCGAGCCCGGGCTTTCCATATAGAGGAGCTTGGTGTTGGGCTTGAAAAGCTTCGCGATGCCCTGGCCCAAGGCCGGATCGTAGAACGTCGTTTCGACGCCGAAGCGCATGAGGAAATTGTTGCAGAAAGCCCGCACCGGGCCATAAACGGAATCCGTCACCAGCACATGGTCGGCCGCCTTGACGAAGGCGAGGAGGGCGGAATAACAGGCCGCGGCACCCGAGCAATAGGCGATCGCGCGCGGCCCGCCTTCGAGCGCCGCCACCGCCTGTTCCAGCGCGAAGGTGGTGGGCGTGCCGTAACGGCCGTAAACCACCTGGTCCACGCCATAACGGTTCTTCTGCGCCTTTTCGAGATCGGCCACGCTCTGATGGACGATGGTCGAGGCGTGATAGACCGGCGGGTTGACCACGCCGAAATTCCCGGCCGGGTCGCGGCCGGCATGGGCGAGAAGGGTATCGGGCTTTTTGGATTTGCTTTTCATGACGGGACAGCGAGCCAAACACAAAACCCGCACCGGCGAAAGAGGCAAAGCGGGCGCATGGCAGCCATTCCCGGGGTGCGGGAAGTCACGCGTTTGACAATATCTATCGAATGATATAATCTACCCGGTTGTTGCTCCGCGCCCGAACGGCGCGAGAGGAAATACAAGCGCCGGAACGGCGCGCACAGCGAGAGGCCATGAGATCCGCGATTGTCGAAGAACCGGCGCGGCACCGACCGCGCGGCTCCTTTCCGCGCAGCGTGGAGACGCGCCGCCGGCTGATCGAGACCGCAATCGCGACCTTCGGCGAGTTGGGATTCGAGGGCACCAGCACGCGGCTTTTGGCGGAGCGCGCCGAGGTCAACCTGCCCGCAATCCAATATCATTTCGGCGGTAAGGAAGGGCTCTACCGCGCCGCAGTCGACCACATCGCGCAATACATCGAGGAACAGATGGCGCCGGTGGGTATGCGCGTGCGGAAGACGCTGGCGCATAAGAGGATTTCGCGGCGCCAATTGTCGTCCTTACTGCGCGAGTTGCTCGATGGCTTCGTTCTACTGGTATTCGGAAGCGGCGAGCGCGGCCGGCGCGACCGCGTGGAAAGCCATCAGCTGTTCATCGCCCGCGCCGAGGTCGAGCAGTCGGAAGCGCTGGAATCGCTGTACGCGACCATGCGCCGCTGCGTCAGCGAGCCGTGCAGCGCGCTGGTCGGCAGGCTGATCGGCCGTTCCACCAAGGACGAACAGACCAGGCTGCGCACGATTGCCATCATCGGCCAGGCCACCGTGTTCTGCTGCAAACCGGCGCGGCACACCCTCGGTTGGGACGCGTTCAGCAGCGCACATGTGCGCGCGGTGCAGAAAATCGTCAACGATCACACCCGCGCCATCTTCGACGGCCGGGCAAAGCCCAGGGCCAAACGATGAGCGCGCGGCTGAAATTTCCGGTTGCGGCGGCGGCCCTGCTGTTGGCGGCGTGCGCGGTGGGACCGGATTTCGAGCGCCCGGCCGCGCCAACGGTTTCCGGCTACACGCCGGAGAGCCTGACGCCCGAGACCGCGGCGGCCGACATCGCGGGCGGCGCGGCGCAGCATTTCGCCGCCGGCCAGGACATTCCCGGCGAATGGTGGACGTTGTTCCATTCCGAGCCGCTCAACACGCTCATCGCCGAATCGCTCCAGGCCAATCCGGATCTCCAGGCGGCGCAGGCGGCGTTGCGCCAGGCGCAGGAACTCGTCTATGCCCAGGAAGGCGTGTTCTTCCCGTCGGTCGATGCCAGCTTCCAGCAGCAGCGCCAGAAGATCAACGGCGCCGCCAGCGGCGAGCCCAATCTCCGCGGCATCTTCAATCTCAGCACCGCCGCGGTCAGCGTGTCCTATCCGCTGGACGTGTTCGGCGGCGAACGGCGCCAGCTGGAATCGACCGAGGCGCAGGCCGAATACCAGCGCTTCCAGCTCGAAGCCGCCTATCTCACGCTGACGTCGAACGTCGTCGCCGCCGCGGTGCAGGAATCGAGCTTGCGCGCCCAGATCGCCGCGACCCAGGACATCATCAACGACCAGAGCCAGCAGGTCGACGTGCTGCGCCAGCAATTCACCCTTGGCGGCGTCGCCAAATCGGCCGTGCTTGCGGATGAGACCGTCCTGGCGCAGACCCGCGCCACCTTGCCGCCGCTGCAAAAGCAATTGGCGCAGCAACGCAACCGCATCGCCGCGCTGGCGGGGCATTTCCCCAGCGAGGCGCCGTCGCAGACCTTCGAACTGGCCGCGCTGCAATTGCCGCAGGATCTGCCGGTCAGCCTGCCGTCGCAATTGGTCGAACAACGCCCCGACGTGCGCGCCGCCGAAGCGCAATTGCATCAGGCCAGCGCGCAGATCGGCGTGGCGACGGCGAACATGCTGCCGCAATTCACCATCACCGGCGATATCGGCTCGACCGCGCTCGCTATCGGCAGCCTGTTCACGCCGGGGACGGGGGTGTGGAGCATCGCCGGCGCGATAGCCCAGCCGATTTTCCACGGCGGCACGCTGCTGCATGAAAAACGCGCGGCCGAGGCCGCTTACGACGAGGCCGCGGCGCAATACCGCTCGACCGTGCTCGCCGCCTTCCAGAACGTGGCCGACAGTCTGCGCGCGCTGCAAGCCGACGCCGACGCGCTCAAGGCGTCGCTGGCGGCGGAGCAAGCGGCGGCGGACAGCCTCAATCTCGCCCGCGACCAGTTCAAGCTCGGCGCCATCAGCTATCCGGCTCTGCTCGACAGCCAGACCGCCTATCAGCAGACGCGCATCGCGCTCGTCCAAGCCCAATCCAACCGCTACGCCGACACCGCCGCGCTGTTCCAGGCGCTGGGCGGCGGCTGGTGGAACAGAACCGACGTCGCCGCCGAAGCCGGCACGCGCAAGAACAATTAGGAACCGCGCCATGCCCCTCGATCCCCGCAACCAGATGAACACCGCGATGACCCGGCTGAAGACCGCGCGGCCGGCGACCAAGCGCATGATCATCATGTTGCTGGCGGTCGGGCTGGTGCTGTTCCTGATCTTCGGCTTCGAGGCGTTCCGCAGCGTCATGATCAACCGCTTCATGGCGACGCTCTCCAATCCGCCGCAAACCGTCTCCACCGTCGAAGCGACGACCAGCGACTGGCAGCCGCAACTCGATGCCGTCGGTTCCTTGCGCGCGGTCAACGGCGCCGATTTGTCGCTCGAGGTCTCCGGCGTCGTGGCCAGCCTGAATTTCAATTCGGGTGACGACGTGCCGGCGGGGGCGACGCTGATGCAGCTGCGCGATGACGACGACGTGGCCCATCTGCATTCGCTCGAAGCCAGCGCCGCGCTCGCCCAGATCACCTTCGACCGCGACCAGAAGCAGGTTAAGATCAACGCGATATCCCAATCGCAATTCGACACCGACGCAGCGAACCTCAAGAACGCGCAGGCCCTGGTGGCCGAGCAGCAGGCGGTGGTGGATAAAAAGATCCTGGTGGCGCCTTTCGCCGGCCATCTCGGCATCCGCCAGGTCGATATCGGCCAGTATCTCAACGCCGGCACGGTGATCGTGACGCTGCAGGCGCTCGATCCGATCTTCGTCGATTTCTATCTGCCGCAGCAGGCGCTCGACCAGATCGCGGTGGGCCAGGATATCACCGCCGCGGTCGACACCTATCCGGGCGCGACCTTCGCCGGCAAGATCGCCGCGATCAATCCGAAGATCGACGCCAACAGCCGCAACGTCCAGATCCGCGCCCAGCTCGCCAATCCCGATCACAAGCTGGTGCCCGGCATGTACGCCACGGTCGATATCGCCGTCGGCCAAACGCAGTCCTTTGTCACGCTGCCGCAGACCACCGTCACCTACAATCCCTATGGCAGCACGGTGTTCCTGGTCGAGCAGAACAAGGCCGCGAACGGCGAGGACCAGCTCATCGCCCACCAGACCTTCATCACCACCGGCCAGACGCGCGGCGACCAGGTCGCGGTGACCAAAGGCGTCAATGCCGGCGACACCGTGGTGAGCGCCGGCCAGCTCAAGCTGCGCAACGGCTCGCGCCTCATCATCAACAATTCGGTGCAGCCGTCGAACGACGCCAATCCGGCGCCGGCGGATCAATAGGCGCACGGCGATGAACTTCACCGACATCTTCATCAAGCGGCCGGTGCTGGCCATGGTCATCAGCCTGCTCATCCTGGTGCTGGGATTGCGCTCGGTCGGCACGCTGCCGATCCTGCAATATCCACGCACCCAGAACGCCGTGGTCACCATCGCCACGACTTATTACGGCGCCGATCCCGACGTCATCGCCGGCTTCATCACGACGCCGCTGGAAAACGCGATCGCCCAGGCCAACGGCATCGATTATCTGACCTCGACCAGCCAGACCGGCATCAGCACCATCTCGGCCAATCTCCGGCTCAATTACGATCCCGACAAGGCGGTGACCGAAATCAACGCCAAGGTCACCTCCGTGCTGAATCAATTGCCGCCCGGCGCGCAACAGCCGGTGCAGTCGATCAAGATCGGCCAGACCTTCGACGCCATGTACATCGGCTTCAAGAGCGACGTGCTCGCGGCGAACCAGATCACCGATTACCTGACCCGCGTGGTGCAGCCCAAGCTGCAGGCGGTGGAGGGCGTGCAGACCGCCGAGATCCTGGGCGCGCAGAATTTCGCGCTGCGCGCTTGGCTCGATCCGCAAAAAATGGCCGCTTATGGCCTCACCGCGACCGACGTGGCCGCGGCGCTGAACCAGAACGACTACATCGCGGGCCTCGGCAACACCAAGGGCCAGATGGTCCAGATCAGCCTCAACGCCTCCACCAGCCTGCACACCGTCGACGAGTTCCGCAACCTGGTGCTGAAGCAATCGAACGGCGCCGTCGTGCGGCTGGGCGACGTCGCCAATGTTACGCTCGGCGCCGACGATTACGAATCCCAGGTCGGATTTGACGGCCAGAAGGCGGTCTATATCGGCATCCAGGTCGCGCCCACGGCCAATCTGCTCGACGTCGTCAAGGGCGTGCGCGCGCAGCTGCCCGCCATCCAGTCGCAGCTGCCGCAGGGCCTCACCGGCCAGGTGATTTACGATTCGACCGAATTCGTCAACAGCTCGATCCACGAAGTGGTCCGGACCCTGGTCGAGGCGCTCATCATCGTGACACTGGTGGTGTTCGCCTTTCTCGGCTCGCTGCGCTCGGTCGCGATCCCGACCATCGCCATTCCGCTCTCGCTGATCGGCGCCTTCACCATCATGCTGGCGCTGGGTTTCTCGATCAACCTGCTGACCCTGCTGGCGCTGGTGCTGGCCATCGGCCTGGTGGTGGACGACGCCATTATCGTGGTCGAAAACGTCAACCGGCATCTCGAGGAAGGCATGACGCAGGTGCAGGCGGCGATCCTCGCGGCGCGTGAATTGGGCGGCCCGATCATCGCCATGACCGTGGTGTTGGTCGCGGTCTATGTGCCGATCGGCTTCCAGGGCGGCCTGACCGGCGCGCTGTTCACCGAATTCGCCTTCACCCTGGTTGCCGCGGTTACGGTCTCGGCCATCGTGGCGTTGACGCTTTCGCCGATGATGTGCGCCAAGCTGCTGCGGCCGCCGCGGCGCGAAGGCGACCAAGGCTGGCAGGAGCGTTTCGGCGGCTTCGTCGACCGCAATTTCGAACGGCTGCGCGGACGTTATGAGCGCGCCCTCAATGGCAGCCTGAATTTCCTCAGCGTCACCGCGGTCTTCGCCGCCATCGTGCTGGGCAGCATCTATTTCCTCTATCACGGCGCCAAGACCGAACTCGCGCCGATCGAGGACCAGGGCGTGGTGATCGTGTCCTCGACCCCGGCGCCCGACGCGACCTTGAATCAGAAGCTGATTTATTCGCGCCAGGTCTTCGACCTGTTCACTTCGTATCCCGAGATGGGCCACGTCTTCCAGATCGACGCGCCCGGCCAATCGCTGGCCGGCCTGGTCTTCAAGCCGTGGGACGAGCGCAAACGCACCTCGAACCAGATCCAGCCCGATCTGCAGCAGAAATTGAACGGCGTCGCCGGCATCAGGGCGGTGGCCTTCCAGCCGCCACCGCTGCCCGGCGCCTTCGGCCTGCCGGTGCAATTCGTCATCGGCACGACCGAGCCCTTCGCGCGGCTCAACGACGTGGCGCAGCAATTCCTGCAGGATGCGCTCAAGAGCGGCATGTTCATCTTCCTCGACAGCGATCTCAAGATCGACCAGCCGCAGGCGACGGTGGTGATCGATCGCGACAAGACGGCGCAGTTGGGATTGCGCATGAGCGACGTCGGCAGCGCGCTCGCCGGCATGCTGGGCGGCGGCTACGTCAATTACTTCGATCTCGCCGGACGTTCCTACAAGGTGATCCCGCAGGTGCAGCAGGTCGACCGCCTCAACACCGACCAGATTCTCAACTACTACATCAAGACCGCCGACGGCACCGCGATCCCGCTCTCGACCGTGGCAAAGATCGAGACCACGACGATCCCGGAATCCTTGAATCATTTCCAGCAGCTCAACGCCGCCACCATCCAGGGCGTGGTCGCGCCGGGCGTGGCGCAGGCCGACGCGCTCGCCTATCTCGACGGTCTGGCCAAGCGCACATTGCCGCTCGGCTATTCGGTCGATTACGGCGGGCAGATGCGCCAGTATGTGCAGGAATCCTCGGGCTTCATCGTCACCTTCGTCTTCGCCCTCATCATTATCTTCCTGGCGTTGTCGGCGCTGTTCGAGAGCTTCCGCGATCCGCTCATCATCCTCGTCTCGGTGCCGATGTCGATCGCCGGCGCGCTGATCTTCATCAGCCTCGGCGTCGGCGGCGCCACGCTCAACATCTACACCGAGGTGGGGTTGGTGACGCTGATGGGCCTCATAAGCAAGCACGGCATCCTGATCGTCGAATTCGCCAACGATCTGCAAAGCCAGGGCAAATCGAAGCGCGAGGCGATCGAGCAGGCCTGCGGCATCCGGCTGCGGCCCATCCTGATGACCACGGCGGCGATGGTGCTGGGCGTGACGCCGCTCATCGTCGCCTCGGGCGCCGGGGCGGTGTCGCGCTTCGACATGGGCCTGGTGATCGCCAGCGGAATCTCGATCGGGACTTTGTTCACGCTCTTCGTCGTGCCGGGAGTCTACATGCTGATCGCCGAGGACCACCACGTCCGGGCGGAAGAGGCCGCGGCAGTGCCGCATCCGGCGTCGCCGGAGGGAATCTAGCGGGGGCCGGTCTCCACCAGCGTGTCGCCCTTCTTCACGCGCTCGCCATCGTCCAGCTTGCGTAACTCGGGCATGGGGTGCGCGACGGCGGATTCGATCTCGCCGCGTGCGATCTCGAACAACGCTATGATGATGGCGAGGCAGATCAGGACCTGGAGCATGGAACCGATCAAACCACGTCGTCGTTAATATACGATTGATCCAGGCCAAAGCGCCGCCGGGCCAGGCGCCGAAGGGCGTCTCGCTAGCTGCCGGTCTCGACCGGCGTCGAACCGGGCAGGCCCCATTCCGACCACGAGCCGTCATAGATCGCGGCCTCGTTCCAGCCGAGCAGATGCAGGCCGAACGCCAGCACGCAGGCGGTGACGCCCGAACCGCAGCTCGACACCACCGGCTTGTGCGGATCGAGTCCGGCGGCGCGGAAGCGCGCGGCGAGCGCATCGGCGGGCAAGACCTCTTTGGTCTTCGGGTCGGAAAGCTGGTCGGAGGGCAAGGATAGGCTGCCCGGTATGTGCCCGCTGCGCAATCCGGCGCGCGGCTCGGGCGCGGTTCCGGCAAAACGCCCGGCACTGCGCGCGTCGATCACCTGTTCGCGCCTGGTTTCGAGATTGGCGAGCATCTGTGCCTTGTCGCGCAATCCCGCCTTGAACAGCCGCGCGGTAAAGCTGGCGGGGGGATAGCTCGGAATCTCTGTCGTGACCGGGCGGTTCTCAGCGAGCCATTTGGGCAAACCGCCGTTCAATATCGCCACGTTCTTGTGGCCATAGGCCTTCAGGCTCCACCACGCGCGCGGCGCGGAGGCAAGCCCGGTCGAATCATAGACCACGATCTTGTGCCCATCCCCCAATCCAAGCTTGCCCATCATCGCGCCGAAGGTTTTCTCGTCGGGCAGCATATGCGGCAGCGGGTTACGCTCGTCGGCCACGGCATCGATATCGAAGAACACCGCGCCGGGAATATGGCGCTGCAGGTAAAGCGCGTGGCCGGTCGGCGTTACGCCGGGCAGCGTGAAACTCGCATCGGCCACGCGCAGAGTCTTGTCGCCGAGATGGGTTGCCAGCCACGCGGTCGAAACCAGCGCTTCGGGATGGGCGTAGTCCATTATTTTGCGCCGAGCCAGCCCGGCACCGGCAGCTTTTTCTCGCGCAGGAATTCCGGATTGAACAGCTTGGATTGATAGCGCGTGCCGTAATCGGCCAGGATGGTGACGATGGTGTGGCCGCGCCCGAGCTGTTTCGCCGCCTTGATGGCGCCGAGGATGTTGATGCCGGTCGAGCCGCCCAGGATCAACCCTTCCTCGGTGACCAGGTCGAACAACACCGGCAGCATCTCCTCGTCGGTCACCTGGAACCAGCCGTCCAAGGGCGCGCCTTCGAGGTTCTTGGTGATGCGGCCCTGGCCGATGCCCTCGGTGATGGAATTGCCCTCGGCCTTCAATTCATGCCGCGCATACCAGGAATAAATCGCCGAGCCCATCGGGTCGGCCAGGAAAATTTTTACCTTGGGATTGAATTTCTTGAGCGCGATGGCGACCCCGGCCAGGGTTCCGCCGGTGCCGACCGAGGCGACGAAGGCGTCGACCTTGCCGTCGGTCTGGCTCCAGATTTCCGGTCCGGTGGTTTCGATATGCGCGCGGCGGTTGGCGAGGTTGTCGAACTGGTTGGCCCAGATCGCGCCGCGCGGGCTGGCCGCCGCCACTTCCTTGGCGAGGGTCTCGGAATAGCGCACATAATTCCGCGGATCGGAATAGGGCACGGCCGGCACCAGGCGCAGATCGGCGCCGCACAGATGCAGCATGTCCTTCTTTTCCTGGCTTTGGGTCTCGGGCATGACGATGACGCTCTTGTATCCCAACGCGTTGCCGACCAGCGCCAGGCCGATGCCGGTGTTGCCCGCGGTGCCCTCGACGATCACGCCGCCGGGCTTCAACAGGCCCTTTTCCTCGGCGTCCTTGACGATGTAGAGCGCGGCGCGATCCTTGACCGAGCCGCCGGGGTTGAGGAACTCGGCCTTGCCCAATATTTCGCAGCCGGTCATCTCCGAGGCGCGCCTCAGGCGGATGAGCGGGGTGTTGCCGATGGTCTCAATGAAACCGTTGCGAACTTGCATGGATGCTTTTTGTCTCGGCGAAAGAGGGCAGACTATAAGCGGGCGAAGAGATTAGCGCCAGCGGCGGCGCAGCCCGGCGCGGTTGGCCGCAAGCCAATAAAGCGCGAGCAAGCTGGTGCTGTTACGGATGCGGCCGGATTGCACGAGCCCCATCGCCTGGCGGAAGCTTTTCACCACCACCTTGATGTCCTCGTGCTCGGCCTCCAGGCCGTGGATGCCGGCGGCATTCCTTGAATCGACGCGCGCGCAGAAGATGTGGAAAATCTCGGTCAACCCGCCGGGCGAAGGCATGACGCGGTGAATCTTGATGGGTCTGCCGATGATCGCGAGGCCGGTTTCCTCCTTGGTCTCGCGCATGACGACCGCGGCGGGGCTGCCGTCCCGGGGGCCGATGATGCCGGCGACCATCTCCAGCTCCCAGCCGGAGAATCCGGCGAGCAGCGACGGCAGGCGGAACTGCTCGACCAGCACCACCGCATCGCGTTTTGGATCGTAAAGCAGCACGCCGGCGGTGCGCCCGCGCTCGTAGATTTCGCGCTCGATTTCGGCGCTCCAGCCGCCGCCGAACAGGCGGTGCTTCAATCGATAGACATCGACGCGGAAGAAACCACGGAAGCCGCGCCGCCGGCTGATGATTTTGATGCGCTTTTCCCGCTTTTTCATGGCGCGCGAGTGTAGCCGGAGGAAGGCGGCGCGGCTATGATGCCGGCATGGATTCGGTGATGAAACGGGGCGGCACGGATAAAGACGCGCGCGGCGGCGCGTCGTCGATCGACTTGGCCGCCTTCGCGCGCGCGGATCTAGCCACCGATCCTTTTCCCTATGTGATCGTGCCGGGGTTTTTGCCCGAAGCCGCACGCAGCGCGATTTCCGCCGATTATCCCAAGGTCGACCGGCCGGGCAGCTTCCCCGCCGGCGAGCTCGATTACGGTCCGGCCTTCGCCCGCTTCCTCGCCGAAATCGAAGGCGAGGCGATGCGCGACGCCTTCGCGCGAAAATTCTCGGTCGATCTCGCCGGCAAGCCGACCATGGTGACGGTGCGCGGCCAGGCGCGGATGGGCGACGGGCAAATCCACAGCGACGCGCGCTCGAAGATCATCACCGTGCTGATCTATATGAACGAGGCGTGGGAGGCGCCGGGCGGACGCTTGCGCCTGTTGCGTTCGAACAAGGGCCTCGACGACATGGTGGCCGAGGTGCCGCCCGCTGCCGGCACGCTGTTGGCCTTCCTGGTGACGCCGCATTCCTGGCACGGTCACTATCCCGCCAGCGGCCCGCGCCGCGTCATCCAGTTGAACTGGGTCGAAAGCCAGGGCGTGGTGTGGCGCGAGCGGTTCCGCCACGGGCTTTCGGCGCGGATCAAGAAACTCTTCCCGGCGCGCGCCTGAAAAGCGAGCGGGCCGGCCTGCAGTGTCGGCGCTTGCCGCAACTTCCCAAGCCTGCGAGCAGCCGCTAAATTCGATTGGCATGGATTTGCACGGGGGGATTGTGATGACATCATCCGCAGGCCGGGGGCGCGTCAGGAAATCGACGTGCGGCAGTTCGCGCGCGGCGTCGGCAGCAACATGTTGGTGCCGGCGGGACAGATCATTTTTTCCAAGGGCGATGCCGGCCAGTGCATGTACATCGTGCAGTCCGGCCGCATCGAAATTCTGATCGGCGACAAGGTGGTCGAGACTATCGGCGTCAACGAGGCGCTGGGATTCATGACCATGATCGACAAACAGCCGCGTTCTTCGACCGCGCGCGCCAAGGAACCTTGCGAGCTGTCGTTGCTCGACGAGCGCAAATTCCGTTTCATGGTGGACGAGGTGCCGAACTTCGCCCTCTACATCATGAACGTGCTGGCGCGCCGCATCCGTGGCATGAGCAACGCGATGTGAGGTGGGCTGCCGCAGCCTAAAACGGCTCAAGGGGCTGAGCGCGTTAACCGCTCAACCCCTTGAATGTAGTGGCTCCGGGGGTCGGGATCGAACCGACGACCAACCGGTTAACAGCCGGTTGCTCTACCGCTGAGCTACCCCGGAACAAGCCCAGAAGCGCTTTGCCGCAAGCGTAACTATAGCTTGGCAAGGGTTTTGGAAAGTCTAATTTCCCCTCTCAGGGACCGGGCGCTTACGCCTGACCGGGGCGGCGTCCGGCGCTATAATGGGCGGGTTGTCGGGGAGGAGAGAAGAATGCCAGAAGGCAAGGACTTGGCCGCTCGCGCCGACGAACTGGAACACGCCGCGATCGAGGCGCTCGACGCGGTGCCGTGCAAATCGGTGCTCTACATCTCGGGCGACAAGGATCCGACCACACCGGTGCTGACGCCCTTTGCGCGCGAGGACGGCCGTCCGTTGCTGATGAGCCACGACAAACGGCTCAAGATGATGCCGGACAAACCGCATCTGCTCGATTTCTTCAAATACCGCTTCTTCCCGGCCAACCACGTGCTGCAAAGCGCGACCCTGGCCAAGAAGGCGGGCCATCCCGAGAAGGTGATCCTGGCCTGCCTGCTGCACGACATCTCGATCATGGGCTTCATCCGCGGCGATCACGGCTATTGGGCGGCGCAGCTGGTCGGCCCTTACGTCGACGAGGAGGTCGCCTGGGCGATCCGCTCGCACCAGGTGCTGCGCTTCTTCCCCGATCCGGATGTCGGCTACGAATATCCCGCGCTCTACGTGAAGCTGTTCGGCGAAGGCTATCGGCCGGAGCCCTACATGATGGCGGCCTACGAGAAAATGCGCCGGCACAAATGGTACATGACCGGGCGGCTCATCACCATCAACGACATCTACGCCTTCGACCCCAACGCCAGGGTCGAGATGGAGGATTTCACCGACATCATCGGCCGCAATTTCCGCCAGCCGGAAGCAGGATTGGGCTTCGACGACAGCCCCTCGGCGCATATGTGGCGCACCATCAACTGGCCGACCCGCGCGCTCTGATTGGGGGGTAATTAATGGAGGCCGGAAGCGGAATCGAACCGCTGTACGGGGATTTGCAGTCCCCTGCATAGCCACTCTGCCATCCGGCCGGAGGCGGGAATCCCCTTCCATGCCGGAAGGGCCCCGAGATATAGGCCCTGGCGACCGGCCTAGGCAAGCCAAGGGCCGTCAATCCCCTTGCCGCCCGCCGAAAATAAGGGATTCCGGGTTGTCCTGGCTCTCACGTATGTCTAGTATTGAGTTCTTGTAATAAATCAGACGGTTAGGGTTCATTCCTCACATGAGTTCTGGTGATTTCCGCGCCGCGCGACTCGCCATGGTCGAAAGCCAATTGCGCACCAACACGGTGACGCATCCCGGCGTGCTGGCGGCGTTTATCGAGTTGCCGCGCGAGCGTTTCGTGCCCGCGGGCTTGCATGACAGCGCCTATGTCGACGAAGACATTCAACTCAAGCCAGGTCGCTTCCTGATGGAGCCGATGGTGCTGGCGCGGCTGGTTCAGCTCGCCGCGGTCGGGCCCAAGGACAAGGCGCTGGTGTTGGGCGCGGCCACCGGCTATGCCGCGGCCGCGGTGGCGCTGTTGGCGCAGAGCGTGGCGGCGGTCGAAGCCGACCGCCAACTTGCGGATCAGGCCCGCGCCAATCTCGCGGCGCTCAATCTTAACAACGTCACCGTGTTCGAAGGCCCGCATGAGCAGGGCTTCAAGCCGGGCGCGCCCTACGACGTCATCCTGCTCGACGGCGCCGCAGCCGAGATTCCGCGCACCGTGTCCGAACAGCTCGCCGAAGGCGGACGGCTGGTCGCCGTGCTGCGCGCGGGCGGCGCTTTGGTCGGCCAAGCCACGGTGATGACTCGCCAGGGCAAGACGCTCGGCCGCCGTTCGGTTTTCGATGCCGGGACGCCGTATCTGCCGGGCTTCGCGCCGGCGCCAGGCTTCGTGTTCTGAGGCCGGGGCGAGAGGGTTCCGATCATGCGCTGCGTTCTCGTTCTTGCGCTGGGTTTTTCCGCCGCGGTGAGCTTTACGATTGTGGCCCGGGCCGAAACGCTCGAGGACGCGCTGGTCGAGACCTACAACACCAATCCGCAGATCCTGGCCGAGCGCGCCAATCTGCGCGCGGTCGACGAGGGGGTGAGCCAAGCGCTCGGCGGCTGGCGTCCGACGGTCCAGTTCACCGCTTCCGCGGGACGCGAGAAATTCGAGGCAACCCCTTCTACCACCACGATTTTGTCGGAGGGAATGGCCGATCCGCGCACCCTCAACCTGGTCATGACCCAGCCGCTTTATCAGGGCGGCCAGACCGTGGCCAAGACCGCCCAAGCCGAGGATTCGGTCAAGGCCGAGCGCGCCCATCTGGTCGCCACCGAAAGCACGGTGCTGTTCAGCGTCATCTCGGCCTATCTGGACGTGATGCGCGATCAATCGGTCGTCGATCTCGACAAGTTGAGCGAGGACGTGTTGTCCAAAACGCTCGATCAGACGCGCGAGCAATTCCGCGTCGGCATCTTGACCCGCACCGACGTGTCGCAGGCCGAAGCGCGGCTGGCCGCCGCCACCGCGCAACGCCAGCAGGACGAAGGCACGCTGCAAAGCGACCGCGCCAATTACGCGCGCTTCGTCGGCCATCAGCCGGGCGATTTGATTCAGCCCAAGCTGCGGCCGGCCCTGCCGATGACCCGCGACGAGGCGCTCAACCTGGCCGCGGTAAAAAACCCGAACGTGATCTCGGCGCTGTTCACGGAAGAGGCGTCGCGCGATTTCGTCACCGCCACCGAAGCGCAGCTGCTGCCGAGCTTGAACCTGGTCGGCCAGGTCAACCGCATGGACGATCCCAATTTCCTGACCAAGCACGAGGAAACTTACGGCTTGATCGAGGCGCAGCTCAGCATGCCGATCTACGAAGCGGGAGTGATCTATTCGCAAAGCCGCCAGGCCAAGCAGCAGGTCGGCCAGAGCAAGAACCTGACCGACGACGCGCGACGCTTCGCCGTGCAAGGAGCGACCTCGGCCTGGGAAACCATCCAGGCGCAACGCGCCAACGTGATCTCGCAGATCACCGCCATCAAGGCCGACGAAGTCGCTTATGAGGGCACCAAGGCGCAGCAGAGCGTGGGCGTGCGCACCGTGCTCGACGTCTTGAACGCCGAGCAGGAGCTGTTCGCCGACCGCGTCAACCTGGCCAAGGCGCAGCACGATCTGGCGGTGGCCGAGTTCAACTTGGCGCAGCAGGTGGGACGCCTGACCGCCGCCGATCTGCAGTTGCCTGTCGACCTCTACGACGTTGAGCGCTATTACAAGGAAGTGCGCGGCAAATGGTTCGGTTTCGGACCCGGCCAGTAGAACCTTACTAGTGCTAGCAATTTTACCCGGCTTCCCATACTATATGTTGTAATCGCCTTATGGGGCGCATAGGGAGCAGAGGGAAGAGGCGGTCATGACGGATCTGAAACGCCAGGACGATCCTTCGATGGACGAAATACTCGCCTCCATCCGCCGCATCATCGCCGAGGACGGCGAAACCGCCACGCGCGCCGGCGGCGCGGCCGGCGGCCAGGACATTCTCGATCTGACCCAGCGCGTCGAGGAAGACGGCTCGGTGGTGACGATCGCCTCGCGCAAGACGCGCGAAGCGCCGGAAGCCGCCAAGCCGGAAAGCAGGAAACTGGTTTCCGACGGAACCGCCGCCGCCGCCGTGGCTTCGCTCGCCGAGCTGACCAAAGAGGCCAAGGAGGCGCCGCGCATCAAGGTGGAACCGGTTGTCAAGGCGCCCGAGAGCAAGGCGATCGAGGATATGACCCGCGAGCTGCTGAAGCCGCTGCTCAAATCCTGGCTCGACAGCAACCTGCCGCAGATCATCGAGCGCGTAGTGCGCGAGGAAATTGCCCGCCTGGGCCGCGAAGCCCAGGAGCGCTGAGCCTTGCCGTGACGCGGGCGTCCGCCTAAAACCAGGGCGGCATGCTCGACAAGACCTTCGACCCGTCAGAGATCCAGGCCCGCATCTACGCCCAATGGGAGAAATCGGGCGCCTTCGCGGCGCATCCCGATTCGTCCATGAAGCCCTTTTGCATCATGATGCCGCCGCCCAACGTGACCGGCAGCCTGCATATGGGCCACGCGCTCAACCACACGCTGCAGGACATTCTCATCCGTTTCGAGCGCATGCGCGGGCGTGACGCGCTGTGGCAGCCGGGCACCGACCATGCCGGCATCGCCACCCAAATGGTGGTGGAACGCCAGCTCGAGCAGGGGAATATCTCGCGCCAGGATATGGGCCGCGGCGCCTTCGTCGATCGCGTGTGGAAATGGAAGGCGGAAAGCGGCGGCGCCATCACGCGGCAACTGCGCGCGCTTGGCGCTTCGCCGGATTGGAGCCGCGAGCGCTTCACCATGGACGAGGGGCTTTCCGCCGCTGTCCGCAAGGTGTTCGTCGCGCTCCACAAGGAAGGGCTGATCTATCGCGACAAGCGGCTGGTCAATTGGGATCCCAGGCTGCACACCGCCGTCTCCGATCTGGAGGTGGAGAACCGCGAGACCAAGGGCTCGTTGTGGTACGTGAACTATCCGATCGACGGCCGGCCGGGCGAGTTCATCACCGTGGCGACGACGCGGCCCGAGACCATGCTGGGCGACACCGGCGTGGCGGTGAACCCCGAGGACGAGCGCTACCGCGCATTTGTCGGGCGTCACGCGATCCTGCCGCTGGTGGGACGGAATATCCCGATCATCGCCGACGAATACGCCGATCCGGTCACCGGCAGCGGCGCGGTCAAAATCACCCCGGCGCATGACTTCAACGATTTCGCGGTCGGCCAGCGCCACCGGCTGCCGTTCATCAACGTGCTCGACCGCGACGCCAGGCTCAACGAAAACGCGCCCGAGGCTTATCGCGGCCTGGACCGCTTCGCCGCGCGGAAAAAGATTCTGGCCGATCTCGAGGCCGGCGGGTTCCTCGCCAAGACCGAGCCGCACAGCCTGACGGTGCCTTACGGCGACCGCTCGGGCGTCGTGCTCGAACCCTGGCTCACCGACCAATGGTATGTCGACGCCAAGACGCTGGCCAAGCCGGCGATCGAGGCGGTGGAACGCGGCGCCACGGTGTTCGTGCCGCGGCAATGGGAGAACACGTTTTTCGAATGGATGCGCAACATCCAGCCCTGGTGCGTCTCGCGCCAGATCTGGTGGGGCCACCAGATTCCGGCCTGGTACGCGCCCGACGGCAAGGTGTTCGTCGAGGAGACCGAATCCCTCGCGATGAACGCGGCGGCCCGGCATTACGGCAAGCCGACCACGTTGCAACGCGACGAGGATGTGCTCGACACCTGGTTCTCCTCGGCGTTGTGGCCGTTCTCCACCCTCGGCTGGCCGGAACGGACGAAATATCTCGAACGCTATTACCCGACCGACGTGCTGGTGACCGGTTTCGACATCATCTTCTTCTGGGTCGCGCGCATGATGATGATGGGCCTCAAATTCATGGACGAGGTGCCGTTCAAGACGGTCTATATCCATGCGCTGGTGCGTGACGAACGCGGCCAGAAAATGTCCAAGTCCAAGGGCAATATCGTCGATCCCATCGCCACCATCGAGACCTATGGCTGCGACGCGTTGCGTTTCACCCTCACCGCGCAGGCGGCGCAGGGGCGCGACATCAAGCTTTCGACCAGCCGCATCGAAGGCTATCGCAACTTCGCCACCAAGCTGTGGAACGCCGCGCGCTTCGCCGAGATGAACGAATGCAAGCTCGATCCGAAATTCGATCCGGCCAAGGCCAAGTTCACGGTCAATCGCTGGATCGCGTCGTCGTTGGTGCAAACCGCGGCGCGCGTCACCACCGCGATCGAGGCTTTCGAATTCAATGCCGCCGCCGACGCGCTCTATCACTTCATCTGGGGAAATTTCTGCGACTGGTATGTCGAGTTTTCCAAACCGATCCTGACCGGCAACGACGCGACGGCCAAGGCCGAGACCCGCGCTACGACATCCTGGGTGCTGAGCCAGATCGTGCACCTGCTGCATCCGGTCATGCCCTTCATCACCGAGGAATTGTGGAAGAATTTTACCGGTGACAAGGCCGGCATGCTGATATCCGCGCGCTGGCCCGCGTATGCCCCGGGCTTGGCCGATCGCGACGCCGCTGCCGAGATGGAGTGGGTGATAAGTCTGATCGCGCAGATCCGCACCGCGCGCGCGGAGATGAACATACCGCCGGGGAACGAGATACTGGCCTATCTCACCGAAGCAGGCGCGGAGCAGAAGGAATGGATCGCGCGCCACGGCGATGCGATCACGCGCCTCGCCCGGCTGAAGCAAATCCACCCGGCCAATACAGGTTCTCCGGCCAAGCAGAATTCCATTCAGGTGGTGGTGGAGAAAGCGTCGCTGCTGCTGGACCTCGCCGGCGCGGTCGATCTCGGCAAGGAGCGCGCGCGGCTCAGGAAAGAGGCGGCTTCGGTGCGCGACGAACTCGATAAGATCGCGGCCAAGCTCGGCAACGAGCAATTCGTCGCCAAAGCCAAGCCCGAGGCGGTGGAAGAGCAGCGCGAGCGCCAATCCCAGGCGCGCGCGGCGCTGGCGCGGCTCGATGCGGCTTTGGATAGAATAGGCGGCGTATAAGCCGGAAGCGCTCGCAACCGCGTCGCGGAAGGACTAAACTTATCGCAATATAAAAAAAACGCCGCGCGGGCGCGCGGAAGGGGAGGGATCATGCTGCCACGCAGAGTGGTGCTGAAGGGCGCCGCCATCGGCGCGCTGGTTTTCACCGTCGACGGCGTCGACATGGTCCTGACGCCGCGCGAGGCCAAGGCGCGCGACCTGCCGTTGCAGACCTTGAGCGAGGACGAGGCCGCGAGCATCGAATCTCTCGGCGATGTGCTGTTGCCCGGCGCCAAGGATGCGGGCATCGCCAATTACATCGACCACCAGCTCTCGGGCGTGCCCGATGATTGCCTGCTGGTCGCGCGCTCGGTCAGCATCCCGCCGCCTTACGTCAATTTCTACCGCGCCGGCCTGAAGGGCCTCGACGGCGCGAGTCAGGCGGCCTACCAGAAGCGTTTCGTCGCGCTTGAGCCGCCGCAGAAGATCGAATTCGTCAAGGCGTTCAGCGCCAAGCCGGCGGATGGCTGGGAAGGGCCGCCGTCGCCGTTCTTCTATTTCGTGTTGCGGAACGACGCGACCGACGTGGTCTATGGTACCGTCGAAGGCTTCGAGAAGCTTGGCGTTCCCTACATGCCGCACATCACGCCCGAAAGGAAGTGGTAGCCATGGCGCAAGGCGACAAGGTCGATGCGGTTATCGTCGGCGGCGGCGCCGCCGGCATCCTGCTTGCGGCCAAGCTAGGCCACGGCGGCAAGAAGGTGGTGGTGCTGGAACAGGGGCCGGCCTGGCAGCTCAGCGATCTGATCAGCAGCCAGATCTGGAGCCGCCGCCTCAAATGGGGTACGCCGCCGGTGCAGCTCGACGGCAAGAACCCGATCGCGCACAACTTCAACACCGGTTCGGGCTTCGGCGGCGCGGCGCTCCACCATTACGCCAACTGGCCGCGGCTCCATCCCGAAGACTTCCGGATGAAGACACAATACGGTCGCGGCCTCGATTGGCCGATCTCCTACGCCGAGCTTCGGCCTTATTACGACCGCATCCAGACCGAGGTCGGCGTCTCGGGCGATGCCAAGGCCGAGGTGTGGCGCCCGCCCGGCGCGCCCTATCCGCTGCCGCCGCTCAGGACGTTCCGCCAGGCCGAGGTCATGACCAAGGGCTTCGCCGCCATCGGCCAGCGCACCGCGCCGATGCCGCAGGCGATCCTGAGCCGCCCCTACAAGGGCCGCCCGGCCTGCATCTACGACGGCTGGTGCGACGCCGGCTGTCCGATCGGTGCGCTCGCCAATCCGCTGGTGACCTATCTTCCGGTGGCGCAGAAGGCCGGTGCGGATTTCCGCGCGCAGAGCTACGTCACGCGCGTGCTGATGAGCGACAAGGGCGACCGCGCGCTCGGCGTCGAATATTACGACGCGCAGAAGCAGCGCCAGGAGCAGCACGCCGACGTGGTGATCCTGGCGTCGAACGCGGTGCAGAATCCCAGGCTGCTGCTGAACTCGGCGACCGACAAGCATCCCGATGGCATCGCCAATTCGAGCGGCCTGGTCGGCCGTTATTTCATGGTGCATTTCGGCGGCCGCGTCCTCGGCCTGTTCGACGAGGATCTCGAGAACCACATGGGCACCACGGGCAACCAGCTCATGTGCCAGGAGAGCTACGCCAAGGACAAGCATGGCGGCCCGTTCGGCAGTTACACCTGGCAGATCACCCAGGCCTTCAAGCCCAACGACATCACCGGCCTGGTCAACGCCCGCGGCAACCTGTTCGGCGACGATCTCCACGCCTTCATCCGCCAGGCGGCGAAGGGCTTGGCCGCGATTCAAGCGCTCGGCGAGCAACTGCCCGATCCCGACAATCGCGTGACGCTGGGCGACAAGAAGGACGAATACGGCTTGCCGCTCGCCCGCGTCACTCACGCCAATGACGACAACATGCTCGCCTTGTGGCGCTACGCGCTCGACGAAGGCATGCGCGCCATGAAGGGCGCGGGGGCGAAGGAGGCGTGGACCGCGCCGTCGCCGGGCCTGATCCATGTCATGGGCGGCACCGTGATGGGCAAATCGGCGAAGGATTCGGTGTGCGACAGCTATGGCCGGACCCATGACGTGCACAACCTGGTTCTCGCCGGCACCGGCCTCAATCCGACCGAGGGCGGGGTCCATCCCACATTCACCATGCATGCGCTGGCGCTGCGCACCTCGGAGCACATGCTGGGGAATTGGCGCGGCTACGCATGAGCAAGGCTTTCACCCGCGAGGGCGACGAGGCGCCCGACGAGGTCGACGCCGCAAGTATCGAATCCGGCCCGGCGCTGCCCGCGGGCACGAAGAACTACATCACGCCCGAAGGCTTCAAGAAACTCCAGGACGAGCTGAAGCACCTGGTCAAGAACGAGCGGCCCAAGGTGGTGGAGACGGTTGCCTGGGCGGCGGGCAACGGCGACCGCTCGGAGAACGGCGATTACATCTACGGCAAGAAGCGGCTCAGGGAGATCGACGGCCGCATCCGTTTTCTCGGCAAGCGTCTCGAAATCGCCGAGGTGGTGAACCCGGCCGCGCAGAAGAACCGCGATCAGGTGTTCTTCGGCGCCACCGTCACCTATGCCCTCGGCGGCGGCGCCCGGCACACGATCACCATCGTCGGCGTGGACGAAGCCGACGCCGACCAGGGCAGGGTGAGCTGGATCTCGCCCATCGCCAAGGCGCTGTTGAAGGCGCGCGCCGGCGACACGGTCGAGCTGCGCAACCCGCGCGGCGCCGAAAGCGTCGCCGTGGTTGCCATCGCCTATCCGGGCAAATAGGCCCCTAGCGCCGTCGCGCGCCGCTTTGTATGGTGCGGCCCCAGCATTCGACGGGAATTCGACAGGGGAGACGGGCCATGCCCGACGCCAGTAGCAAGAAGCCGGCCTTCGACAAATCCAGGCTGCCGAGCCGCCACATCACGGTCGGACCCGAGCGCGCGCCGCACCGCTCCATGTTCTACGCCATGGGCGTGACCGAGGAGCAATTGAAGCAGCCGATCATCGGCGTCTGCACCACCTGGAACGAGGCGGCGCCGTGCAATATCTCGCTGTCGCGCCAGGCCCAGGCGGCCAAGAAGGGCGTGGCGGCGGCCGGCGGCACGCCGCGCGAATTCACCACCATCACCGTCACCGACGGCATCGCCATGGGCCATGCCGGCATGAAATCCTCGCTGGTGTCGCGCGACGTCATCGCCGATTCGGTCGAGCTCACCATGCGCGGCCATTCCTATGACGCGTTGATCGGCTTGGCCGGCTGCGACAAGTCGCTGCCCGGGCTGATGATGGCGATGCTGCGGCTCAACGTGCCCTCGGTCTTCATGTATGGCGGCTCGATCCTGCCCGGCCGCTTCCAGGGCCGCGACGTCAGCATCGTCGACGTGTTCGAGGGCGTCGGCATGCACAGCGTCGGCAAGATGACGGACGAGGAATTGCACGAGCTCGAATGCAACGCCTGTCCCTCGGCCGGCTCCTGCGCCGGACAATTCACCGCCAACACCATGGCCTGCATCTCCGAGGCCATCGGATTGGCGCTGCCCGGCTCGGCCGGCACGCCCGCGCCTTATGATTCGCGCGACGCATACGCCGAGGCTTCGGGCGAGGCGGTGATGAACCTGCTGCATCTCGGGCTGCGGCCGCGCGACATCGTGACGCGCGCAGCGCTCGAGAACGCGGCGACGGTGTTCGTGGCCTCGGGCGGCTCGACCAACGCCGCGCTGCATCTGCCCGCCATCGCGAACGAAGCCGGGATCGATTTCGACATCCACGCCATCGGCGAGATCTGCAAGCGCACGCCCTATATCGGCGACTTCAAGCCGGGCGGAAAATACGTGATGAAGGATCTGCACGCCATCGGCGGCGTGCCGGTATTGATGAAGGCGCTGCTCGACGGCGGCTATCTGCACGGCGACTGCCTTACCGTCACCGGCAAGACCATGAAGGAGAATCTCAAGAACGTGGTTGTGCCCAAGGACCAGGACGTGATTTATCCCACCGCGAAGCCGCTGTCGCCGACCGGCGGGCTGATGGTGCTCAAGGGCAATCTCGCGCCGCAAGGCAGCATCTGCAAGGTCGCGGGCATGCAGGGCATCCACCTCAAGTTCCGCGGCCCGGCGCGTTGCTTCGACCGCGAGGAGGATTGCTTCGCCGCGGTCGAGGCGCGGAAATACAAGAAGGGCGACGTGCTGGTGATCCGCTACGAGGGCCCGCGCGGCGGCCCCGGCATGCGCGAGATGCTGTCCACCACCGCCGCGCTTTACGGTCAGGGCGCGGGCAACGACGTGGCGCTCATCACCGACGGCCGCTTCTCCGGCGGCACGCGCGGTTTCTGCATCGGACACGTAGGTCCCGAGGCGGCGGTCGGCGGGCCGATCGGCCTGTTGAAGGACGGCGACATCATCGTGATGGACGCGGTCAACGGCACGCTATCGGTCGAGCTCTCGGACGAGGAATTGGCCAAGCGGCGCAAGGCATGGCAGGCGAGGAAGACCGAATATCAATCGGGCGCGTTGTGGCGTTATGCCCAGACCGTGGGCGACGCTGAAAAAGGCGCGGTGGTTCACCCCGGCGCCAAGGCGGAAACCCACGTCTTTGCCGATCTCTAATTTCGAACGCCGCGAATATGAGCGCAAGACGATGGCCACCGCGGCGACGGTGGTGTTCACCCTTGCGCTGACAGCGCGTTTGCTGCCGGTGTTCATCTATCCCTCGCTCAATTACCCCGACGAGATATTCCAGAGCGTCGAGCAGGCGCACCGCCTGGTCTACGGCAACGGCCTGGTGCCGTGGGAATTCGTCTACGGCACGCGATCCTGGTTCCTGCCCGGCGTGATCGCCGGCCTGATGGAGTTCGCGCGGTTGTTCGGCTCGGGGCCGGCCTATTACCTGCCGATCGTCGGCGGAGCTCTCGCGGCGCTGGGCGCGTCGAGCGCGCTGTGCGCCTTCCTCTGGGGCCAGCGCTTCTACGGCTATTGGGGCGGCATCCTCGCCGGCACCTTCACCGCGATGTGGATCGACCTGGCCTATTTCGGTCCACGCCCTTTGAGCGAGGTGGTGGCGGCGCATGTGCTGGTCATCGGGCTCTATCTCATGGCGCCGGGCTACGCCGTTTCAGGCTGGCGGCGCCTAGCCGCCGCCGGTTTCGTGCTCGGGCTGGCGGCGATGCTGCGCATCCAGCTGGCGCCGGCGGTGGCGCTGATCGTGCTGTGGCCCGCGGAGGGTTGGCGCCGGAATCTGGCGCCGCTGGCGCTGGGCGGCTTCGCGGCCTTCCTGCTGTTCGGCGCGCTCGATTGGGCGACCTGGAGCTATCCCTGGGAATCGCTCTATCGCAACCTCGCGCTCAACTTGTATTACGGCATGAGCGAGCAATGGGGCATCGAACCCTGGTATTTCTACGCCGGCGTGATCATCACCTATTGGACGCCGATTTTCGCCGTGGCGGTTCTGGCGCTGGCATATTTCGGCACCTATCGCGAAAAGCGCATCGCGCTCGCCGCCGTGGCCGTGTTCGTCACGCATTCGCTGATCGGCCACAAGGAGTTCCGCTTCATCTATCCGGCGATCCTGCTGACGGCGATCTCGGCCGGGATCGGCCTGGCTTATCTGATCGACCGGTTCAGCCGGCAGTCGAAACCCTTCATCTTGGCGCTGCCGGCGCTGCTGGTGGTGGTGCTGACATCCGTGGTGCTGCTGAAGAGCGCGAATTATCGCGAGCTGTGGACCCGCGACGCCGCGGTCATGCGGGCATCGGTCTCGGTCTCGCAGCTGCCCGATGTCTGCGGTATCGAGCTTTACGGCATACCCTGGTTCTGGTCGGGCGGCTATTGGCTCATGCATCAGAAGGTTCCGCTCTACTGGTTCGAAGGCGAGAAGGATTTCGCCGCCCACCAGGATGCCTTCAACACCCTGGTCGCGGCGGGCGCAGTGCCGGCGCCGTTCGAGAGCAAAACCTGTTTCGGCGCGGTGTGCGTGGCGCAGCGGCCGGGAAGCTGCGCCCCGTTGCCGATGCGGCAGTCCATCGACCAGGCCGATATTCCGCCGGGCCTGACCCCCGAATTGAAACCCTGAACCCGGTTTGCCGCCGAGGACCATGAAACCCCGCACGCTGCGTAGTGCCGCCGATCTTGCCGAAGCCGGACTGATCGCGCCCGCGCGCGCGGCCGCGATAACGCGGGTCGCGCAACGCTTCGAGTTGGCGGTGACGCCCGAAATGGCGGCGCTTATCGGCGATGCCGGAGACCGCATCGGCAAGCAGTTCATTCCCTCGGTGGCCGAGCTCGAAACCGCGCCCGATGAGCGCAAAGATCCGATCGGTGATGAAAAATTTTCCCCGGTGAAGGGCATCGTCCACCGCTATCCCGACCGCGTCCTCCTGAAGCCGTCGCATCTTTGCCCGGTCTATTGCCGGTTCTGTTTCCGTCGCGAGCAGGTGGGACGGGACGGAGAGAAGCTGTCGGCGCGCGAGCTGGAAACCGCGCTCGATTACATCCGCGCGCGAGATCAAATCTGGGAAGTCATCGTCACCGGCGGCGATCCGTTTCTGCTGTCGCCGCGCAGGCTGCGCGACATCACGCGCGCGCTCGATGCCATCCCGCATCTGGGCGTGATCCGCTTCCATTCGCGCATGCCCATTGTGTCGCCGCACTCGATCACCGCGGCGTTGGTGTCCGCCCTCGCCGCCGATAAAGCGGTCTATGTGGTGGTGCACGTCAATCATCCGCAGGAATTGACCCTTGCCGCGCGCGCCGCTTGCGCGCGCCTGGTCAAGGCGGGCATTCCGCTCCTGTCCCAGAGCGTGCTGTTGAAGGGGGTCAACGACGATGCCGCGACGCTGGAGCGGCTGTTCCGCGATCTGGTCGCCATGCGGATCAAGCCCTATTACCTGCATCACGCCGATCTGGCGCGCGGCACGGCGCATTTCCGCACCACCCTCGCGGAAGGCCGTGCCCTGATGAAAAGCCTGCGCGGGCGTGTTTCGGGGTTGTGCCAGCCGAGCTACGTGCTCGATCTGCCCGGCGGCTTTGGCAAGGTGCCGGTCGGCCCGTGCTATGCGCGTCCGGGCGACAAACCGCATGAATGGCGGGTCGAAGACGGTGATGGCCGGCTTCACTGTTACCCGCCGAACACAGCCCATAAGGATTAGCGGGCTTTGTTGGCATCGGCGTGAATTGTGTTCCTTTCCAAGGAGATAAGCTTCCCGAGTCGCGCGGCCGAAAAGCTGCGTTTTATTGCAGCACCCGCTGCGAAGCAGTAAAATCGTAGCAATATCAAAGCAGACGCGGCGCCTCTCCCCATGGAGATGGAGGTGCCGGGTTTATGTTTGTGCCGAAAGCATTGCCAGCATGAATGGGATGACCCCGCGCGTTTTCATCCGGATCGGCGCCTTGGCGCTGGCGGCGCTGTTGCCGCTGGCGGCACCGGCTTTCGCCGATGGCGCGACCATCACCTATGCCGGCACGCTGGTGCGCGGCGGCGCGGCCATGCCGCAATTCCAGCTCGCTTTCCCCGAGGAAGATGCCAATAAATCGCCCATCGCCGGAAATAATCTCGAGATCGCCGTGACCTCGCCCAATAAGAGCGTGTTCAGCTTTCTGTTCTCGCCGCGGCCGCAATGGGGCCAGAATTATGACGCCGCCACCGGCACCACCAGCAGCGCCGCCGGCTTCAATTGGAACGACCGGATCGGCGGAACCCGATTCTACGGCGGCTTCGGCCTCATCGGCAGCGTGCTCAACCCGGGCGCCGACGACATCCTGCATCGCTTGCAAGGCCAGTCGCCGGCGCTGCACGGCTCGGTGCATTTCGGCTACGCGCTGAGCGACGAGCAGAACCTGCTCTTGTCCTTCGATCGCGCGCGCACCACCGACTTCAACACCGATCACGGCGAATTGGGCGACAATCTGCGCATCAATTACGGCCTGCGATTCTGATCCTCTGAATCTCTAGAACGCGAGCTCGCACACAACCGGCGTGTGGTCCGATGTCTTGTCCTCGCCGCGCGGCCGCTTATCGACCGCGCAGGCGGCGAGCCGGTCTGCCGCCTGGGGCGAGAGCATGATGTGGTCGATGCGCAGGCCTTCGCCGTTTTGCCAGCGGCGCTGCTGGTAATCCCAATAGGTGTAGAGATGCCCCGCGGGATGAAGCGCGCGCAGCGCGTCGGTCAATCCCAGATTGAGAAGCGCATGGAAACGCGCGCGCGATTCCGGCCGGCATAACGCGTCCACCGCCATGGCAGCGGGATCGAACACGTCTTCATCGGTGGGGCAGACGTTGAAGTCGCCGGCCAGCGCGAAAACCCGTTCGCTTTCGAGCAGAGAAGCGGCGCGGGACGTCAGGCGATTCATCCAGGCGAGCTTGTAGTCGAATTTCTCGCCCGGCGCCGGATTGCCGTTGGGTAGATAGACCGAAGCGACGCGCAAACCGCCGATGGTGGCCTCGATGTAGCGCGCCTGCTCGTCGCTTTTGTCGCCGGGCAGCGCGCGCACCACTTCGGTCGCTTTCTCCCGCGACAAGATCGCGACGCCGTTATAGCTCTTCTGCCCCGCGACCTCGGCGAAATATCCCAGCGCCTTGACTTCCAGCGCCGGAAAATCGTCGGCCTGGCATTTCAATTCCTGCAGACAGACGATGTCGGGCTTGGCGGCTTCGAGCCATCGGGTCAAGTGGCCCAGCCGCGCCTTGACCGAGTTGACGTTCCAGGTGGCGAGCTTGATCAAGCGGCGGCGGGCGAAAGCGGCTCAGGCGACCGAGAAGGAATTGCCGCAGCCGCAGGAGGAAGCGGCGTTCGGATTCTTCACCTGGAAAGCCGCGCCCATCATGTCCTCGACGAAATCGATCTCGGCGCCGGCGAGCAGGCCGAGCGAGGTTTCGTCGACCACCAGCTGGACGCCGTCGCGCTCGAACACGCGGTCCTCGGGCTGGCGCGCATCGTCGAAGCTGAAGCCGTATTGGAAGCCGGAGCAGCCGCCGCCCGACACCGCCAGGCGCAGGAAGGCGTTGGGCAGGTTCTCCTGCGCCTTCAGCTCCTTCACGCGCTTGGCCGCGCTGGCGCTGAGGCTGACGCGCAACTCGCCGGTGGTGTTGCCGCCTTCGGCCATGGGCTCGGACTCCTGACTAACGTTGTTGTTATGTGGGGATTATAGACGGTTTGTCAAACCGCACCGAATCCCGCCGGGCGTTGCAACGAATCGAGGCGGGGATTAGCTTCGGCCCATGATGAATCCGGCACTTGCCCCTTATGCCGCCCTGCCGGAACAGAGCCGCGGCCGGCTTTTCCATGAGGCCGAAAGCCCGGGCCGCACCGCCTTCCAGCGCGACCGCGACCGCATCATCCACTCCACCGCTTTTCGGCGTCTCCAATATAAAACCCAGGTCTTCGTCTATCACGAGGGCGATCACTACCGCACGCGGCTGACGCACAGCCTGGAAGTGGCGCAGATCGCGCGCAGCCTGGCGCGCGCGCTCGCGCTCAACGAGGATTTGGCCGAGGCGTTGGCGCTGGCGCACGATCTCGGCCATACGCCCTTCGGCCATGCCGGCGAGGAGGCGCTCGATGCGGCGATGAAGCCGTTCGGCGGCTTCTCGCATAACGACCAGACCTTGCGCATTCTCACCTCGCTCGAGCGCCGCTACGCCGATTTCGACGGGCTCAATCTCACCTGGGAAACCCTCGAAGGCACGGTCAAGCACAACGGGCCGGTGAATCCGCCCTATTCCGACACGGTGCGCGACTACAATGCGCGCCAGGATTTGGATCTGGACACCTGGCCTTCGGCCGAGGCGCAGGTGGCGGCGCTCTCCGACGACATCGCCTACGACAATCACGACCTCGACGACGGGGTGCGCGCCGGGTTGTTTTCGCTCGAGGATCTGAAGGACGTGCCGCTGATCGGCGAGGCGATGCGCGAGGCGCGCGGGCGCAACGTCCGGATGGAGGAAAGCCGCCTCATCCATGAATCGGTCCGCCGCCTGATCGACCGCATGGTGAACGACGTGGTGGAAGAGACGCGCCGCCGCATCGCCGCGTCCAAGGTGTCGTCGGTCGACGCGGTGCGCCGGCAGCATGGGCCGCTGGTGGCGTTCTCGGAATCGATGCGCGAGCAGGAGCTGGGCCTGCGTAAATTCCTGTTCGAGCGCATGTATCGACACCACCGCGTCAACCGCATGTCGTCCAAGGCGCGCCGCGTGGTGGCCGCGCTGTTCGACTATTTCACCCGCGAGCCCGACGGCATGCCGGCGGAATGGCGCGACCAGACCGACCGGGGCGACAAACGCAAGACCGCGCGGGTGGTGGCCGATTACATCGCCGGCATGACCGACCGTTTCGCGCTCGACGAATACGGCCGCTTGTTCGACCACGGCGTTGCGCCGTGATGAACCTGTTCGAGCATTTTCGCGTGCGTATCGCCGCTGCCATCGAGGAAGCGGCGCGCGAAGGCGCTTGGCCGCAAGGCCTCGACACGTCGCGCGTCGCGGTGGAACCGCCGCGCGAAGCCGCGCATGGCGACCTTTCGACTAACGCCGCGCTGGTGCTGACCAAGGAGGCGGGGGTCAAGCCGCGCGACTTCGCCGAAAAGCTCCGCCCGCGTCTGGCAATGCTCGAAGGCGTGGTCTCGGCCGAGGTAGCCGGACCGGGCTTCATCAACCTAAAGCTCGCGGACGGATTCTGGCATGCGCGGCTGGCGGAAATCCTGATCGCCGGACCGGCCTATGGCGACAGCAAGCTCGGCCAAAGGCGCAAGGTGAACGTGGAATACGTCTCGGCCAACCCGACCGGGCCGATGCATGTGGGTCACGGCCGCGGCGCGGTTATCGGCGACGCGCTGGCTTCGCTTCTGGAGAAGGTGGGCTTCGAAGTCGCGCGTGAATATTACGTCAACGACGCCGGCGCGCAGGTCGATACATTGGCGCGCTCGGCCTATCTGCGTTACCGCGAAGCGCTTGGCGAGAAAATCATCGACATACCGGAAGGACTTTATCCGGGAGAATATTTGAAAGAGGTCGGCGCTACGCTGGCCAAGCGCGACGGCAAGAAGTGGTTGGGCAAGGCGGAGGTCGAATGGCTTGCGATCTTCCGCGACTTCGCCGCCGGTGAAATGCTAACGCTTATCAGGTCGGATCTCGCGGTGCTTGGCGTCACCCACGAAACCTTTGCCTCCGAGCGCAAGATCGTGGCTTCGAGCGCGATCGAAAAGGCGCTGGCCGAGTTGGAGAAGCAGGGCCTGATCTATGTCGGCACGTTGGAGCCGCCCAAGGGCAAGCTGCCGGAGGATTGGGAGGCGCGGCCGCAAACCCTGTTCCGCTCCACCCAATTCGGCGACGATGTCGACCGGCCGATCAAGAAGGCGGATGGCGGCTGGACCTATTTCGCCGCCGACATCGCCTATCATTGGGACAAGTACCGGCGCGGCTTTGCCGAAATGATCGACGTCTGGGGCGCCGATCACGGCGGCTATGTGAAGCGCATGCGGGCGGCGGTCAAGGCGCTGACCCAGGGCAAGGGCGCGCTCGACGTCAAGCTGTGCCAGTTGGTCAATCTCTACGACAAGGGCCAGCCGGTGAAGATGTCGAAACGCGCCGGAACTTTCGTTACGCTGCGCGAAGCGGTGGAACAGGTGGGCAAGGACGTGTTCCGCTTCGTCATGCTGACGCGGCGCAACGATCAGCCGCTCGATTTCGATTTCGCCAAGGTGGTGGAGCAGTCCAAGGACAATCCGGTGTTCTACGTGCAATACGCCCATGCGCGGGCGCGTTCGGTGCTGCGGTTGGCGCTGGAATCGATGCCCGGCGCCGATCTGTCGCCCGCCGCGCTGGCCAAGGGAAAGCTCGAGCTTCTGACCGAGGACGAGGAGATCGCGCTCATCCGCCAGATGGCGAATTGGCCGCGGCTGGTCGAGGCGGCGGCGGAAACCCACGAGCCGCATCGCATCGCCTTTTATCTGCAGGAGCTTGCCGCCGCCTTCCACGCGCTGTGGCACAAGGGCAAGGACGATGCGAGCCTGCGGTTCTTGTTGGAGGGTAAACCGGAATTGACGCGCGCGCGGCTGGCGCTGGTGCAGGGCATGGCCTTCGTCATAGCCTCGGGCCTCAAGGTGTTCGGCGTAACGCCGGCAGAAGAGATGCGCGGATGAGCCGTTTCGAGATCGATCCCGGGGAACGCCCCGATCATATGCCGCCGCCGCAGGCGCGGCGCCCCGTGCGGTACGGCGGCATCGCCAAGGCGATTGCGGCCGCGTTGGCGGTGGCGGCGCTGGCCTGGGGCGTGCGCTATGGCAGTGATTATTTCACCGCGCCGCAAACGCCGTCCGGCCCGGTGCCGGTGATCGGCCCCGATGCCGGTCCGGTCAAGGTGGTGCCCGACAATCCCGGCGGCTTGAACGTGCCCGACCAGGACAAGGTCATTCTCAACGGCGACAACACCCAGCCCAAGGTCGAACAGCTCTTGCCCGAACCGGAAAAGCCGTTGGCTGCTCCGCCGCCGCCTGCCGCCGCTGCTTCGCCGCCGCCCGCCGCGCCCGCGCCGGTACCGCAAACTGCCGCGTCCACGCCTCCCACAACGGCGCCCGGTGCGCCTGTTCAACTCGTGCCGCCGCCGGCACCGCCGCTACCGGCTCAGGCAATTGCGCCGGCGCCAAAGCCGCAACCCGCCGCACCGCCGGTTGCGGCTGCTCCGCCGGCCAAGCCTGCGGTCATCCCGCCAACCGCCGCCGCGACGCCGGCGGCGCCCCCAACCGCGCAAACCCTGCCGCCGGGCAGCGGATATTTTTTGCAATTGGGCGCGGTGCGCACGACCGATGCGGCGCAGCAGAGTTGGACCAAGCTCAAGGCGGCGCAACCCGACATTCTCGGCAATCTTCCCGCCAATGCGGTGCGGGTCGATCTCGGCGCCGATCGCGGCGTGTTCTATCGCATCATGGCTGGGCCGATCGCGGACGAATCATCGGCCACGCGCAGCTGCAACACCCTCAAGCAACGCAATGTCGCCTGCATCCTCGTCAAGCCGTGAGCCGCGCGCCGTCATCTTCGGCGCCGGCGGCACCGCGCTGACGGATGACGAGAAAAAATTCTTCCGCAGCGCCGATCCGCTGGGTTTTATCCTGTTCGCGCGCAATTGCGAGAACCCGGCGCAGGTGACGAAGCTGGTGGCGGAGCTGCGCGAAGCAGTGCGGCGCGACGATGCGCCGGTGCTGATCGACCAGGAAGGCGGACGGGTGGCGCGCCTCAAACCGCCGCATTGGCGCGAATATCCCCCGGCTGCGGCATTCGCCGCGCTGAATAATCCGGCGGAGGTCGCGTTTCTCGGCGCGCGGCTGATGGCCGATGATTTGGCCGCGCTCGGCATCACCGTCGATTGCGCGCCGGTGCTCGACCTGCCGGCGCCGGGAGCCGATGCGATCATCGGCGACCGCGCCTATGGCACGAACCCCGAGAATGTGGCCGCGCTCGGCCGCGCGGTGTGCGACGGGCTGTTGGCGGGGGGCGTTTTGCCGGTCATCAAGCATATACCCGGTCACGGCCGGGCGGGGGTGGACAGCCACCTGGCCTTGCCGGTGGTATCCGCCCCGCGCGCGGCACTGGAAGCGGGCGATTTCGCGCCCTTTCGCGCCCTCCATCACATGCCCTGGGCGATGACCGCCCATATCGTCTATAGCGCCATCGACGCCGAGCATCCGGCCACCCTTTCGCCGCGGCTGATAAGCGAGACGATTCGGGCTAGCATTGGCTTCAGCGGCGTGCTGATTTCGGACGATCTATCCATGAAGGCGCTGCCCGGGAACCTGCCCGGGCGGGCCAAAAGCGCCTGGGAGGCTGGTTGCGACGTGGTTTTGCACTGTAACGGCGAGCTGAAGGAAATGGCCGGCATCGCCCGGGCGGTCGGTCCGTTGAGCGCGGCCAGCCGCCGGCGGCTCGATTTCGGCGAAAAGCGGCGCGTGGCCGAACGTCGGCCCTTCGACCGGCGCGCGACCGAGGCGCGCTTTTCGTCGCTGCTGGAAGGACGGGCCTGATGTCGCCCCAATTCGCCGGTCTCCTGTCGGAAGTCGCGGTGATGGCGCTGCCGGCCGTGTTCGCCATCACCTTCCACGAGGCGGCGCACGGCTTCGTCGCCCATCGTTGCGGCGACGACACCGCCTGGAACATGGGCCGCGTCACCTTCAATCCGCTGAAGCACATCGACCCGATCGGCACGGTGGCGATGCCGCTGCTCCTATTCCTGGCCTCGGGTGGAAAGTTCCTGTTCGGCTACGCCAAGCCGGTGCCGGTGAGTTTCGACAGGCTGCGTCATCCGCGCCGCGACATGGTCTATGTCGCGCTGGCCGGGCCGGGGATCAACGTGCTGCTGGCAATCGTCTCGGCGCTGCTGATGTATCTGGTGCCGCATCTGCCCGGCTCGTTCCAAGATTGGACCCAGCTCAATCTGGAATATTCGGTCGAGATCAACATCATCCTGGCGGTGTTCAACATGATTCCGCTGCCGCCGCTGGACGGTGGACGCGTCGCCGTGGGCATATTGCCGGACGTGCTGGCGCTGCCGCTCGCGCGGCTGGAGCGGGTCGGTATTCTGATCCTGATCGGGGTGCTGTTCCTGCTGCCGATGATCGGCGACAAGTTCGGCGTCGATCTCAACATCGTCGGCAGCGTGGTCGAGGGGCCGGTCAACTGGCTGATCGGCGCCATCGGCTGGCTCACCGGGGTGAGGGTGGGATGAGCGCCGAGCTCGAGCCCTTCGAACTGCCGCAGCCGCGGCCCCGTTCCAGCGCCGATCTGGTGGTGGATCTCGAGGGCTATGAAGGACCGATCGATATCCTGCTCACCCTGGCGCGCGAACAGAAGGTCGATCTCACCAAGATATCGATCCTGCGCCTGGCCGATCAGTATCTCGCCTTCATCGCCGCGGCGCGCAGCCTCAAGCTCGAGATCGCCGCGGATTATCTCGTCATGGCGGCGTGGCTGGCCTATCTCAAGTCGCGGCTGCTGCTGCCGCAACCGCCGGGACCGGGCGAGCCGAGCGCCGACGAGCTGGCGGCGGCGCTGGCCCATCGCCTGCAACGCCTCGAAGCCATGCAGCAGGCCGGATCGCAATTGTTCGCCCGGCCGCTGCTGGGCCGCGACGTGTTCCGCCGCGGATCTCCCGAAGGCCTGCCGCGCAAGTTCATCCCGCTTTACGACACCAGCATATACGAGCTGCTCAAGGCCTATGGCACGGGGCGCGAGCGCCACGACGCCGCGGTGCTGTCCATCGCCCCGGCCGAGCTTTATTCGATGGACGACGCGCTGCAGCGCCTGTCGCGCGTGGTCGGCCATGTGCCGGAATGGCGCATGCTGATGAGCTTTCTGCCGGCCCATCTGGGCGATGCGCTGGTGCGCCGCTCCGCCGTTGCATCCACCTTCGCCGCCAGCCTGGAGCTGGTGCGTTCCGGCAAGATCCAGCTGCGCCAGGAAATGGCGTTCGGGCCGATCTATCTGCGCAGTCCGCCGCCCGAGGCCCAACGAGACAATCGAGAAGAGAATGAGCAAAACCGATAAGCACGAGGAGAAAGACAGCCAGCGCGCCGATCACCTGCGGCTGCTGGAAGCGCTGCTGTTCGCCTCGGCCTCGCCGGTGGACGAGACCAATATCCGGCTGCGCCTGCCCAAGAGCGCCGACATCCCGTCGCTGCTCGCCGAGATCGCGGAGCATTACCGCGGCCGCGGCGTCAATCTCGTCAAGGTGGCGGGCGGCTGGACGATGCGCACCGCGCCCGATTTGGGCCCGCGCCTGAAGCTCGAACAGAAGGTGCAGCGCAAGCTCTCGCGCGCCGCGATCGAAACCCTGGCGATCGTGGCCTATCACCAGCCGGTGACGCGCGCCGAGATCGAGGACATCCGCGGCGTGGTGGTCTCCACCGGCACGCTCGACGTGCTGATGGAATCGGGCTGGATCGGGCCCAAGGGACGGCGCGAGACGCCGGGACGGCCGGTGACCTGGGTCACCACCGAGGCTTTCCTGCAGCATTTCGGCCTGTCCGAGATCGGCGATCTGCCGGGCATGGAGGAGTTGCGCGCCGCCGGGCTGATCGGGCCGCGGCCCGAATTCGCACTGCCCGAGATCGGGCAGCTCGCTGAATTGCCGTTGAGCCAGCCCGAGGAAGAGCGCGAGGCGGACAGGGCGGCCGAGGCCGAGGCGGCGGAAGAGCTGGCGCCGCGCGACAGCGATGACTGAAGCGGCGGCCCATGTTTGATTTCGCCTGGTCGGAGATCGCGCTCATCGCCGTGGTGGCGTTGATCGTCATCGGGCCGAAGGATCTGCCGCGCGTGCTCAAGACCGTGGGGATCTGGGTGCGCAAGGCGCGCGGCATCGCCCGCGAATTCCAGGGCAGTATCGAGCAGATGGTGCGCGAAGCCGAGTTGGACGACGTGAAAAAGAATCTCGACAAGGCGGCTGGATTCAGTTTCGACGACGAGATGAAAAAGGCCATCGATCCCAAGGGCGAGATCGAACAGGCGCTGGTGCCGCCGCCGGAGCTGACCGGCCAGAACACCGCCGAACTTCCCCGTGTTCCGGCCGACGCGCTTCAACCGGAGGCGGCACCGGCCGAGACGCCCGTCGTGCCCGCGCCGGATAAGAAGGCCGTACCATGAGCGAGGCGGGCGAGGAGCTCGAAGAAGGCAAGATGCCGCTGCTCGAGCATCTGATCGAGCTGAGAAAGCGGCTGCTCTATTCCGCGATCGCCTTTTTGATCGCTTTCGCCCCGTGCTGGTATTTCAGCAAGGAGATCTACAATTTCCTCGCCGCGCCCCTGGCCAATGCGCTCGCCAACCAGGTCGGGCGGCATCTCATCTACACCGACCTGACCGAGGCGTTTTTCACCAATCTGCGGGTGGCGTTCTGGGCGGCTTTCTGCCTGGCTTTTCCTTTCATGGCGACGCAGCTCTGGCTGTTCGTCGCGCCCGGGCTTTACAAGCAGGAACGCCGCGCCTTCCTGCCTTATCTCTTCGCCTCGCCGCTGCTGTTCATCGCCGGCGGATCGCTGGTCTATTGGGTGATTTTTCCGGTGGCGTGGCGGTTCTTTCTGAGCTTCGAAACGCCCGGCGGCCCGGGCTCGCTGCCTATCGAGGTCGAGCCGAAGGTCTCGGAATACCTGACGCTGGTGATGCGGCTGATGCTGGCCTTCGGCGTGGCGTTCCAGCTGCCGGTCCTGCTCACCTTGATGGCGCGGGTCGGGCTGGTGACCTCGCAGCAGCTTGCATCCAAGCGCCGCTACGCCATCGTCGGCGTGTTCATCGCCGCCGCGATATTGACGCCGCCCGACATTTTCAGCCAGGTATCCTTGGCGGTGCCGCTGCTGCTGCTGTACGAGATTTCGATCTTTTGCTGCCGCATGGTCGAGAAAAAGCGCGCCCAGCGCGAGGCCGAGGAAGAGGCCGAACTCAAGGGAGGCAAGACGTGACGCTCGAGCTCTATCACACGCCGCAATCGACCTGCAGCCAGAAGGTGCGCATCGCCCTGGCCGAGAAGGGCCTCGACTGGATCGAGCGGCGCGTGAACCTGGCCAAGAACGAACAGCTGCGGCCGGAATACCTCGCGCTCAATCCCAACGGCGTGGTGCCGACACTGGTGCATGACGGCAAGGTGGTGATCGATTCGAGCGTGATCCTGGAATATCTCGACGAGGTGTTCCCGGAGGCCCGCCTGTCGCCGGCCGATCCGGTGCGACGCGCCCAGATGCGCGCCTGGATGCGCTTTTTCGAAGAGGTGGCGACGGCGGCGATCCGCGTGCCGAGCTTCCACATGGCGCTGGCCAACCGCTTCAACGAACTGGACGAGAGCCAGTTCCGCGCCACCGAGGCGGATGTGCGCCCGGTGCGCAAGAATTTCTACCGCCGCATGGGGCCGCGAGGCTTCAGCGAGGCAGACGTGGCGGCCGCGCTCGACGAGCTGAAGCGCACGGTCGAGCGCATGGAGAAGGCGCTCGAGCGCGAAGGCGGCCCGTGGTTGCTGGGCGACGATTACACCCTCGCCGACATCGTGGTGACGCCCTCGATCGACCGCATGAACGATCTGGGCCTGTCGGCGATCTGGGCGAAGCTGCCGCGCGTTTCGGCATGGTATGCGCGCATGCAGGCGCGGCCATCCTTCCGCAAGGCGTATTTTCCCGGCAGCCGCCTGTCCGAATTCATGACGCTCAAGCCCTTGCACGTTCCAGTGCCGGCCTGAGCCGATGTTCGACATCAAATACATCCGCGACAATCCCGCCGCCTTCGACCAGGGGATGAAACGGCGCGGCCTGGAGCCAATGGCAGCGGAGCTTCTAAAGCTCGACCAAAAATGGCGCACGGTACAGACCGCTGCGGAGCAGAACCAAGCGGCGCGCGGCAAGCTTGGTCAAGAGATGGCGGCGGCTAAGGCCAAGGGCGGTAACGCGGCCGCGTTGATGCGGCAGATGTCCGAGAGCAAGGATAAGCAGGCGGTGCTGGAGGCCGAGGCTGGCAGGCTACGCGCTACCATCGACGCGGCGCTGGCCCCGTTGCCCAACTTGCCCGCCGATGACGTGCCCGAAGGCAAGGACGCTTCGTCCAACAAGCTGATGCGCGAAGGCGGCAAGCCGCCCCAATTCTCATTCAAGGCCAAGGATCACGTCGGCATCGGCGAAACCCTCAGCATGATGGATTTCGAGCGCGCAACCAAGATGTCCGGCTCGCGCTTTGTCGTGCTGTCGGGTGGGCTCGCCCGGCTGGAGCGCGCACTTTCGGCTTTCATGCTCGATCTGCACACGCGTGATTTTGGATATACCGAAATCTCGCCGCCCTATCTGGTGCGCGACGAAGCGGCCTTCGGCACCGGACAGCTGCCCAAATTCGCCGATGATCTGTTCAGGACGACAACCGGCCTGTGGCTGATCCCGACCGCGGAAGTCCCGCTCACCAACCTGGTGCGCGACGAGATCACGGACCAGGCGCGCCTGCCGCTGCGCTTTACCGCGCTGACGCCGTGTTTTCGTTCCGAGGCCGGCGCGGCGGGCAAGGATACGCGCGGCATGATCCGCCAGCACCAGTTCAGCAAGGTCGAGCTGGTGTCGATCACGCATCCGGATCATTCCAACGACGAACACGAGCGCATGACAAAATGCGCCGAGGAGGTGCTGAAGCGCCTCAAGCTGCCCTACCGCGTCATGCTGCTCTGCACGGGCGAGATGGGCGCGGCCGCGCGCAAGACCTACGATCTCGAAGTCTGGCTGCCGGGGCAGGGGGCTTATCGCGAAATCTCGTCGTGCTCGAATTGCGGCGATTACCAGGCACGGCGCATGGGCGCGCGCTTCAAGGCGAAAGACGAAAAGGGCACGCGCTTTGTTCACACCCTCAACGGCTCGGGCCTGGCGGTAGGTCGCGCGCTCATCGCCGTGATGGAGAACTTCCAGCAGCAAGACGGCTCTATCGCCGTGCCCGAGGTGCTGCAACCCTATATGGGCGGGACCAAGACGATTGCCGCCGGAAGCTGACAGCGCCGGTACCAAGGACAAGCGCGCGCATCTGCTGGCCGAGCTGCGCGCCGAGGGCATCACCGACAGCCGCGTATTGGAGGCGATGGAGCACACGCCGCGCGAATTGTTCGTGCCCGCGGCCTTCCGCGAGAAAGCCTATGACAACGTGGCGCTGCCCATCGGTCACGGCCAGACCATCAGTCAGCCTTATATCGTCGCGCTGATGAGCCAGGCGCTCGAAGTCGGCGAGCGCCACAAGGTGCTGGAGGTGGGCACCGGCTCGGGCTATCAGGCGGCAGTGCTGGCGCGGCTATGCCGCCGCGTGCTCACCATCGAGCGCCACCACGCGCTTCTGAAAGAAGCCGAAGCGCGCTTTGCCAAGTTGCGCCTCAACAACGTCACCGGCCGCTTCGGCGACGGCACCAAAGGCTGGCCCGAGCACGAGACCTTCGACCGCATCATCGTCACGGCGGCGGCTTCGCATATTCCCGACAATCTGCTTGCGCATCTGGCCGAGGACGGCGTGCTGGTGGCGCCCATCGGCGAAAGCCGGCATGACCAGAAACTCTACCGCGTGACGCGCCGCGACGGCCGTTACCAGGCCGAGGAATTGTGCCGGGTGCGCTTCGTGCCGCTGGTTCCCGGGTTGCCGCGGGAAAATGGAACGCGCGAAGGCCTGTCGCGGCCGGGCAAGCGCGACTAGACTGGCGCCATGGTCCGGCGCGGGGGGATTCTGCTTTTACTGCTGACGGGACTCGCTGCTTGCGGCCCGCGGACCGAACCGCCGGCGCCGGTCACCATTCACGCCGATAACGGCGTCTTGCGCACGCTGCCGCCGGAATCGCCGCCGCCGGCCCTAAGGGATACGGCGTCCCCGCCGCCGGTTGTTGTCCAAGGCAATTCGGCGGCTCCGCCACCCGAAGCGCGCAGCCGCGGTGCGGAACCCACGGTCGTGGCATCGAGCGAACGCGCGCGCGAGGCAGGCGGGCAAATCACGGTGCAGAGCGGCGACACGCTCTATGCCGTCTCGCGCCGCACCGGCGTGCCGGTGCGCGACCTGATCGACGCCAATCACCTCGACCCGCCCTTCAGCCTGACCACCGGGCAGAGATTGATCGTGCCGCAGCAGCGTCGCCAAATCGTGCGCGCCGGCGACACGCTCTACAGCATCGCCAATCAATACGGCGTCGACATGAGCACTTTGGCCAGCGCCAACAATCTCCAGCCGCCTTACACGCTGCGGGTCGGAGATTCGCTGTTGCTGCCGGCCGCGCCGGAGCAGGTCGCTGCCCAGGAAGGTTTGCCGGCTCCGCCGCCGGGCGCCGCCGCAAGCGCGCCTGCCAAGCCGGAAGGACCGCTGCCCGCGCCGCCGCCGCGCGGCGGCCGCTTCCTGTGGCCGGTGTCGGTCAAAGGCAAGGTGGTTGAGCGCTTCGGCGCGGGACCGAACGGCACGCACAATGACGGCATCAACATCGCCGCGCCCAAGGGCACGCCGGTGCGCGCGGCCGATGCGGGCGTGGTCGCCTATGCCGGCAACGAGCTCAAGGGCTACGGCAATCTCTTGTTGATCAAGCATGCCGGCGGCTGGATGACCGCCTATGCGCATAACGACGTGCTGCTGGTGAGACGCGGCGAGACCGTGAAACGCGGCCAGGAGATCGCCAAGGTGGGCTCAACCGGCGTCAGCGGTCCGCCGCAACTCCATTTCGAAATCCGGCGCGGCACCAAGGCGCTCGATCCCGATCAATACCTGTCCACCACCCAAGCGAAGTCGTAGCGCCTATTCGAGGCGCGTCATCAGCCAATTCAGGCTTTCGGGCGGCAGATAGACCGGCATCACGACCGAGATCAGCAGCAGAACGAACGCGGACAGGTAGCACAGCGTGCTGAAGTCAATTCTTTTCGAGGCGCGGCGGGTTGCGCGGCGCCGCTCCAGCACGCGTTCGGCGATAGCCATGGGAGCCTCCGTGTTTTTTGCGGCACCCATAGCAAAGCAGAACACCGTGACCCGCGAATGTCGCTTTCGCGACGCTCAAATGACGGAAAGGAATTTCAGGCGGGCGATTAGAGGGATTTGCCGAGTCTTCCCGCCAAATCCTGGATATATTGCCAGGCGACGCGGCCGGAGCGCGCGCCGCGCGTAATCGCCCATTCGCTCGCCTCCGCCTTGAGCTTGTCGTGCGGATATTGGAGGCCGAAGCGCTCGGCATAGCCGCGCACGATCGAATGATAGGTCTCCTGGTCGCAGGCGTGGAAGCCCAGCCACAAACCGAAACGGTCGGAGAGCGAGACCTTCTCCTCCACCGCCTCGCTCGGGTTGATCGCGGTCGAGCGCTCGTTCTCGATCATCTCGCGCGACATCAGATGGCGGCGGTTCGAGGTGGCATAAAGCACGACATTGGCGGGCCGGCCCTCGATGCCGCCTTCGAGCACGGCCTTCAGGGATTTGTAGCTGGTGTCGGCCTGGTCGAAGGAGAGATCGTCGCAGAACAACACGCAGCGGCGCTTGGTTTCGCGCAACAGCGACAGCAGGACCGGCAGGCTGGGGATGTCCTCGCGGTGGATCTCGACCAGCACCAGCGAGCGGGGCTTCTCCTGGTTGACCGCGGCATGCGCGGCCTTGACCAGCGAGGACTTGCCCATGCCGCGCGCGCCCCACAACAGCACGTTGTTGGCGGGCAGGCCTTTGGCGAAGCGCCGCGTGTTGTCGAGCAATATGTCGCGCACCCGGTCGATGCCCTGGAGCAAGTCGAGATCGACGCGGCTGACCTTCTTGATCGGCTCGAGATACTGGCTTTCGGCGTGCCAGACATAGGCGTCGGCGGCATTGAGATCGCTTTCGGGCGCGGGCTTGGGCGCCAGGCGTTCCAGCGCCGCGGCGATCCGCTTCGCGTGGGATTCGAGATTGTCCTTGGCCGCCATCGCCGCGCTTTAAGCCATTGTAGACAGTATAAAATCGGGCTGGACCCTAAGCGTGAACCCGCGTGCCGTCAACCGCGCCATTGCTTGCGCTTTGAAGCCAAGTCCAGTACCAATGCGGCCTTCAGCATTCCTACGGGAGTCCACGCCGATGTTTTTGATCTCGCCGGCCTATGCCCAGGCGGCCGGAGATTCCACCAGCACCATCATGCAGATGGCGCCGCTGGCGCTGATCTTCGTCGTCTTCTATCTGTTCCTGATCCGGCCGCAGCAGAAGAAGGCCAAGGAACAGAAGAGCATGCTCGACGCGATCAAGCGCGGCGACCGCGTGGTCACCGGCGGCGGCATCATCGGCACCGTGGCCAAGATCGCGAACAACGACGAAGTGCTGGTCGACATCGCCGAAAACACGCGGGTGCGCGTGTTGCGCGCGACCATCACCAGCGTGCTGGCGAAACCCGTGCCGGCCTCGGCCAAGGACGAAAAAAACGACAAGGACGAGGCGGACGAGGAAGCGGCGGGCGAGAAGAGCGAGAGCGCGCCGCCTTCCGGCAACTGACGCGGGCGCGGCCGGGATCAGCGAAGGGCGCGCATGCTTTATTTCCAGACCTGGAAGGTCATCCTCATCCTGGCGGCATGCGCGCTGGGCGTGATCTTCTCCGCGCCCAACCTGTTTTCCGCCGACAGGCTCGCTTCCTGGCCGGATTTCATTCCCAAGCGGCAGGTCAGCCTCGGCCTCGATCTGCGCGGCGGCTCGCATCTGCTGCTCGAGGTCGACATGGCTTCGGTCGAACGCGAACGGCTGAACGGGCTGGTCGATGAAATACGCGGCGCGCTGCTCGATGCCAAGACCGGCTACACCGGGCTTGCCGTCGAGGGCGATCACGTTTCTTTCAGCCTGCGCGACGCCGGCGACCTGAACGCGCTGCATGACGCGATTCTCAAGCTCGATCCCGATCTTCAGGTCAACCTCACTTCCGGCGGCGTCTCCACCGCCAAGTTTTTGGATGCCGCCGTCTTGGCGCGCCGCCGCTCGGCGGTCGACCAATCGATCGAGATCGTGCGCCGCCGCATCGACGAGACCGGCACCAAGGAACCGACCATCCAGCGCGAAGGCGACGACCGCATCCTGGTGCAGCTGCCGGGCGTCGAGAACCCCGAGCATGTGAAGGAGCTGCTGGGCCGCACCGCCAAGATGACCTTCCAGCTGGTGGACACCGACGCTTCGGCCGAAGACGCGCGCGCCGGCCGCCTGCCGCCGGGCGACGAGTTGCTGCCTACGGCTGACAACCGGCCGGGAACCCCGCAATTCTACGTGGTGAAGCGCCGCGTGATGGTGAGCGGCGACACGCTGACCGACGCTCAGCCCACCTTCCAGAACGGCAACGAGCCGGTGGTGAGCTTTACCTTTGATTCCGTGGGCGCGCGGCGTTTCGCCGACGCGACCACCAGCAACGTGGGCAAGCCCTTCGCCATCGTGCTCGACAACAAGGTGATCAGCGCGCCGGTCATCCGCGAGGCGATCCTGGGCGGCCGCGGCGTGATCTCGGGCAATTTCACCGTGCAATCGGCCAACGATCTGGCGCTGCTGCTGCGCGCCGGCGCGTTGCCCGCGCCGTTGGTTGTGCTGGAGGAACGCACGGTGGGGCCCGATCTGGGCGCGGATTCGATCCGCGCCGGAACCACCGCCTGCCTGGTCGGCGTGGCGCTGGTGGTGGTGTTCATGATCGTGTTCTACGGGCTGTTCGGGATCTTCGCCGACATCGCCCTGTTCTTCAATTTGTGCCTGATGCTGGCGAGCCTGTCCTTCCTCGGCGCCACGCTGACGCTGCCCGGCATCGCCGGCATCGCGCTCACCATGGGCATGGCGGTCGACGCCAACGTGCTGATCTACGAGCGCATCCGCGAGGAATTGCGCGGCGGGCGCTCGATGATTTCCTCGCTCCAGGCCGGGTTCGAGCGCGCCTTCGGCACCATCCTCGACAGCCATGTGACGACCCTGGTCGCCGGCATCCTGATGTTCTTCCTCGGCTCCGGCCCGGTGAAGGGTTTCGCCGTGACCCTGAGCATCGGCGTGCTGACCTCGCTGTTCTCGGCCATCCTGGTGACGCGGCTCCAGATCGTCACCTGGCTCAGGCGCTCCAAGCCCAAGGAAATCCCGATCTAGCCATGTTCCGCCCGCTCATCATCATCCGCAGGATCCCCAACATCGATTTCATGGGGCTGCACAAGATCGGTTTCGCGCTGTCGGCGCTGCTCACGATCGGTTCCATCGTCCTGTTCCTGGTGCAGGGCCTCAATTACGGCATCGACTTCTCCGGCGGCATCATCATCGAGGCGCGCACCACGCAAGGCCCGGCCGATCTGGCGGCGATGCGCGCCAAGCTCGACGGCCTCGGCATCGGCCAGGTGTCGCTCCAGGGCTTCGGCAGCGCCGACGACGTGCTGATCCGGGTGCCGCGCCAGCCGGGCGACGACAAGGCGCAGGAAAAGGCGGTCGAGACGGTGAAGGCCGCGCTCGGCGACGGCATCGATTACCGCCGTACCGAAGTGGTCGGGCCTACGGTCGGCCACGAGCTGGTGTTCAAGGGGGTGATGGCGACTATCGCCGCGCTGTTCGCCATCGCGGTCTATGTCTGGTTCCGCTTCGAATGGCAATTCGGCGTCGGCGCCATGCTGTCCACATTGCACGACACCATCACCACCATCGGCCTGTTCTCGCTGCTGCAGATCGAATTCAACCTCACGACGCTGGCCGCGATCCTGACCATCGCGGGTTATTCCATCAATGATACCGTCGTGATCTATGACCGCGTGCGCGAGACCATGCGCAAATACAAGACGCTGGAATTCAAGCAGCTCATCAACAAGAGCCTCAACGAGACGCTGTCGCGCACCATCCTGACGGTTTCGACCACGGCGCTGGCCGTCCTGTCGCTGTTCTTCTTCGGCGGCGAGGTGCTCAAGGGCTTCTCCATCGCCATGCTGTGGGGCATCGTGATCGGCACATATTCCTCGCTCTTCATCGCCGCGCCGCTGCTCTATTACGTCCGGCCCAAGGGCAAAGCCGATCGCAAGCCGGTCCTCGCGGCGCCGGGGGCGCCGCAATCCCCGCCCATGCCGGCGGGGCCCGGATCGGCCGCGCCGCCGGCGGGGCGGAGCCCCGGCGCTCCGTGAGCGTCGACGTCACCCCGCTCATTCCTGCCGGGCGCCAGGTGATCGAGAGCTATGGGCCGAAGGGCTTCCGGGTGAGCGGCACGGCCTATCCGGGCGCGATCCTGGTTTTTCCCGACAAGGTGGAGAGCTGGACGGCCGCGACCATGGCCGATGTCGATCTCGCCGGCCTGAAGCCGCTGCTCGATCACGGCGGCGTGGAAATTCTTCTGCTCGGCTGCGGCAAAAGCATCGCCCGGGTGCCGGAAGAACTGCGCCAAGCCTTGCGCCGGCACGGCATCGTGGTCGACGCGATGGACAGCGGAGCCGCCTGCCGAACCTATAACGTATTGCTGGCGGAGGAGCGCCGCGTTGCCGCGGCGCTCCTGCCGGTCAGCTAGGGGTTACGGCTAGGCGACGTGCGGCAATGGGCCGGCGGCACCGCGGCCGCGACCATGTTTGGCCAGGTTCTCGGCGGCGAAATCCCAATTGGCGAGATGCGAGAAAAAGGCCTCGAGGAAATCGGGGCGCCGGTTC
>Ga0209006_10000307_pt1 | contig 49067 bp, 86 predicted proteins | sample JacPin_JW_Ref_O2_FD_188567 | JGI IMG/M metagenome (GOLD analysis project Ga0209006, IMG submission 188567) | Forest soil microbial communities from Algoma, Ontario, Canada - Jack Pine, Ontario site 1_JW_Ref_O2 (SPAdes) (version 2) | ecosystem: Environmental > Terrestrial > Soil > Boreal...
CCGGCAAACTCCAAGATTTCCATATCAGTTGGACTACTCGCATTCCATTGGATGCGCAGAGAACCACCCTGCACATTATAGGTTATGCGAGCCATGGTCATATGGATGCTGGATTGGGTAGCCGATACCTTCGTTACTCCGTTCTCCCCCGTGCCATCACTTTCGTCTGTGAAGTGCATTATGAGATTTCTGGCGCCGCTAACGACGATGGATGTGGTAACAGTATCGGCCATTTAAGTGCCCCTATTCGATGAATTTTCCGTTCGGATTGGACGGCTTTGAGAGTTCATGCGGCGCGGGAATAGTCACGTTCAATTCCTCCCAAGCCGCACAGATATTCTCGTAAGTATCTTTCTTCCAAATAATGCGCTGATTGGGAGCCGCCCACGGAAACTGCGAACCCGCTTCCATCAGAGCTTCTCTCTTCCAGAACGAGGCCGTGTTAGCACGATACGGCGAATCTTCTGGCTCGATTGGAGTAAAGATCAAGTATGGCTTGCCGCTATACTTGGCCAACTCGCATGGGCCATTGGCCACGAACAGATTGGCTTTCGCCAGATCGTAAAGCGCCATGCGAGTGTGAAGATTGATCGAGGCATCGGGACAGATGCGGAAGCCGTCAATCTGCTCATTGGCCTTCTCAGTATCCCGAACGAATATAACTCGCTCGCCTTGAGCAACAAGATCATTAGCAAACCGTATCCAGGCAGCAAGATCGCTGTTGCGATGCGGCCAACTCTTGGCCTCTCGTAGAGTAATCGTGATCGGCGCTGATCCATCACCAAGCCATTTCTTCATGGCCCTCAATGAACGCTCGGGAGCCTTGAATTGGGGTATTTCAGTGCCTTCATTAGCCTGTTCCACAATCTTGCGGATATGGCGCGTCACATAATACCGACCATTGGCAGCGTCGGTATGCTCGATGGCACCTACCAACTCAAGCGCAGGCTTCACCACATTATCGAACATCACCTGGCTTTCAGGAAGATAAATCCCATCCTTGCCATTCCGACCGAACCAGAAATGCACCTTCAACGGAGGGGGTGCCCCTTCCATCCTGCGGTGCATTTCAGCATCTATAATCCAGTTCATGAAGTCGTAGCAGATAGAACCCGCCGGCATGTTGTAAACAACCAGATTAGCCGGCGCATTCGGTGGACGTGGCGGCATCTGCCGATTGACCCGCATTTCCCCGATATGCTCGGCAACACAACGAACAGCGTTTTCCGCCTTCAAGTCCAGCAATCGATCGCCGGTAAATCCACCGATGGAATCGTTGGTAAATTCTTCCACCCCGACAAAGACTCCATAACCAATCTTGGGGTTTTCCCTGACTTGTCTCAGAAAGTCCTCGAAGAAAGCTATTACCTGAGCGTGGCCGCCTGCCTGAATTGTCATCGTGGAGAACCATCAGCCTGACGGGTGACGGCAATATTGACCCACATGGCAACCTCACGAAACTTGCGTAAAATGTAGGTTTTATCTGGGCCCTCTGGCAGGCCAGCATCAAGAGCTTGCGCATAGACGGAAGCTCGTTGGCGCAAATCGCCCATAGTGGTCATTTGCTCGTCGGTAGGCTTGAGATATTCAAACGTCGAAGTATGTAACGTCATGTCTGTTTTCCTATTTCCTGTGGTTGAAAAGGGGCGATCCGAGGGCTCAGACCGCCCCACTTACGTCATCAAAACCTAAGCTGGCTTTACGCCAAAGATAGCATCGCCGGCGCCAAAGGCGGACGGATCGAGAGAGACGGCCACAAGAAGCGCCCGAGTGGCATTTGATGCTGTAGCCGTGCCCACATAGATCGTTCCGCGAACATCGCCGGTAGTCGAGGTCGCCGGACTCGTAGTGTCGGCAAACGTGAACGCCGATGCGGTGCCGAAAGGAGTTGTCGCCGTCACAGCAAGTGAACCGGCCCACCATACGTTGGCATAACTTACCGTATTGACCCGGAGCGGAAAGCCGAACACATCGCCCGTTCCTACCGTGACGCCAGTGGAATGCAGCGTTCCCGTCGGTACAATCGAGGAAATGAATTTGAATGCCTTTTTCCCCGAGGCCACCGCCGTTACAACTCCGGCTATGGTTTCCGTCTGCGTATAGCCATAGAGGTCATAGCCATTGACGGTATAGAAACCAGCCGAGTCATCGGCATTTGTGGTAATACGGACGTTTCGAGCGATCGCCTTGGTCGGATCGTACAACGATACCATCGGATTGCCGCTCGATGGCTGCGTGACTGCCTGATACGGCGTGATAAGACCCGGCAAGCCGTCGATCACCAATGTATTGGCGGGAATGACATTCCCCGATGCCCACACCGTAACGCCAGTCGATCCGACAAGTGTAACACCACTATTCGCAGTGGTTACAAGAGTCAGCGCCACGCCCGACGTAGCCGTGTTGGCGCCTGCGATATTCGTTGCCGTCAGGGTTTGCGGAACCTGATTGATGACGGGGACAAAAGCGCCGCCACTCCCCATCCATTCAATGCAACCCCATCGACTGGTATTGTAGCCAGCCCGATCATCGAGTACACCAACGCCCTGTCCAAAAGCGGATGGGCCTTTATTCGGATTGTTTGAACCGCCTTGACCCAATGCGTTGCGATTGCCATAAACAATCAGCGGGCCTTCAAATGCAGTCATCGTCGTTCTCCTGGCCGCCCACGTAAACGGCCCATTGTGTCGTGTCGGGTGAAAGAAAAACCCCGCATTTGCGCGGGGCTAAGTTTGGGGACTACACGCCGGCAGTTGCATACAGTTGGCGGAAGTCTGACCAGCCGACCGAATAACGTTCGTAGGAAGCCGCTTTCGCGTTCTTCGTATCGAAGTCGTTATCCTGATCGAACATGATCGCATCACGAGTGTAATGCTTCATGCCTTCCGGACAGTTCGTCCTAATGAACCAGGCTGTTGCTGACGTGAAGTAGTGGTTCATCATAATGCCCTTGGGGAACACATTGGTTGCCTTGAGCACGTTGATCGCGTTGTTGGCCGTGTCGTTCTGCAGCACGGATTTCAGGACGCGATTTGACTCGAACCACAACTGCGTCGGCACATGTATGGATTCCGGCATGAAAGAGATTTTCAAGCCACGTCCATTGAGTGCCTGCATGACTTGGATAACCAGATTCTCGATTGATGCTTCGGACAAGTCCGCTGCGGTCGTGAGCTGGTTTGACTGATTACCACCCGTAGTCGTCGGATGGGCCGTGCTGATAAGCGGCTGTCCGTCACCGCCAGTGAACGAGGAATTGAATGCGCGATTGTAGACGTTTGCGCACACATTCTCTTTCGTCTGACGAAACGAGAAGGCCAATTGCTTCGCCCGACGCTTGCTGACGACTTCGTAAAGATCGTCGCGCAATTCCTCGAATGTCACGATGTAGCCAAGCGCATACGCAACGTGCGTGTAGCGCGTGACCGCGGCCTGGACTTCGGTATCGTAGTCGATTGCAGAACCCTGCGGCTTGATCGGGGCAAGCCCGAAGCCGGAGATTTCCACGTCCTCCTCGTATGCCTTGTCCGAGGTCTCGGTATCGAACAGATCGGGCCATTCCTCTTTGTGTTCCGCGTAGGAACGCCCCCACCAGGCCTTGATACCGGGCCAGAGTGCTTTTGGATGTGCGCCAGTTGTGATAACGGCCATTGGTTATCTCCCCTACCCGCCCGCTTCCTGGTTCGCGTACTGATAGTTATTCAGCTTCACGAGCCATTTGGCGTTCATGTTGGTGTTGGTGGTAGTACCAATGAGGTTATCGGCACTGTTGAGCGGCCGAATGATCTTCACGTCCAGCGTGTTCGTGGTCGCGACCGTAGATGCCGCAAGCTGCCAGCCCGAATAGCCAGTCGTGGTGTTACCCGTACCGGAGGCCAGAGTGGCATTCTTACCGGCCCAAACCTGCGGCGCAAATGTGGTTTGGGACGAAGCGTCGTCCTGCACCGCGTAGAGCACCGTAGGATCGTCACAGACGAGAATGTACTGTGCCGTGGAGGCCGGATGATAGGTCGGAAGGTCGCGAGTGACCGCAATCGTGGCCGCAGCAAATGGGCCACCGTCCACGATGCCGAGCATCACGCCGATGATCGGAGAACCAGTCACACCGATTTGAACGGCGGGAATACCGTTCGCGTCGTTGCTTGCGCTGTGCACCGTCAACGGATCGCCGATGTAAAGGGCGGTGCCGTATCCCGATGCGACATAGTAGATGTTGCCCGAGCCGTTCCACACGCTACCGTCATAGTGAGCGTATGGGATCAGGCCACGGGCGACGTTCGTATTCGTCGCCATGGGTTAAACTCCCCACGTATGAATTTCAGAAAATGGTGATAGCGACTATTTGCCGTGTACGATTTTGATTCCCTGAGCGGGAATGTAGCGGCCGTCGCCTTCTTGCCTGTCAGCTTGGCCGCGCTTGATTACGGCCTCTTTTTCATCAACCAGCTGCTGTTGCGCAGCTATATCTTCGTCGTACCATTCCTGGGGTATTTCCATCAAGAATCCATGCATCGGGCCGCCACCCTCGGCAACACCGACAACCATGGAGACGTTCTTGCCTTCGCTGTTCTTGACGTGCTCGTAACCCGCTTCCTGAGCGCGGCTGATACGATCCTTAACGTCATTGAACCAATGCCTGTGGAAGCCTTCCCGCTTGGGATAGGCCATCGTTTGTTCCATCGTGCCGAACGGCTTGCGATTGCGCGGTGGCCGTGCGGGAGCAATCGTTTCATTGAAGGTTGAAGCTGCCTGACCTTCAACTTGATATTTCGGAAGTGGCGGGCGTCCTACCGGACGCTTCTGCTGTAATTCATCCATTGCCTTGGTCCTTGGATTTGGTCTTTTTCAATTCATCGACCAGAACGATTGTAAAGTCATGACCGCGCTTCCAGACATCCGGTCCCCATTCGAGCCTTACGCCCGGCAGGATTTCCTTGCTGTCTTTCATCACACATCCCAATCGTAATCTGCTACGTATTTCTCTTTCGTATAACCGGGAATGGTTTTTACGAACTTGTCGCAGGCTTTCTTGGCTTCCGCCGGCAGGTTCTCATAGCTCTTGGCGTTTCTGCGAGTGCCGTTTGTTCCGCCAGATGGCGTAGCCACGGATGCTGCATTCTCCCGATTTGGATTGATCCCGAATTTCTCCGGGAATTTATCCATTGTGCGCCGTTTAGTTTCGGCAAGCAGTTCGGCAACAGGAACACCAGGCTTATTCCGCTGCAATGAATCGTAGACATCAATTGCAAAGCCATTCAAGGCGCGGTCGCGATTAAACCACGGCTCTTTGGTGATCCAATCTTGGATTTCAGGATCAACTTGAACGGTCTGTTGTTGTTCAGGCTTTTTTGGCGGCACAACAGGCGTGTAAGCCTTGTTGAGCGCGTCCAATTCGACCATGGCGCCGCGCACGGCATTCGCATCTGCGTTCGCAGCCGATGCCTCGATCTTGGCCTCGATTTCAGCCTTGGCCCGATTGTAGGCGCGTTCCTCGGATTTCGAGGTAAATTCCACAAGAGCCTTGGCGGATTCCTTGGTCTCGCGGAGTTCGGTTTCGAGACTGTCCAGCCGCCGTTGCAGCCGGTCATTGTTGCGCAGCGCAATCGGTAGAATCTTCTCGCCGCGCTCAAGAAATTCGTCCGCGGGACGCCAATGCTCAGGATCGCCCTTGAATTCGTCTTTCGCTACCCATCCCAATCGGCGGGCGCGGTTTTCAGATTCAGTTGGTGCATTTAGTGGCGCGTCATCGGCGCCTTGTACATCGCTCATGGCTTATCCTTTGCCTGTACGCCGCCGACACATTTGTCGTCCATGAGGCGGTATTCCACACCATCGTTACCTAGGATGACTTTGCCGGCATATCTGTCGAAATAAATGCGGTCGCCTACAATGGGCTTGTAGCCGCTCCATGGGCGCGTCCTATCGCCGTTCCAGGTGAAAGCGTCATCACCTAATGCAATGAGGACGCCCGAACTACCGGCCAACTGCGCCCGATCCTGGACCTCATCGGGGAGCCGGATGGCTCCTGACATTGAAGCCGCAATATCGGGCCGTACTAGAACCCGGTCTCCGATTGGAATGCACCCGGATTCATTCTTTCCGAAGTACGGGGCGGGAATGTACTCCGCTTTTCTAGTCGTCAGTAGGCGTGGCTGCATCACTATCTCTTTCCTTATAGAACGCCGTTATGGTGTCGTAGTTGACTGTTTCGACCTCTAACAATTCTCTTATGCGTCCCCGCGCTTCCTGATTTGCAAACGTATCATCGCCATTGAGCCACGCTTCCGTGGCGGCAACGGTTAGATCGTTTGCACGGTCTTTCAGGAATTGACGGAAGAATTGAGTGGCTGGATGATTACGCCATTCGCCGTATTGTTCGCGGGTAATCATTTAACAAGTGATTCCAGCAAAAGAGCAATGAGGCGCTTCGATACGCTTTCGATTTCTTCTGGCGAGAATTGATAGTTGTCATCAAGGCGAAGAACCGCAGCATGAACACCCTTGACTTTTGTCAAACTGTTAATGCGATCATCTTCATCAAAAACAATATGGATCGAAGCCATGCCTGCCTCACTTTGCCTTATGCCTATGGTGCCCAATCGCCGACTGCGGATCGACATGCAATCCTGCCGGGGGTGGTCGCGTTACCTTCTCATGCTCTATCTTGGCCAGATAGCCGTCGATTTCAGCCGAATACTCTTTCCAACTCACGCCGTCAGCTTCTACAGCGCGGCGCTCCATTGGAGTGGCGACTTTAGTGTGTGCGCGATCATAAGAGAATCCACGGGCCTCCGCTGCCGCCTCGTAGGTCTCGTGCGTGCCTAGATATTTCCAGAGATTAGCGGGCTTGCCGTCTTTGGTTCTCAGTCGCGGAGAATACTGCGGTATTCTGCGGTCCACATAGACCGTATCACCCTTGGAATCCGCACCTGATACGATGTCATAGCGGTTATCGAATTTCACGGCGCTTATTGTGCTCAGTCACAGTAAATGGTTGATCGAGCACATACAGCAGTGCAGGCGTTATAGTTTTGTCGATCGTGTATGGCAATGGCTGGATGTTCTGAAACCGCACTGGTTTCACTTCGGTTTTCATCATCAGCAGTTCCGACAAATAGACGGCAACTCCATCCTATCTGGTGGAATTGCCGGTATCTGACTTTCAGTTCTATAGCCTCGGAAAGTGCATTTGGCCGCCACCCCCTGCGAGCAGCGTCAATGCGCCAATCAGGCAAAGGATCAAGACTATGCACCATATCGCCTGCTCGATACGGCCCGGAATGGCGATGAAAAGCTTAACCACATACAGCGCCAGCCAGACAACACCGAGCAGTACGATAACGCCGATGAGCAGCCATAGGATCGCTATGGCCAACTCAATCACTGTGTCGCCTCAACCGGCTTGAAGATTGATCCGCTCGGCTTCGTATCGGCCGCCTTCGCATCTGCGGCAAACTTCGCCTCGTTAGCCTTGGCTTCCTCGATCTTTGCTTGCGCCGCTTTCTTATCGATTTCCTTCTGTTCCAGTTCTTCCACAATGACCCAGCCAAGGCCTGGCTTGGGCCAAACGCGGCCGGCAGGATCGAAGTAGGCAGGAACACCGAGCTGTGCACCGGCCTTTCCGGTCAGCAACTCGTTCATTTCCGAGGCTGACGTTTCTTTCATTTCAATGAAAGCATTGGTCTTGGGTAAGAGTGCGAATCTACGTAGCGTCATAACCGTTATCCTTCTGCAGAGCCCCATGTGAGGCCAGCGCGATAACGTGCAATGCCATATTTAAGTTCCCTGAACCGCAGGAGGCGGCGGAACGGGCGGCGGCATTGGAGGCGATCCAGGTACGGTCTGACCCTCCCCCACCGGCTGCATGGCCGCCTCGTGCTGGCGTTCCCAAATCTGCAATTGCTGGTCAAGCCAAGCAATGTGCTGGTCGCCTACGGCCTTATCCGCCGTTGCAAGTTGATTGATGGCTTGCGCATAATAGAGAACCTCTTGCGCCTTCTTGGTCTGCTTGTCCTGCAACAAGAGTTGGCCCTTGTCGTCCAACTCCTTGCCGCGCTGCTCTAGCTCCATGCCCTTAGCAGCTATATCCGGGTTCGGCGCCGGCTGTTGCTTCAATGCCTTGTCGATGTTGTCAATGCTCGCAGCGGTCAGGATGCGATGGCGAATATCGTGTCCATCAAACCACGGATCATTGGCAAACTGCATGAGGAACTGAGCCCGCCCCAAAGCCTGCATATCCGTTACCATCGTTGGATCGGCGACGGGCTCTACGCCACTACCCTTTACATAATCCTCTTTGGCAATCTTCTTCCAGGTATTGCCGACTTTGTATTGAGAGACTTCATCGCCATAGACGCGGTTCAGACGATAGAGTTTTGCCAGTTCGGACTTGAGAGAACGGTAAACCCGCTTGTAGATCGCGGTAAAGACTTTCAAGCCTTGTTCAATTATAGCAAGCGTAGTAGTGGCCGGCGTATTGGCACTCTGGCCTTCACCCGTTAGAACATCCTTGATCGAGGCTATTTCCTTGCCGCTATCGATCAGCGAGCCCAGAAGCTCCAACAGGACTTGTGACGGTCCCGGCCATGGCATCGTTACGATGCTGTCTTTCAACGACGCCCCTGACGTATTCACCACCTTGTATTCGCCCAACTGGAACCGGATAACACCAGCATTCATGGACAATCCCTTGCCGATGAAGCCGCCACCTGTGTTCTGCAGTGTGCCGGCGTCGATTAGCTGGTTAAGCGTAGTGTTAACGGCTTCGTTAATAGGTCGTAGAAGCTGCCCAAAGCCTATTCCGTATATTCCACCATCGGGGTTGGGCAAAAAATCATACTTTGTGTAGTAGTGTATAGGCTCAATTTTAGTGATCTTGTGGGTTCGTACATTGAAATGGATTCCATCCGCGTCATATCTGGCGACAATCCTGACGACCGCGTGCGATTCTTTGTGGACGGTGACGATGTATGGTTCGGCATATCCATCCTCATCCAAATCCCAATTGCGGTGCTGTTCCAGAAACTCGTGCGGCGCGGATTCGTCGCCTGCCTCCGCATTGGCAGGTTGTCCAAACGGTGTCTCGGGCTCCAACCACAGATCAGACCGGAACATAGTCTCGATGTCGTTGGGATAGAACTCTAGTTCTTCGGTAATACGAGGCGCCGTCTCCATGGACTTCGCCTTGTAATTTATCACCAACTTCATTGCCGACACACGCAATGAAGCATTTCGTGCCTTTTCCGGATCAAAGAACGACTTACGGAAATCGCATCCAACGATCGGTAGAACATGCAGCAGAGTATCTGTCTCCGGTTCCCATTCCGGCATTTCATCAAGGAGTTGCCACGACATATGCTCGCCAATGTCGTCAGCGCGCTTTTGCTTCGCGCCAGGCGGGACAGCCCATACTGGGGCCTGTGTCTGTGGATCGACTACCGGCTGATGCGTGTGTGGATCGATTGTTGGAATGCCATTGTCGTCACCGATCACCACACCCTTAACAACGTCCCGGTTTTGGACAATCGCCGGATAGGCACGGGCAGCAAACTGGATAGCCGCATTGGTCATGAGTGGGAAGATGACATTCGCAGACTTGGGCCAAGGGAACTGCTTCTCCTTGGCTATCTGCATGGCCATATCCATGGCCCGCTCGGTCTTGTCCTTCCATTCGCCGCGTGAGGTAACGTCAATCTGGTATTCGTCTATGACGCGCTCGCCGATCTTGCTCAGCAACGTCTTGTCGTCTTTGAACTCAAGGGCAATGTTCTGCGACTTGATCCATTTCAAAAGTTTCTGGTGGTGGGCAATGTCGGGCGTGGCTGCGCCGTCCGCTGTGTTGTCTACAGCGAGCGCCGGCAATGCCATGTGTTAATACCCCGTAGTCTCTGATCGCTCAGTCATGACGAACGGCTCGCGCTTGTTCGCAATGTACTCACGCCATTCGGCAGGGTCACGTTCTTTCAAGTCCCTCGTGTAGTTGTCTTGGCGTTCGGAGCGTAGAGCTTTGGTGATCTGGCTAGGCATGCACGATGAACTTTCGCCCGACTATGCCGTATGGTCCCCAATCCGTTACCATCCGCAAATGCCATAGATCGTATTTGTTGCGAATATCAACGAACGCTTTCTGCTCGCCGAACTTGGGACTTCCCCGATTGCAGTACCAATCATCGAAGAACAGCGCGCAGCCGTCCGACAGCATATCGTTGTCGAATAGATGATCTAGCACGTCATACGCGCTCTCGTACAAATCACAATCGATATGAACCAGCGCAAACTTGGTATCCGCAGGAATATTCGACAGCGTTTCCTTGTACCAACCAGGAACAACCCTGATCTGTTCCACAGGCAGATATGCGCTGCATTCTCTGGTTACGCTGTTAGGTGACGGAGCGTGAGCGCCTTCGACCTTCCAATTCCATGCACCTGATTTGACGTGCGGCGATTCGGTATCGGGTGGTAGCGTAGCGTCAGGCAAGCCCTGGAAGCTATCGAACAGCCACAGCTTGCGCTCGATCTTGAAGTCCCGCTCACATCCCTGCATCGCAGCCGCCAGAGCGCGTGAGCTATTGCCCCAGAAGCAACCGAACTCGGCTATGTCGCCCTGTACATCGCTCATGTAGGTGTAGACAACGCCGTGGCTTAGATCGCGTAGGGATTGGTCGTCCGTTAAACCCGGTATCATTCCTGCCTCTTTGCCTAAGTGCTAGTAGCCGGTGAATTGCAACTGAGCCGGCGCCTAATCCTATCTCACAATAGGATCACTCTCACCATATAGGTAGAGAGCTGAAAGACTCGCCGGCTCAGTATCCCGTTATCTCACTTCGCGGTGTCTCAACTGGACTGTCAAAGCCATCAAACAATCCGCTGATCGATTGAGCGCCTTCTATCGCAACAGCATCAATCGCCAATGCAAGGTAGCGCATGGCATCCGCACCATGTGAGGCCCAATCATGGATTGGGTTTGCTCTCAATGCCTGTAGCTTGTCGTCGTAATGAGCACGATACATCTTGAGCGCATCAACGCCGCGAACCGTCTTGCGTATATCAAAATAGCACTTCGGAAGCATCATGCGAACGGCGTTAATACCATCTTCCACACGATGTTGAGGGGCTATAACAACGTCTTTCAGCCCTAGACTTTCAAGAACCTCTAGCCTGGATTTTCCAGTCCCAAGTTCTTTCGCCCTAACATCATGCGGCAGGACATGGCCGCCATAGATATAGTCTCGCGTGCGCAATTCCCGAACGTAATGCCCAAGATCGGCACCGGATGCCTCGTAATAGTCGATCAAGTGGACTTCACGTCCGACAATCTGTGCAAACCAGATTGCCGTCGAATCCCTGATCCCCAAATCCCAAGCGGTCCAAACCTGCGCAGTCGGCTCATAAGGAACCCCGCAAATGCGCTTCTCGCGCTCGGCGTCCTCCATGAACTTGCCGTAGTAGGCCCCGACTGTAGCTGCATCGAACGAACACTCGAATTCCTGCGCATACTGGCTTGGCGAAAGCGTCTTGCGGATATTAGCCAATTCTGCAGCCGGAATAATCCCTGTCTCGCTGGCTTTCAGCGTAAGCCGGAAGAAATCAGGATCAAGCGTTCCGTTCTCTAATCGATCGATCGAATAGAACCAGTCACGACCCTGCGGGGTTCCAATAAACGTGGCACCACCCGCAAAATCGGCGAGCGTTGGCCGAATAACCTCTGGCCACGCTCTAGGATCAATTTGAGCTGGTTCGTCGATTGTAACGTCGTCGTTGTAGACGCCGCGCATCCGCTCGTAGTTGTCCGCACCATAGAGCCTGATTCTTGCGCCATTTGGGTACTCAATCCACAGTTCGCTTTCGCTGACCTGTGTGCCAGGTATTGGGCCGGAATAGTGCTTGAGATAGGCCCAGGCTATGTCCTTCGCCTGTGCATAAGTCGGCGCGACGAAGGAATAGCGCGGGGGTGGGCTTTGCCTCTCATTCTTGAGCGCGGCCCTGATCTTGTCGTTGATGCAGCCTACCGTCTTACCAAACCGACGATGAGCCACGATCTTGGCAAATCGTTGCGTTCGCCGATGATAGGCCTCTAGCTGCGCACGAGGCCGATACGGAATGCGGATCAGTTCTCCCACGTTACCGTCAATCGCAGCGGTTTTTCCTCATCGCCGGCCAACGTAGTAGGCAGCACCTTACCCAAAAGGCCCATAAATGGCCCAGGATTCAATGTGGCTTGCTTAGTGAGATAGCCAACCATGCCTGCTTCGTCACCGGCCTTCTCGGCAGCCTTTAGGATTGCTTCCTTGAGGCCGGCGGGTATTCTGTTCTTACTGCCTTTGCGCCGGCCTCCGGTTTTAACACCGTGGCCCATTTGGTCTATTTTCCTTCTATTCTGCTGAATTAGACAACTGCCTCAACTCCGCTTCCATCGCATCAATGTCGGTATTATGCTGGTCTATCAATGCGTTAGCTGATTTGAAGGCGTCCGGTGCTTTCTTGTCGAGGTCGTCTAGCCTTGCTGCGAGCTGGTCAGCCTGGTTGTCCAGGGATTTCTTGGTGGCTGCTATTCGTTGGGCGATGCTGTGGAGTTTGCCGCTCGGCTCGGGCCCGATGGGCTTAATGCTTGCTGCGGCTTCGCTCAATCGGACTGTTCGGTGTTGTAGGAATTGAGGGGCTGGCATTTCAAATCCTCGGGCGGCACTGTGCTCAGTGACGACATGGGATTTGCCATCCCACCGGCTCTCGCCACGCCCTCCCTTTCATTCCCCATTGCCGCAGCAAAATCATCACACCACTGCCGATCTAGGTATGATTCCGCAGTCATCATCTCTAGACAACGATACAGTTCCCAATAATCAATATACCGGAAATTGTCATAACGTTCGTACATCATTTCAAAAACGCCGCCCCCGACCTCGAATGAGCGAACGCCGCTTTCTTCCTAGGCCGCTTTAGCGGTTTCTCTGTGGGATTGGTGAAGCTTGTGGGGAGTAGTGGCTTTTCTGCACCACCTTGACGGTGGACTGACCCTAGGTGGCCAGGAAGAGGTAATGCAGTTGCGCGTTGCATTAATAGCTCGAAGGACTGCCGGCGCTGAATTGCTGAGAGTTGGGCAATAGCCCACCACCAGTAAATGCGCGTCCAGCCTGTGGAAATGCTGCTTGAACCGGCTGGCCAGCCAATAAACCACCCTGCATCATGTTGACGGGATTGGCCACAGGTTGCGCCACGGTCTGGTTTGAACCTGCCGGCGCGGCTACTCCCATGGATGGCGCGTTCTGGATCATTCCCGCATATGCTGGCATGGTCTATTCCTCGTGGAAGGGGCCGTGATCGGGCATAGGATGATAGCCAGCGGGCTTACGAATGCCCCTGGTGCTATCCCCCTTGAGGGCCTTACGGCTGCCCCTGGGCTCACTATGAGGTTTGTGGGTGTGGTCGTGAGGCTGTACGCCGAAAGTCTCGTGCTCTTGCGGATCGCCACCGTGGCGGGCTAGGCGCTGGTGCTGCCGGATTGGGCCAGAACCCTCTTTGGCTGTTTTGTCCATGTGGATTAGCCTTTCGTGAAAGCGTGCTTCTTGTGGCCGCTAAAGGCTGGTTTCTTCCGTTTTGGAAGGCTTTTGCCTTTAGTGGCAGAATCCCATTCGGCTACTTTGGTGGGGCCGCCGAGAGCCTTAACCCCGCTGGACGTATGTGCCCATCGCTCTTGAGCTAGTGACTGGTAGGGCACTGAACTCCCCAATGATCGGGGCCTATAACCGGCTGGCTTCCGTCTGCGTCCATTTCAGCAACAATCTGAGCCGGCGTTGCCTCACGCCACTTCTTCGGCGTGACAACCTTTAAGCCATTTGGCGTATAGTAATCATCACCGCGTTTTACACACGGCAATTCGATATGACCGTAATCGCCAAAACCATTGCAGTTTTTGAGATAAGCAGCCTGCTCGGGGGTCATTTCTGCTCCGCAGACGCAATTTTAGGAGGACATTTCGGACATTATGCCCGATTTTTTCCTAAATCAAGTGCTTGGCCTATCGTGTTCAACGCTATCCGCAGTAGTCCATAGTCGTTTGCCGTCAGCACCCCTACAGGCCAGTTTTCCACACATACCCCGAAGGATAGTTTAAGCGGTCTATCGCTATAGTCAAGAATTAAACCGCGTAACCCATTGTAAGCGTTAGACCATTGACGACGGACTAATAGAATTGTTTCCTCCAATGGCTCCGTTGTGGATAAACCATTGACCTGGCCGAGCATTGGCGATTTAAGGCCCAATGAATAGCCCATGATGGCCGAGTGGCGCCGGCAGAGCGAGCCAAAATAATCGCCAGCCTCGTACTGTTTTCGATCAATTCCGCGCAATCGGTCGCCTTGCTGGTAGAAAAGCAAGAGCCTGCCAAGGGTAAATCCGGCCTTCGCATCGGTCGCCGTTGAGGTCGGAACGTCGGAAACGCCGTTGTAGCGGAGCTGGTGCAAGATTATCCCGTCCTTTTTTAATTCTCGTTCCCGAACTGCGATTGTCTCGGGGTGAATTCCGCCTATTTCTCCCCTGGATTTTCCATTTGCGTCACGGTGAACATTCGGCTTGCGCGGACGACCCATAAATCCCCCTATTTTATCGAAACGGCCAAAATCCAATGAGAAAACAACCGCCGCCCGTAAGCCAGAGCGCAAGACCTACAATTATAAATCCGTCGCGAATGGTCATGATTTTTTCCTGGATGTGTCATCCCGCTCTAGCTCGAACTGCCAGTTCATTGCATGATAAATCATCACTGACACGCCGATTAGGGTAAAGAATCCGATTATTAGGCAGGTTGCGGTTATGGGACTCATTTTGAGGCCAGGGCAGCTTCAATATCGTTGGCTGTCCGATGTAACTGGCGCGTGATCTGCCGAGTTACCCATTCAACGCGGCGAGCTAGTTCCAGGGTTTGAGCGGCGGTCATTATAGCCCCGGATTTTCACTTTCTATCAGCCTATAGCGCGACCCAGGGCCATGCCTCGCACGAATCATATAGCCTTGAGCCTTTAACTCCTTATTGGCATTCCAAACCGCTGTCTTTATTGAATTTGCTGCCCATTCAGGTCCTCCATTGGGCCGATCGCCATAGACAATATCCGCGATCTCAAGGAGTGAAATACCATCAGGGCGGCGGCCAACGAGTTCTAGTATCCGCGTGCGGATCGGGCCCGAAACGGTGAGTGCTGGCGCTAGAGGGCGCCCACAGCACGGGCAAATCTCAGGTTCTCGCCGGGGAAATGCGGTGCTCATCAGTGCATTGTTTCTGCTTTGAGCACTAAGCCGCCAGAATATCGATAAACGTCAATTGCAGCGTGTCGGATAACCTCCGGCGCCGCGCCATTGAAGATTAAGCGGCGGTATAGATCGCAAGCTTGTTGAAAACGAACCTCGATATTGTCGATCTTGCTGCCGTACATCGTCAATCCCTCCTGAGTTATCCTAGTTATCTACAGGCCCTTAGCTTTCCTCGCTAAGCCTCTTTCTAATGTGATTGTGATTGTGTTGGCATTTGCCAGCTAGTGACCGTTTGCCTTACCGTGCTTAGCCCACGCACCCTTGAGGCCAGCTAAACTGCGACGCTGGCTTATGTTTTTGTATTTTATCAATTCCTCATCTAAGCGATTATGGCGCCATTCCTTGGTGAAGAATTTGGCAATCGCATAGCAATTGCCAGCCCACTCATCCTCATCCATTCTGGCAATTGCCATAAGTTCTTTATCGGTCGTCGGGAGACCGTCATTTGCCCAATAATAGAGGATGAGAAGAACGTAGGCGCCATGTTGAATTGTAGACAGGTGTCCGGTCTTGGCGAGATAATCGCCAACGTAAAACGGCATCCATGCTTTAGCCATTGGCCCCGTCACTGGGCTGCGCGCGTCCCAAACCGCGCTAGGAAGTTTGCCGGTAAGCCCCGTGACGAGGGCAACGGAGCTTATCCCGCTGTCCCGGCTAAGGTATAATTTGCCATGATGGCGCGTGGTTTTCAAGCTACCTCTTGGGATTGCGAAACCGATAATTCGGCCAAAACATACTCCGCGAGCCTCATTGAAGGCCCTTTCTCGGGCAATCCATCCCGCTCCCAGCGGGATATGGTCCCGCGATCTACATTGAAACGTTTGGCAAATTCTGCTTGGTCCTCGCCGAGGCGAGCGCGGGCGACACGAATATCGGCTGCTGTAATCATTACACGAACATACACGCTATGCCATGAATGTCAAACCGCTTGACATGCCGCGCGTGGCGTGCATTATAGTGATTATCGAACGCAGGGGACTGACATGCCCGTAATCATCACCCTTACATCTGCGCCGCCGGCTACATCGCTTTGGTCGCGCTGATCGTCATGAACCGGGAGGAAGCCTGACATGACCCGCGCCGAATGGATTGAGTTCACCGCGCGCCGCTACCAATCCGGCGAACTAGGCTGGGGACCAATGCCTTATGAGCAGGCTAGGCTTCATGCAATAGGGATTGCGGCTACGCATTTCCCGACTGAGCCGATGACGGATCGGGAGTTTTATGCGGATGAAAGCGAGAACGGTGTTTTCTCATGACACGGGCCGTCAATCCCGACTACTGGCGCACTCGCCTTGAAGCAAAAAAAGCCAAGCATCAGAACTGCGAATACGAAAGCCAAATGCTGATAAATGCCACTACACTGCGTTTACAGCGTGAAATCAGAAGCCGAGAAAAGGGATATAAAAGGATGGCAGAACAAAAAACCGTTGCTGAGCTTGCAGCTCAGGATTTCGATGCCTGGGAGCGAGTCAGAGCCATGGAAATGGCGAACACGCCCGACAAATACGAAGATCGTAAAAATGCTTTTATAGCTCTGGCGGAAGCGCGCGCTATTGCTCTTGAAACACGCCGCAAATTAAACGAACGAACTGGAACCTGATATGAGCCGCACTGAAACCACGCGCGAATATTTGGAACTAATCCACCATCATGTTGCGCGGATTGACGGCGCTATCAAAAATGCGCTGCACAAGATCGGCGATGACAATGGATGGCACCCCGGCGCGCTCGAAATGATCTTCCTGCGCAATGACATTCGGTCGCTCCGGGAGTTTGCTGATCATATGGAAGCCAAACTACAGTCACTGACGACCAACAAAGAGGAAGCTACCAATGCTAATCTCGCAAGCGTTTCCTAGCGAATATCTCCGCGCCGCCGATCTACAGGGCCGAAATATCCGCGTCACGATTTCTCACGTCGAAATGCGCGATGTGGGCGACGACACCAAGCCTGTCCTGTTTTTCCAGGGCAAGGAAAAAGGCGTTGTGATGAACAAGACTAACAGCAACAATATCGCCGCTGCCTACGGCGACGACACGGACGGCTGGGGCGGCAAAGAAGTGGTGCTGTACGAGGCCATGGTGGACTTCCAGGGCCGCTCCGTTGCGGCTATTCGCATTCGTCCTCCGATGGCAAAGGACGGCCCTAGCCGCGCACAGCCGCAGCAACAGGCACGTCCAGTACCGCGCCAAGTTGATCCTGATCCAATGCCAGACAACATGAACGATCCGATTCCGTTCTGAACATGAAAAATCCAGCCGCTATAGCCGCACAGCTTGTAGACATCCGCAATGTCGGTGCCCACAAGTCTTTGAAACTCACCATCCATGTTCCTGTGGAGCAAGCTCATTTGGTGACAGCAGCATTCGGCTGGCCGACTATGGTTGATCCCGTTCCTATCGCTATCGCGAGATTGAAACAGCAACAGGAGGAAACAAAGACTGTCACGGAGAAGCCCGCGCCGGCTACCCCAGCGGCGCGGGCACCTAAAAGCCCGCTTGTTACACGCGCTGCAATACTCAGTAATAACCCGCTATTCTGGAAATATCTCGGTGAGAAAGAGGGCAAGCTAGTAGGAAAAGACGGCGCGGGCATGTACATTAGGGAATGGTGCAAGGTGAAATCGCGTAAGGATATTCTGCCAGGAACGGAAGCAGCCTTGCGGCTGGATTTGTTGCAGACTGACTTTGTGTGCTGGCGAGACAAAGATCAATTCGTGGAAGCCTCATGAAAACCCCACGCAAGCACGATGAAGCCCACCTGTCTTTCGTCAGACTTTTGCCGTGCTGCATCTGCGGCGATGCAACGATGACCGAGGCCGCTCATGTGCGCTACGGAGAGCCACGCGCCGGTAAGCGCCCCACGGGAATGGGCGAAAAGCCCTCAGATTGCTGGACAATTCCTCTGTGCAATAAGCATCACAGAGAACAGCACGAGTTTGGCAACGAACGTCTATGGTGGATGAAGCAAAGCCGAGACCCAATCTTCATTGCGCTCGCGCTTTATAATGTGACCGGAAACCATGAACGTGGTGTTCAAATAATCGAGGCGACGTTATGAGTTTCCCAACCTGGACAGATGAACAAGTAGAGCGCCTGCGTGATTTATGCGGTAGCCCCGAATGCGGAACATCCGCATGGATAGCTCGGCAGATAAACGGTGAATTTGGCACCACATACACACGCAATGCCATCATCGGAAAGATGGGGCGATGTGAGATAGTCCCGCCGCGCCTAGTCTCGGCGACAAAAGAAAAGAAAATCAGGACCAAAAGATCAACCCGTTCCGTATTCAACTTTGCCAAGCCAGACGCGCCCGTAGTTGATGATAGTCCGGCGATCATGCCAACAGAGTTTCCGCACAAGTGCAGTCTGCTAGAGTTGACCAATGAATCGTGCCGTTTTCCGGTGGGCGATCCATTAACGTCTGACTTTTTCTTTTGCGGTCAGCCAGAAGCTGATCTACTGAAACAGGTGCCTTACTGCAGGGCGCATTCGAGAGTGGCAGTGACGCATCGCGTAGTATCGACAGGTTAGCAGGGAGATTCCGATGGCTAAGAATGATCCACGTTCAGTGCAGTCATTAGTTCGCTGGCTGCGGGCAAAGCCCAAAGAAAAGCGTTATCACTATTTTGACGCCAAAGATTGTCTTGGGGCGCAATATTGCCGCGCGCATGGTCTGATCTACTCCATCCCCCACGATATGCCCGACAACAACAAAATGCCGCGTAAAAAGGATAGCTTTGAAATCAAGCTCGAATGGGCGGCGCAGGCTGACGAAATGACGTTTGGGGCCGCCTTAAAGCGCGCCAGGAAATTGGCTGCGTAATCCGACAAACAACAAGTATGTCGCCAACTTAGAGGTAGGAGGACGCCGTGCGCGACAAGCCGAAAATCATCACCAGCAACGTCTATCCCCCCATACCCAATCGGCAATTCGATTGGTCCGCAGTGCGCGACGGATACGAGCCTGGCGCGTTGATCGGCTGGGGCACGACAGAGGCCCAGGCGATTGAGGACCTTCTTGCGGCAGAGGACGACGAGGAAGGATTCAAGAATGTTCGGTCGGTGGAATCCTATTTGGTGGCGGAATGAGCCGAGTTGAGACTATAGGCAACGCCGCGCTGTACCTCGGGGATAGCCGAGATATTGAGGAGAAAGCAAATGCTGCTGAAAATGATGGTTTTGACAGTTTTACTGATCTGCCCTTCTTTAACTGCGAAGGCGGACTGTACTTGCATCAAAAATGTAGATGGCAAGTGCCTGACCTTTGGCCGGGGCGTTTATCCGTGGCGCCAGTTTGATGAATACACCAATGGACCGCATTGCGTCACCGGCTGCTGGCCCGGCTACAGCGATGATTACGGCTATAGTGAGCAGACAAAGCTAGAAATGGCCGAGTGTCGGATTGACTGGAAACGACTGCGGCACGATCTAGACCGAGACGGTTTTCCTGAGTGGCAATGGCAGTGACCACAAGATGTGGGGCTGTGTGTCTAAATCGGATAAGCATGAAGATACCAAAGAGTTCGCATTGTGAACAAGCCTATAGTTTTGTGCCTAGTTTGCGGTGGCGATCATAAGCCAAGTCCAGCAATCTGTGATGATGCTGGCATGGACCAACAAATCAAAAAACTCGGTGTTCGCAAATGGAATGCGCTGACTTCGAGGGCTACGACAAAGCAAAAATGTCCTAGCATGAGTTCTGGAAAGCCAATGTTAGATACCGCCCCAGAAGTTGGCGACTAACTTCTGCAATGTCGGAAACTTGAAATGTACAAGGTTGCCTCAGACAAACGCCAAAGCGCCCTCCACCGGGGACGGCTTTCCGATTGGGCTAATGGCGAGCAATATCTGACGGCAGAACAGCGCCTCGAACAAATGAGGGAAGGCTGGCGCATTTTGCAAGAGCGCTGCAATGCGGCAACCGGCGAAGAAAAGAAACGCATCGGCCTCGAAATGCTGGCCCTGCAAAATCAATTGAGGGAAGCCAAGAAAGCGCTCGGCTTAATTGGCCACATCGCGAAGCGCGGATGGCAGGACGTATTTAGGGACATGTGCAAAGAAATGCTCCCTAAGGTGCAATACGAATTGATCGTCAAGGCCACTCACCGAGAGGTCGCTAGGCTTGAGGCCGCCGCGAACGAAGCTGGCGAGCGCGCCTTTGGCGAAAAATCCGAGTAACTGAGGTTATGTAGGGACGGGAAAAATAGGTATTGACAAAGGATTTTATTGTCCTACATTGGCCCTGGAACACAGGGAGAAACGGTAGCGGCGAAACGAGGGGAAAGCTGACGCGAAGCCCGGCGGTCAATACCAAGTAGCGAACAGTGCCGTAGCCCCTAGGGCGATCCGGTCCCCTTCAATGGGATAGCAAACGGGAAGGCGGGATCGGGAATTGTATCGGATCGAAAGGTCGCACGAGCAGCGAACGAACTCACTGGCCAAGTCCACCCTGTGTTCCACTTAATTTGAGGAACCGATGCCCAAAAAGTCTGTCGAAACTCACGTCTATATGACACCCGAAATCAAGAAGCGGCTTGAGCACTTTGCTAAGCTGAATCATCGGAGCGTCAACGGCCAGATCATGCATTACATCCAATCCGGCGTTGAGCATGATGATTTGGTTCGGTCTGATAAAAATTATCACGCAAGTAGGTAGGCTATGAACCTCCGCACCCTCATGTCCACCTACCGCAGCGACCCAATATCGGGTTTCTACAAGCTCGAATATTGCACGCGGCGCTTGGAGATTAAATCATGACAACAATTGTGCCGTGGATAATGGTCGGCGCCAGCGGCATGTTGGCTATTGATCGAATACTTGATCGACGGCTCGGCGTTGCGATTGGCTATGTGGGCTTCTGTGCGTTTTTTCTTACACTTGCTCTCTCTGCCCATTAACTTGGCAAACGATATGACCGCCCTCACCCCCGACAAAATCCCAACCGACGCCCCGTCATTTCGGAAATGGGCCGATGCCGCCTGCCCGCAATGGCCGGGAGAACTGCAAGTCCTCGCCTATCGCGCTTGGCAATGGCTGGAAGGCATGAAGTTTAGGACGGCTGCGGACCATGAGGCGTTTATGGCGGGGTACAGGAAATTTACGGGAGCGGTGTGATGGTCCAGGCGTTGCTGGCTCCCCCGTATCGGATGTTGCCGATGCCGCCTCAATACCAGAGGACGGCGCCTGTCGATATTCCGAAGGAGCAAGCACGTTTCAGAGCGTGGGCAGACATCGCCTGCACAGAATGGCCGGGTGACTTGATGGTGTCTGCTTATCAGGTCATCTCGGCTGAAATGATAAAGTATCAGCCCGGTGCGGAAGAAGCGCGCAGCGTGTTTGGAAGGGCCTACAAAATTTGGTGGGATTTGTCCGAACAGGAAAAAGATTTGGTAATTACCGAGGATCAGGTCCAGTCGCGAGCGCGCGAACATTGGCGCGTAATGGCAAGACAAATCAGCCTTGGCGCACACTTTGAGAACCACAAAGGCCGATGGCGGCTAGTGGAGCAAATCTAATGTTTGCCAGCCGGGAGAACACCCATACCGTGCAGCGGATGCGGATGGAAAAGAGCAATGGGAAGGTGGCGTGATGAAAAGATGGCAGCGAATGACTATCGAAATAACGATCATGATGGCTGGATGTACAATTGCCGTTTCAGCCGATCATGCGTTTGGAACTTGCCTGCCAGCCGCTTTATTTGGTTACGCGTGGGGCGTAACCGCAATTCCGCGCTTACGATGGATTGACACTGGAACGTGGCAATTCGGCTGATGCGTCGTTAGTGCCTTTTTGCAACGGAGAGAACCAATGGCAGGCTACCCGGTAATTCTAGGCGGCGATCACGCTGCGTTTGAGCAGGAATGGGCGGCAAGCGGCAAGCCCGATACTGAGCGCCCGGACTGGCCTTTGCCGTCCTTCGATGCTCGCGATTGGGCGCGGGCTTTTTGCGACGTGGTTATCGAGAAGGGATTTCGACCCGAGCAGCCCGAGGATGAGGGTTGGATAATTAGCTGGTTCGCCAACGCCCTTATGCGCGGATACGACGAACATGCCTCTCGCGTTGCCGCGCTGAATCTCGATCCGCGCTGTGAGCGCGGTTGCACTTTGCGCAAGGTCAATGCGACGCTTCGCAACAAATAGGCACATACACGGGGTTAGCATCTATGTCGATAAAGCCGCTCTTTGCTTGGTACGATCTTTGGGTAGGAATTTTTTGGGACCGCAAATCTCGGAAGCTCTATATCCTACCAATCCCCTGTTTTGGAGTGGTGATCCAGCTATGACCCATTACACCTTCACATGCTGCAATGATGGCACGCGACTCACCGCAGCGCCGGTGGTCAGCGGCATCACGTTAGAAGATGAAACGCCGATGATCTCGTGCGAGACCTGCACTTGCTGTTTCGACCGCGAGCGGCGAGATGAATTTGTGAAGCGTGAAAACGGGCGATAACAGGACGTATGTCGTGAAAATTTTTATCACAGTGGATCAACGCTCAGATGGTGCCCTTCAGATCGGAATTGGCGACGAAAATGGTGGCTATCGCATCGCTGGCCCAAAGTACGACGGGACAGGCCGAACGCTCCTAAAGCATGAATTGACGGTGACAGACGGGGACGAGATCAAGCGTTACTTGAGAGCCATCACAGGCTAACCACCATGCGCGTTGTCAAGATATGGGGCTGGTTCTTATGGGCAAACGGCGAAAAGACGTTCGGATATGAGATCAGGGGCGAGACTGCCCTGTTGATCTGGAAATAGGCACTAACCGCCGAACAGACGGAGACTGAAAATGGACAAAGACTATATTAAAGCCCTCGTTGATCGTTTCTTGGCGTGGCCTCTGCCGAAATCGGTGGCCAGCGATCAGTGCGTCACTAACCCGAATTATGAACATTCAAGATCGGGAACAAACTTGCTCACCGCAGACGAGGCGCGGCAGATGATTGAGCATCTTCTTGCTGAGCAGCCCGTCATTTGCCTTGCGTGCGGAAAGCCCGCGGTGGGCATCTGCGAAAAGACTGAGGGATTTCATCGCCGGTAATTACCGGCTGACCCGTCCAAAGCAGGTGACACGATGAAGCATTGGAGCAAATGGACTGAGGCCGACTGCAAGGCAATCTATGATGCTCTACATTGGGAGCCAGCAATAACACCGGAGCGAGCAAAGCAACTCAACGGCTTTGGGTCCATTCTACCTCCCGAAGAATTATTCAAGATAGGGTGGCTCACGGCTCTAAGCGACGTGCGCCGCGCTAATCAGTAGAGAACAGCCATGGCCGTAGATGAAAAAATCCTAGGTGAGTTGCGAGCGCAAACGCTTTTGCTAGAAACCATCATTGCCATTCTCGATGCCAACAAAAAATACGGCGTCGCTGTACACTTTCCCTACACGGCGGCCGTCGCCAGGGAACAGGTCAAAAAGACCGCAGGTCAGTAACATCACAACAACCGGGAGAATCCGATGGCGAGATTTTCAGGACCAATCGCAGGTGGCCCCTGGCACGGCGGCAAAATGGACGGAGAAAATCCAACCATCGAATGCCCGATCCTGCCGCCGGGAATGGTGATGAGCGCGCCGCCGGATTCAGTCGTTGAGATTGGCCATATTCAAGCCGCCAGCTACCGTTGGGATAAGGTCATGAGCATGTGGATTTGGAGCGGCCCCAACGTGCCAATCAGGCGTTAAACCCCCATGAGCAGGCTACTTTGCATTCTCTTTCATCGTCGCTGGTACTTCCGGCTACAGTCCAGCGGACGTAAGTTTGGATGGTGTGACAAGTGCAAGAGACAATGGGGCTGGCGACCAGAAAGAGGCTAACGATGACACAGCCGGAAAATATCAGGATGGTGATCGAGGAACAGGCCAAGGACGAAGGGCTATGGTTTGAGGCTGAAACGGCGGCCGAGGCTTATGTGCAAGCCGCCCTACGCCGGCTACACGCAGCTATCGAGGGCAAGACACCAGAACAATGCGCTCGCGAAGCAATGGCTGCTTTCGCCGAGTTAACCGGGAGCAACAAATGACACCAGCATACGAGGAAGGATTTGAAGCGCGGCTCTGCGGTCAAGGCCGCGATCTTAACCCGTATAAAAACGATACCCGCGAGTCCAGCCATTGGCTGGGCGGCTGGTTAGATCAGGATTACCATCTTAAAGAACGTGACGCCGCGCTCGACAGCATCGGATGGTTTGGACGATATGTCGATGATTGAACATTCTGACTACATCAACGCTTTGACGAACGGCTTTCAAGCCGGCCTCGACGGGCTAGACCCGCGCCTCTGTCCATACGACAAGCTATCCGACGAGTGGAATATATGGCAGCGATGGCACGGCCTGGGAACCAAGCGAGCGGCAGTTAATGAGCAGTCAGCAGGAGGCAACGGTGGCAAAGAAGCGCAAAGCTAAACCGGCTCGTAGGCGCCAAAAGTTTGTCCGCGTTCCCGTTCCGCCAACCAAGGCGATGCTTGAGGGCATGACCTGCGCCACGTTCCTTAACGACGGCTCGCTTCTCGAAATGGAGCGTCGGTTTAATGGAATGCTCGAAGGTCTCGGTTTGGACATGAACGGGAACAGGCACAAATAAGCGATATGTCGGCAGATGCGATCAATGGGCCACCCTGACTATGTGTATCAGCCTCACAGCGAGGAACGCCGCTCTGCGGCCAGCGAGCGCATGAAGGCTCACTGTCACAACCGCACCTTTGCTAAGGTAATCCGTGCCGAGCTAGATGATCTAGAACGCAAGCGCGAAATGCTCCAAAAACTTTTGGAATTATATGATGCTCGCTAGGAATGAACTCGCGGACTACATCGCCGACAACTACGGAGCCTGCGAGCGGGGAGCCGACTGCTATTGGGGTAAGGACGTTCGCGGCCGACGGAATGGATGTCTCTACACTGGATGGAAAGGGCGTAACTGTCGCCACTGGCATCCGGTCGCTGCGCAGACGTGGGACGAACTAAAAGGCGCATATGGCCAATATGCAGGAGAAAAATAGATGCCGGTTTTGGTCTTGATTTTTCTGCTCGCGATAACCGCGTTGCTGTCCATGGTTGTCATAGCGCGCCACCAGCACCGAATAGATCGGCTAGAGGCGGCGGTGCGCGAACTCAATCCCGGCCTCGACATTTAGGCACTGTCAAGAGATTTTTCGGGAAAACCAAAGGAGTTGGAAATGAGCATGGACGACATTACGGCAGATGAGACCGGCAAGATTGCCGGCATCCTTGAAACCAAATGGGCGCAGACCTACGCGGATAAAACCCGGTTCAAGGCTGAGGCCGATTCGCTGCGAACTGCGCTTGATGTCATGACGGCAGACCGGGATTATTGGCGGCACCGAGCCGAGGAAGCCGAGCTAGAACGCGATGAAGCACGTGAGTCCGAGGAATACATGCACCGTCAATGGGAAAGTGTCGGAGCGGTCGCCAAGGAGACGTTGGAACATCGCAACACACGCAAAAAAAGGCCGCGCCCGCAACTCGCATTGACGCCCGAACCCGATGACAAGCCTCCGAGCGTGGTAGTGTTTAATCGCTCTTGAGATCATACACTTTGACCAATACCTGCCCACACCTATCGCAATCATAATAGTGATACGCGATTGGTTTTACCGGGTGCGGCTCAATCCGAGATATTTTGATTTCAGCCCCACATTTTGGGCACTTGCCGTTGGCGGGAAGCTCGATGGAGGGCATCGGGCATTACGAGTGCAGCCTGAGAACTAGTCCAATGACCGCAACGGCAGTAACGACCAAACTCCCAATCGCCACGATGACCGCCCAACTATCGTTGGTTCCTTTCTGGTGACCTTCGCCCTTATCCAAACGTGATTTAATGTCGCTAATTTGAACGTCGGTGTTGCGGCGCACTTCCGTCAGAAGTTCGCGGCCTTGATCGAGCAGCTTGGTAAAGTTGTCGTCCATCTTCGTATTTGCAGCAGTATTGGCCTGCTGCTGAGCCGCGGCAGATTCTTTCTGCGCACTGAGGCCGACCGACACGGCTTTGTCTTTTTCGGAGAACGTATCGGAAATGCTTTTGAACTGCTGCGTCGTGACATCGGAGAGGCTTTTGATGCGTTCAAAAACCAATGCGATTTGGCCGTTCAATCTTTCATCGAGAAACTTTTCCAGTCCACCGATAGCTCGGTCAACTACAGTAGGCACACGAACGAAATCGTTGTGAAGCAACCGCGTGGCCTTATCCATCGCCTTGAGGCGAGCTTTGGTGGCGCCCCCCTTCTTGCCCATTTTAGATCAATGCCCCGCGTTAATCTTCGCCTGTATGTCGGAAATCTGCCGCTGCAAGTCGTTTATGCGCTGCTGCACTGTAGCACTCGGAGCCTTCGCCATGTCCTGTTGCGCCGCATAGAGCGAGCTTTGCAGTTGATTGAGCGCGAGAGTATTGATAGCTCTGGCGGTATCGACCTGAATCAGCTTAACCGGATCGACCTGCTCATGAACGAAAGTTTTGCTTGCGGCTTCCGGCAATCCCATCGCCTCCCACGCCGGGGGCACCGCGACGATTGCTGTTGCGGTCGCCGTGATGAGTGCGAGTATCGAGGTAATGCTTTTGCGGAGACTCGTTCCCCAGAATGCGGCTATTAAGTCATTCATGGCGATCCTGTATCGGTTGAGAGTTTCTATACGCCAGTTCTACATCGGCACGTGTTGTCGGCTGCTGATCATCAACAACAAATCTCGCGGATCGACCAAGTGTGCGGGAGCCGCAAGCGGGAACGGAAACCATTCGCAGGCGCGCAACGCGAGCGTAATGAGGGCTGAGCAAATCGCGTGGTCGAGCGTGTGTTCGTGCTCGGGGATCAGGAAGCCGACGATTGCTTTCCAGTCGTAGGGTTCGCCGATATGAACTTGGAGGAAATTGTAGAATTGGGCCGACCGCGAATCGGTTGTGCCTTCGAGCGTCAAGAATAGTTCGTGGGAGAATTTACCTGCGTCGTAGTTCTTCGGTCGTTTCTGGACGCCGCCGCTCAAATGAGCGCCGAGATAAAAGCCATCAGGGGTGACGGCCTCGACGTGTGAAGGTGTAAACGGCATCGCGACTTTTTCAAGAGCCACGATGCCGTCTGAGGCTAGGCCGATGCTGCGAACGAAACGAATGACGATTGGCATCGGTATGTGTTTCTAATCTTGGGAGGCTCAGAACAAAAGGCTCGCGCCAGCGATGACTTGCTGGCCAAGACCGCCGTTAGCTGTCTTGGTCGGGATAGGACCTACGGTGAGCGACTGGCTCGGAAAGATCGTCTTGATATAGGTCCGCAGCGCCAGACCATTGCTCAGTTGTTCCATCTGCACGAGGCCAACCATCGGCGCCGCTCGGAACTCCTTGTTGGACGACAGGCCCTGGAAATCGAGAGAGATGTCATTCCAATGCATGCCGGCCATAAGCCCTATCTGCGTGTGACTCGCCGTCACGCCGGCCGGCAGCGCATTGAAAGGCGGAAGCGTGCCCAACGACGCAAAACCGGGAATGTACTGCGTGAGATTGGCGAGCGGAGTAAACGCGACGACGCGAACTTCCCCTTCGAGTGGACCGCTGGCGCTGAGCCCCTGCGACGATCCGTTGAAGTTCGTCATGCCGATGTCGTTTTCAACGGAGTAGGCGACGTTGCTATTCGGCGAGCCCCAAGCATAGCCGATAGTCACACCAGCCGCAGCGTTGAGTTCGACGAGACCAGTTGTCGAAACGCCAGTGACCGTATTGGACGCGGACGCATTGACTGGTCCGCCCCCGCCTTCCGCATAAGTGCCGTAGAATAGGCCAGAACTGCCGTAGGGGTAGCCGGTATAGATTGGATTGAGCGGAGGGGCTTTGAGTGGCATATCCGCCGCCATCGCCGCGGTCGAAGTCAGGAGCGCAAGGCCCCCAAGAATTCCAAGCAATTTGCGCATGATCTTCTCCGTTTGAGATTGACTTTACGCAGACTGCTTAACAGAGAAAGGCGTGACAATTTTAGCACATCACAGGTTTAGATTGAGTCCTTTTTGAGTCAATTTGGTTAGACTGGCTACCTTGGCTGTCGATTTGATTGTGAGGCTTTACGGCCATAGAGGTCTACGAGCATCAACTACTCGACTGCAGCGTTCTGCGGGACAACGTCAATCCATTTGAAATCGGCGCGAGGACCCCACGTGCGCTTTGACCTATAGCCGCAATCGCAATACATGTCGCTGCTGCCAGAGCCGTCAAAACCCATGCTCATCGTTCCCCGCATGTTGGTATGGGGACAATTTGCTTGGGTCAGCGGCGGCTGCACTCGCCAGCCAGTCTTCGCTAATTCCGCCGCCATTTCCTCATTTTTCATTTCTCCACCCTCGTATGGCCGTAAGAATCTCACAGGACAGTTGAGAGCCAAGGTAGCCAAGCTAACAAACAAACCTTACTTCCCTGTCGGCTGATGCGCCTGCACCGTCTTGACGATGTTCATAAAGTTCGGCGCCAGCGCCAGCAACGTTGCAATCCCGATCTTGGCGATAATGGCCTCTACATCGGGACCGTTCTTCGCAGCAAGTTCGGCGATCAATTCCGGGTTCATGTCACGCGGCCTTTTGCGCGACAGCTTGGGCGGCGGCGATAGTGCCAACTACTTTCTCACTTGGTGTAGCCGCAGCCACAGGCGGTTCGGTCAAGATAGCCTTAACCGTTGGCAAAGATGCAGCCGCATCGATCCGGCTTTGAGTGCTCATGCCCATGCCGCTGATGGTGGTATTAACCGCAGAGCCGATGAACGCGATGATGCCACACCAAGCAGCAACTATTGGAATCCACGCTGCCGGGACTGCGTTGGTGAGAACAAGCGTTCCCTGACTGATGCCGATTGCGATGGTGACAATGATGCTGATCGTAAATCGCCATTTCGGATCGATAGACATTTCATTCTCCTATGTGGTTTGTTTTTTCACCATGGGTAAGTAAAAATAACCATCAAGATCACGACCGGGAGCGCCAAGGTGAAGGCGGCCGCTAACTGTCCGGCAACGCTTGGTCCCGTGTAGGGGCGCCCGTCGCCTGCGTAGGGATAGTCCATCATGACGTTGCCGCAGGCGTTGTTGCCATCTTGAGCGCGTCCGCGCCGATTTCCACGGAACGTCGAATCCAATCCGCGCCAAAATATTTGAAGCCCGACAACGCGCGGTAGTAAGCCTCTCGCTCAGCCGTGAATGTCTTGATGATTGCGACCGGATTTGTGATGGCCTTGACCGCCGCATCAGTCTGCGGTCCCCACGCACGGTCTGCGGTAATTTGAAGCGAGCGTTGTAGGATCATCGTCGCCGCGCCAGGACCCGCATTTACAGATTCGTCGAAGAACTGCAAGTCCAAGCCGGGCGAGAGTTTTGGGCAGTCCGGCATCCAATAGGAATTATAGTAAATGTCGGCGCCTTCGTTGCGGCTAATCTTGCTCACGTCTTGCAGCGGCAGACCTTTGCTTCTGCGATAATAATCGTATTCCCGCTGAATAATGCCACACATTGTCTCGCCGCCGGGATCGTGAGCATCGTTCGAGAAATTGCGCCAATTGCTCCAATCGTTCGGGATAGGAGCCTCTTGCGCTAGGGTGTAAGGCCAGCATATAGTAAATCTAGCGTCATTCATTGGAGAGTCCATACCATGCCGTCCTTTCAAGATTTAACAAGTCGCAGATTTAACCGCCTCGTAGTGGTAAAACGCCTACCATCCCGTAAAGGTCGAACCATGTGGCTGACACTTTGCGACTGCGGAAACGAAAAAGAGTGTAACGGAGCTCACTTAGTCGGGGAACACACAAAAAGCTGCGGGTGTTTGAAAGCGGAAAGAGCACACGACCAAGGCATAAAAGCAGCAACTCATGGACGGTCTTACACACCTTTATACAAAGTGTGGAAGTCGATGATCTCGCGTTGCCGAAACCCCAACAATAGCGACTATAAGAATTATGGAGCGCGCGGAATAAAGGTTTGTGAGATGATGGTTAACTTTTGAAAATTTTCTGGCAGACGTAGGTGTTCGTGATCCTGGCATGACTGTAGAACGAAAAGACTATGACAAAGATTATTCTCCGGACAATTTTCGGTGGGCAACCAGAAAGGAGCAAGCAAATAACCGAAGAGGGACACGAACTCCGCTAGACGATCCAGGATTTTCAATAGGGCTACTTGGATATGGCGTCTAACTAACGGGATAGACCAGCACGCCGTAAAACGCGGATCGGCAAGAGCCGTCGCTACATCAGTCATCATCCTCTCCATTGTGCCTGTAGAAGCATACTGGCCGTTGTGCCGATCATTGTTGCTCCACCCGGCGCCACAGCTTGCTCCAATGCGTAAACATTATTTATGCCGAGAGAAGGAGCAGCCGGATATGAGCTTGTCAAGGAAACACTGATATTCAGTTGGGTTGAAACACCGGATGAGTAACTGCCTTGAACGCCAGCAAATGCAGTTGTGGTATTGTAGCCTAATCCAATAGTCATTCCACACGCCGTTGCAGCGGCGGTTTGTGCTTTATCATTGTAGGTCAGAGCATAAGGTTCTTCTGCCAATCCGCTGAAAATAACAATCGTATTTGCAGTCGAGCCATTGGCTTCACGAATCGTTGCCGTCGTATAGCCCCAATTTGCCGTGCTATCCCCGCATTGCACCGTAATAGGTGATCGATTGTAAGCATTCCAAAGTCCCCACTTTCTGGTCTGTCCCCAACTGACATAACAACTCACTTGGCCATTCGTGGCATCCATGAACATAGAGCCAACATAAGTTGCACGATTGGCAGAGACAGTGGTGGTCGATCCAGAAGCACCATAAGTCATGGTCATACTGACGGCATTAGTCAGCGTGCCATTCAATCGCGAGAGCGCAGTGCCGCCCGCTCCCGTTCCGCGTGCACAAGAGCCAGCCGTAACTGAGCCGCCGGAGCCTGCAGCCCAAGACGGGCCACTTCCCAAAGTAACTACGCCACTGAGAGAAAAAATAAACAGATCATAGATATTGCTCGCCGCATGAGCCGCAACGAGACCAAGTGACAATTCAGAAACAATGCTGCTCGCTATGAAGTTCGTTCCGTTGTAAATCGGCACCAATAATCCGGTGTACGGCGTGTAATAAACCGTTGTTGCCGCCGTTACGTCTGCATTGAGAACCGGCGTTTGAGTGGTCAGGGTTAGCCTGCCCTGCGGAGTTGGAAGCGTTGTACTAGCTCCCGTAGCCGGATTAATCGCCGTCCATACTGCCGTAGTTGATGTTCCAGTGGTCGTGCAGATGTAGAGAATGTCGTTCGTGTAATCCCATGCCATGCTGGCGGGGATCGTTGCTGAGCCTTGCGTTCCGGCTAGTTGCCCGTTGGGATTGCCGTTGACGCCTTGGACTTGAGCTACTGTGGAATAATCAGAACTGTAAACCGGGTCCTGAGTCCATATAGGAGAAGTCGGCGGGTCGGTATCGTTGGCTGGCGCTAGAACAATTTTGTATGGCAAATTGGAAAGAAAGCACGCTCCGACGCGGCCATTGGAATCCAGCACAATTGGATTTGTGTTAGCAATTGTAAGAGCGGAGTTGGAATACGTGTTTTGTTTGGTAGAAGTACCTGTGGCGTAGGCGAAAAGCAACGCCCCGGATAATGGCGTGCCTGTGCCGTCGAGGTACTGAATGTCAGGGTTGAACAGACGATTGGCCATTCTGATCTATTCCGTTGCCGTCATTCTTTTGGTTTCAATGCCGTGGTCATTGCTGTTGATTCTGATTGGCTGTTGCTGGTGCAGCTCCCGTAGGAAACAGTCCATCAAAGCCAATCCCAAGTGGCTTAAGCTGCCGCGCAAGATTCGTCGTCGCAACGCTCAAAGCTATTCGAGACGGTGGTGAATTTGCCTTGTTGAAGGTGGCTAAAGCATTCTGAAACTTTTGCACAGCCTCAGTCACCATCGGCATTTGACGAATGATCGCGCGACCATTGCGCCAGTTGTTCAGCATTTCACCACCCTTACCGGATATCGTAGCGCCGACGATCTCACCCTCGGTCCCAAATCCCGCATGGTGAGCAATAGCAGCGCCTAGCAAGTAGGAAATGCCGGTGCCGATACGCCGCAGAATTGGACCGACAAGAGGCGCCGATCCCGCCGTCATCGTCGCGCCTTTCGGCACTTCCAACTTGCGCATTAGATCGCCATACTTGGCAATTGCCTGACGTTCTGCTGGCGAGAAAACCGCGTTAGCCATATCGCGGCCATCGGAATTGAGAAACTTGAATATCCGATTGGCGATCATGCCCGGTCCCATTTCGGCTTCGCCTTCCCCGCGCTCTACGAGACGAGAGAATAGACCTTGCTTGACTGCTGACCATTCGGGCGAGTCCTTACCGAGAATATTCCTAACCCGAGCAGCAACCCCGACATTGGTTGAACCCGGATTGGTCCCCGCGCGACCGAATAAAGCGTCAGCAACATCGTTGGGGGTTAGAGGTTCGCCGCCCCGAGGCCCAATAATCTTCTCTATCTGCTTGCCAACCGTATCGCCTTTATTGGCCGAGAATTTCTTCTTGAATTCCGCCGATGAGGCCCTAGCCTCATTCCAGGCATCTACCGCGTCTGGATTGCCCCGAAAGGCCCCAGAATTGACTGCCTGCGTAACATGGTCGTCAAAGGCATCCAGGACGGCGCTGGTAGCCCTTCCGTCAGAGGCGTTATTGGCCCACGCCCCGCGCCGTAGCTCACTGAGGCGCTTCCTGACCTGTTCCAGACCCTCTAGGGAGACGCCCCTGACTTGGCTTGGATTTGGTGCCCCTGCTGGATTAGCCGCATTGGGGATATTGAAATTGGAAGCCTTGTCGATTTCCCCGATAGCCTGATTGGCCCAAGGGGTTAGTTTATCGTCAATAATAACGGGTTCGGGGCGCCCCGTAAGATCGGTTCGGATCGAACCGCCCATGTTGTGGAAGGCACTGGCATCAATTTCGCCGCCCAAAGCCCGCGCCGTCTGGTATTTATTGGTTACAGCGGCCTTCTCGACATTCCGGGCCTGTTGCAAGCCCTGCTGTGCAATGGCGCCAGCATCACGCGGATTTTGCGCTATGTTCTGGTTAAACTGATCGAAGGACTTGGCTACAACGTCGTTGGCGTTCTGGACTTGCCCCGCCTGCTGAGCATTGAACTGCTTGGCGCGCTCTTGAGCTGCCGTTCCAAGATCGCCCGCAGCAGCTTTCTGTTCCTGCTTGATAAGACCAAGATTGCCGGTTGATTGACCTTGGGATAACAATACGTCTGGAACAGGCGTAGGAGCAACGCCGATAGGACGTGGCCCTAATCCTGGTCTAGCCCCTAACGCCAGTTGCGCGGTATCGGCAACGCCCTTGCCTATGTCATAGAGTTTTGCCGGATCATCCTGCGCCGCCGTTTCTGGCGCAATTACAGAACCCACTCCATGCAACGCATCTGCAAAAGTATGGCCAATGACTGATCGAACAGTTCCGGTAATAGGCGCCGCTGCCATTCCCGGAACAGCAAGCAAGCCTTGGCCAGTAGCGGCCAATCCACCGAACTGTGATTCGTGCGCCTTTTGATAATCTTCCGAGAATGGATTTAGACCGGCGTTGATAGCTTTGGCGTTTTCACTAACGGCGTTTTTGATTTCCCCCGGAATATCTGCAATTGCAGCAGGCAGGTTACTTCGATCAACCGGAACGGTTCCGCCAGTTGTTCCCCCTGGATCGCCGCCATTGAGCGGCAATGGATTGGGGCCAACTGTAATTCGCAACGGCGCATGTGGAGTGTCGAATTGGTCGAACGGATTTGCAACTACTGCGGCTGGCGCTTGAGTATCAAACTGATCGAAGGGATTAGTGTCAGCCATCAGTTGCCCAACAGGAACCGCGAGATATTCTCACCGCCGCCGTACTTGGCATCGAATTGCGGGGCAAGCTTTGGGTCTTTACGAAGCATATCAACTGCCGCCTTTGGCGCCTGTATCACGCGATTATAGTTCTGCACATACTCGGATGGCGGGTGTTGCTGATTGAAAGAAATCTGCGCTTCGCCTGGCGTCATGTTAGGATTGTCTTTCACATATTGATTGACAAACTTTCCGTAGTCCTTGTCGCGTTGTGCAGCCACCATGAGAGAGGTCATGATCTTGTGGTTGCCTTCCGGTGACATTTCGATACCGGGCTGGACACCGATGGACTGCTGAACGATCATAGCAGCCTCGCGACTGCCAAGTGTTTTCGCGAGATCAAAGCCGAGTTTCGTTGTGCCTTTCTGAGCCGCTTCGCCGGCCGCAACTTTCGACGGATCAAATATCGGCTGACCACCTGCCGCCTGAACGGCAGTATTCACAGTCTTGGCAAGTGCAAGTCTCGTTCCAGCATCCTTACCCGTCGTCCAGTATCCGCCTGCGGGAAGCTGATCTAAGTTGTTTTGCAGGGTAAGCAAGCCAGATTGAACATTACCGGCAGTCTTATAAGCCTCGTTGGCTTCGCCTACGTCTTTGACGTTCTGACCGGCAAATCCTTCTTGAGTTTTGACTGCGCCGGGAGACATTGCGGGACGACCGCCAATTCCTGGTCCCAATTGCGCCGACGCCGGAGCCTGCGGCGTATTCCCCGTTGTCCCGCTAAGTCTGCCGAGCGGTGTAGAAAGCTGGCTCGTGGCATCTGTAGCCTCTTGTTTGACGGCATCGGCTGGCGGCAATGCAGCCGCGATCATGTTCTTGGCGACTTGTTGGCGCTCCGCTGGCGTCTTGGCCGCCTGTATCTGTGCCCATCCCTGCGGCGATACATGACCTTTCAATTGAGTGGCTTGTGTATTCCAATTGTCATCGCTGGTATCAGTGAGCATGGATTGTGCAACACCGCCGCGAAACTGCATGTCCTTTTGTGCTTTGTCAGTTTGAAGAACCTGATTTGTCACGCCAAGATTGGCAGTCTCTTGCCGGTTTCGCGCAGCACCAGTCAATTGTTCATATGCCTGTGGCGCAAGACCGCCCGGAGTTGCCGCCGCCGCTTTCTGTTGAAGAAACAGGTTTTGTAGTTGCGATGCACCCTCTGGATTGCCGCCACCACCTAAGTAAGCCCCGACAGGATCGGCGCCTTGCTGATAAGCCTGAGAGGCAGCAAGTAACGCATTGTATTGCCGCGTCTGCTGTAGAGCCTGAACTTGTGCAAGACTTGTCTGCGCTTGCGAACGCTGAATCTCCGCAGCCTGCGATAATGTCTGGACAAAGTTCGGCTGTTGTACTGGCGCGGGAGGCTGAATCTGTGCGGCAATAGCAGGGTTGTAATCGGGCAACGGTTATCCCCACGGTGTAGGAGTATATGGAGCGGATGGCGTGCCCCATTGATAAGAACTCGGACTTGCAGATGAGGAACCAATATTCGGCGCTTTCCCGAGTGCGCTGGCGAGAAGCAGACTATTGGCTGATCCACTCAGTGCACTTCCAACACCAGATGCGGCACTCCCAAGTGCATTTGCACTACCAATAATCCCCGATGCCTGAGATTGACCGATGGAGCCTATCGTATTCGCCGCTGCGTTTGCGCCACTCACACCAGCTTGAGCCGAACTCGCGCCCAATTGAGAAAGCCCCATGAGTCGATTGAAATAGTTTCCAAACTGTTGAGTTGCCAAGCCTTGATTGAATGTCGAAGCTGCCGCTAGACCGGCACCTGAGCCACCAAGCCCTTCCGCATTCTGATAGTTCACAAGGCCAGCCTGTCCCTGTTGCTGCGCAAATTGATAATCTGGCGAATTAAAGAACTGCGAAAAATTGCTAGGTGCATTTGTTTGCTGACCGTTGGCACCAATACCATACAAACTACCGAGCGTATAGTTTGCCCCAGAGCCAACATTAATCCAAGGATTAAGATTGCCTAATGCCTGCTGCTGCAGCGCAAGAGCCTGCTGTTCTTCCCCAACCTGAGCCTGCGATGCTTTACTGGCGGCGTTGGACTGTTCCAAACCGCTGAAGATTGATGCACCACCGCCTATAAGAGCACTTCCACCAATGGCCGCTGCTATGTAAGACACTTTTGCGCCTCTTTGAATTCCAGATATTCCTTGTCCGTAGCCACCGTAAACAGTTCTTCAATCTTATCCGGATCGGTTTCATCAGTATGCAAGATGGTTGTCCATGTGCATTCAGTGTGAGCGTAGGCAATGCGTTTCGTTCCAGGAGGCGATACGACAGTAAATGGCGCCCTCACTCTGACAACTCCATTCTCCGTCAGCACTGAAATCTCCCCACCTGAAAGGATATTAAGTTGCGCATATTTATGAACTCGGCCCGTCAATAGAGTATCCGCAGGAATGGTAATCTCGCGCGCATAAACACCCGGCGAAAAGTAATGCTTGATCGGTATCTCTCGCTGCGGATGCTTGTACATTTCCGCTTCGAGAAAGTTGACCTTATCTCGCGTTGAAAATGTAGCCAACTTATCTGACAACAAAGCCACCTGCATTTGAGTTGAGCGAATCCACATAGGTCAGCCAGTATTGTCTGCCGGCAACAATATCTCCGTTTCCAGCCTGCGTACCGCCGTTATTCTTATAGACATTCAGAGTAGCGAGCGCGGTTAGATTATTGTTCACCGTCGTCATCACCACCGCGCTAACGTTTCCCGTAGTCGAAGCATCCGCAACAAATCCAAAATCGTCATAGTCGGCATATTGGTTCAACGATGGCTGCACCGATAGCAATGTGAGCGTTATCACGTTGCTGCTTGTCGAGGCATTCGCAGGAAACCTCCGGCACATGTTCACGACATAATCGTGCATCTGCTGTAGGGCTAGGCGGCCAGTATTCGATAGCTTTGGTTGAAACGTAGCAGAATTGCCGGTATTCTGCGTAATGAAACTCTGGCTTGCCGCCGTAGGCGAAACAATCGGAGTGGGGATGGCACTCGCTGGAATCATAGCATCCCAACCTCAATATCAGCCCGAGCCGCGATTACAACGCGCGGCACAGGATCGGAGATTGAAACACGATAGCGCCTATCCCTCGATTGACCAAGAATGCCGGGCCAGCGAACGCGGGTTTTATATGCTCCTATTTTTCCCAATGATCGCCATGTCTGAGGGATGGTGAAAGTCCTTCCCCCGTCATCCGACCAGTCCAGCATCACTTGCGGATTAGAGCCGGGATCGACTGTATTTCCAACGCCGGTTTCCATGTCCAACTCGAAATTGGAATGGAACACCCGCATCCTATCGCTATTGATCGAAGGTGCGACCATGCGGGAAACCATCGTATTCCCGTACTCGGTAAACACGGTCTTATCGATGAAGCCTATCTGTCCAGAATAGGCATCGCCGACTAGGATTTTGTTGTAGCAGCTTGCAACACATGAAGCGCGCCAACGTCCGTAGGAGTTGCCAAACTGATCCCGCGAGTTCCTGATGTGCCAAAAGTTCGTTGCAATATCGAATATCCAAGTCGCGTTTGCGCTAGGAAAAGTGAGAACTATGAACTTGTGACCTTCATATGTGAACGAGAACGTATAGGCATCGGAAACCGTCGTATATGATCGCCACGAATCTTCCTCCGCATGAGTGGAAACCCTGCGAGGAATGAAATTATCCAGGCGATAGAAGATAAGATCGTCGCCGAGAAAGAATACCGAGTTGTCCTCTTTGACTACCGCCTGACCGGCAACACAACCACGCTCGACTGTGGCTCCATCAATCCTCTGGAACGGAAAGATAGGCGTTCCAGCATCGTACCATGTCTCGATATGGTTGGTGCAGAACAGCAGAGCGTTCTCTTGCTGATTTGCCAATCCAAGCACAAACCCCGGAGAGACTTCGGCAGATGCAAACGCAAGTCCATTATACGTCGTACCGTCGAGAGAATTGGAAATGAACCACTGATTGTTTGCTACGTTGTTCAGAACGAAAACGTTATCGAAGAACGTTATCGCAGACGCCGCGTGGAAATTCGGATCGGTGACAACCTGAAATCCGGTACTCTGCGCCCACACATAGCCGTTGACGCCATTGACGAACATGACCTGCGTGCCGTTATTGCTGCTCGGCACATAACCAGAACCGCTGATCTGTCCTCCCAAAACCGTTCCTACACCGGCAGAACTGACGCTGTAGAGCGTACCACCTGATAGTACATACGGCACCCCGCCCATCACATTCATGGCACGGATGGGACCGGAGCCGAGTGTCGCAAAGCTGGTCAAGCCAGGTGCGGGGAAGATTGCCACTTCGCTCTTGGCGTCCTGTGGTTCTTTCTCTGCGAATGCGTTCTCCATGCGCTGTGACTGCACAGGCAACGATTGTGAGACTGCCTGGTTAGTGGCGAAGGGAACATTGACCATTAGTATGGGCTCGTTTGATCGGTATCAACGCCGAACAAATATGACTCTGGTTCGCGATCAAAAGACGAAACAATATCAAATGCCGCGGATGCCTGTTCTTGTACCATTTGAAAACGCGCTGGTGGACAAGAACACTCCGGGGCCATCTTCACAGCTAGTCCCCAAATCAGAAAGTCTAGCCATTCCTGCGGGAGATCGGGAGTATTCCCCGGAGTGGAAAAGTCCTGAATCTGGCGCCACCATGTGAACTTGAGCGCATTATTGACCGATGAAGGCGCCGGCCAAATCCACATAACGCCTTGCGTGTTGGCACCACCGCGAGGGTCGTAGAAGAACTGTGTCAAAACCCCGAGGTTGCTCTTGTTCGGCTGATTCCGGTAGTCGATCCGCGACATCTGGATCATCTGCGTATCGATCTGCCCATTGAAGGCAAATCGCCTGCCAGAAACAACACGTAACGGTCTTACGATCTGTGTTTGATAGACAAACACATAATTGGTAGCCGCCGCAGGGCCGGGAAGCGGCGTTGTAAGATTGATTGTAGTGCCAGACAGAGCGCCGCTTTCCTTCGACCACGCAATGGCCCCGGAATTGAGTACCACGCCGACATAGTAGTTGGCCGCGAAACCAGTAGTCGATACCACATTGATTGAGGTCGCGCCTTGAGCGGCGGCGGCGTTCAATGTCGTCTGATTATAGTTCGTCCAGGCGCAGTTGTCGGTTGTCGTTCCGCCGAGCGTATATGAGAACTGTCCAGGTTGAAGGAACAGCGTTGCTTCTTCTTCCGTCCATAGATGCAGCCCGGTTGCGTCTAGAGACTTGATGAGAACATTAAGCTGATTGGAAAACGCCGTATATGCGCCCGCGCTTAGGGTTTCTTCGAACGAGATAAAGCCTAACTTTCGCGCGCTGGCATAGATAATCTGGAATTGAGTTTCGTTGTAAGTATCTACGCCCGATGTGGTCATTGGATATTGCTAGGGAATTGCGAGGTATCGACGGGAGGAACCGGCGTAGTCCCATAGACAAGCCATCCTGCCGTTCCACCTGTGTTTTGGTAATTGGATTCCGAATTGATGCCGGGATCGACCGCGCCAGTGCTTTGCAGCACCAGGAACGTTCCGGCCTTCATCCCGTTGTTGTTGTAGCAGTAGAAGCGGGCGCCATTTGGTTCAAGCTCGATGAATGTGTTAGGTTGACGTGGACGTGCCTCCGGCACTGTCTGGTCATCCTTGACACCCTTAACAAAATCTTGCGGCTGGCGCGCTTCCCATACCTGACGCTCAACGATATAGCCCTGCCATTCCTTCTGGGTCTTGTAAGAGCGGACTTTAAAGCCTGTCCTATCCGAAATTCTCCAAAACGTTCCTGGAACGTAAAATCGGTCTTGCGGCACTGGCTATTATATCCTATTCTATAGCTTGTTGACCCAACGAGGTTTCATATGGCCTATATTGGCACTCGATCTGGCAGATGGCTGGTAATAAACGAACCCAGCATTCCTATGTATGAACGCGGACGCGACCGAGGCGCATTATGCCGTTGCGATTGTGGTACCGAACGCATTGTCGCGATCCGCTGCATTATACGCGGGTACACAAAGTCCTGTGGATGTGCCTCTAGAGAAGCATCTTCTATTCGCAATAGAACGCATGGAGCCCATAAAACCAAACTTTATGGAGTATGGCGAAGCATGAAAGAACGCTGTCAAAACCCCAAGTCTAGCCATTACCCTAGATACGGCGGTCGAGGTATCAAAGTGTGCAAACGCTGGCAAAAGTTTATTGCCTTTCAGGCCGATAATCAACACCTTTACAAAGATGGCCTGACACTAGATCGAAGAAACAACAACGGCCACTATTCACCCCACAATTGTCGCTGGGTGCCGATGTCTGTCCAATTTGTTAATCGTAGCGACAACCATTTTCTATCCTTTGCAGGCGAGCGTCTGACTATTTCCCAATGGGCCCTAAAGGTAGGAATTAAGGAAATTACACTTCGCAAGCGCATTCATGCGGGCTGGAATACTAAAAAAGCCCTAACCTTTCCAGTCCGCCAGTATGGAACGTAGTGCTTGTCTCGCCCCATGTTATTTCTTGGCCTCGCACTGAGACTTTAATTCTGCATTCTCCTTCTTCAAATCTTCAATCTGCTTTTGCTGTATCTCAATCGTCTGCGCCCATTGATTGATAACCGTATCCATCTGAATAGCAACTTGACTTGGAAGCTGCTGAGCAACGGCAGGAAATATGAGAGTAAATATGTACAGAAACGCAATAACTAATATCTTCATCATGTGCAATGAGTTCCCTTGCCGGTCAGAATGCCAAGCGTGAAAGTTAATGTATCTGCCACTGTTACTGTGCATACGGTCGATAGTCCGGTATTTCCGTTTGCGATAAAGCCGTCCGTTGAACTCACCGTTCCAGTTGCAGCGAAGTCGCCCGCATCAAAAATGCCGTGATTTGTGGATGAACCAGACTGCGAATCCACATAGAGGCCGTAAGAGGTCGTAATACCGGGTGCTCCCATATTGTTGATGTAGATACCGCGAACTGTCGTGGGCTTGATCGAGCCGTACACAGGAACGACATTAAGCCCGTTCCCCGTCGTAATAGTGCCCGCGCCATTACCTGTGACAAGCCCTATCAATAGGGCATCGCCAGTCGTAATAATGGCACCAGTTCCCGGATTGAAAGTCACGTTGTACTGCGTACCCTCCGCGCTTGTGATACTCGCAGTAGGTGTGAAAGTGGGCGCAAAAAAATCGCCTTGCATGTGGTTACCGGCCCCTCCTGCAGTCCCGGTAATGGTCGGTTCGATCCGCATAGCAGCGAAGTTGTTTACATTCGCGGTGATAGTCCCGAGCATATGGAAATCGCCGTCGAGGCCGGCGGTAGGAGTATTGTTGGTGTTGATAACAAGCCTGTCACCGGCATTAGAAAGATTGATCTTAATACTGTCCGCACCTAGCGCAGAATAACTTGTGAAAGTGACATTTGTACTTGGAACGGGGTCTTGAAAATACGAGCCATAGTAATTGGTATAAGTGGTCGCGGTAGACGCTAGAACAGTGCTCGCCCCGAACAAGTCCGTATAAGCGGCGGCTACCGTGCCTGTCGATGTGGTGTCCGTGTAAGAAGCTGGACTGGCTATAAAGCGCAAACCACTTGTAGTCCATGCTGCTGCACTAGATGAAGCACCACCCGTCAGTGTTAAATAACCGTTGGTCGTACCGGAAAGGCCGATTGTTTCCGAAACCGATGTCAGAGTGTTGGCAAGAAGGGTAGCGATTAGCCTCAAATTGCCGGTGGCCCCTGAGCCATTCGGTGTCCCGATGAATGTAAGATTTTCCCCATTGTTTGTAGATGTGTTCCCGGTTGCTGCCCAATTCTCAGTTGCATTAAATCTGATCTGAGCAGCACCGCCAGTTATATAGCCGCTTTGTCCGGTATTCGTATTGCCATCATTGCCATGACCATCGATAGTTCCAATGATGTCGCCATTGACCAAGGGGGTTGGCGAAGCCGAGGTTCCGTTAGCGCGGCGAAATACGAATGCCCCAAAACAACAATTGTTGCCAGTCCCATAACTATCCATAATCGATAGGGGAGCTTCGCTGTTCGGACCAACAAAATTAGCTACAAGATACTCCCCAGCAACAACAAAACCGGGAGGCGCTATAGTATTGGCATTAGCCATGAAAATAGATGTTCCAGGCAATGCAACATTGGCACCAGTCACAAGACCAGACGTGAAAGTGTTTACGCCGCTCCAAACATTGGCTCCGCTCAACAGCGAGATAGGAGCCGGTGGGCCGCCTCCAACAGTTCCACAAAATTGACCGGCTCCGAACACGCCATTACATTGTGCATGAGCAGGCGAAAACCCAAATCCAATAAAGAATAGAAAAACAAACCAGAACTGTCTATTTGACATACCATCCACCTGTCGGGATTGGCCATAGAGTATAACCGCCGTAGTTTCCAGTAATTGCAATACTGCTCTGGCCTATAATTTTTTGAGTTCCAAATGGAAGGATGGTTATGTGAAAAGTTGCGGCATTCCCCGCTATATCCACAATACTCTGCGGTTGATTGTTACGGATCGTTGCATCTGGCAATTGGACTGAGTTAGCACCCGACCCATTAATCAGGATATCCGCATTGTTCGTTCCGACAGTATATGTGCCCCCGGCTGTCGTGACTGTAATAGTCCCGAATGGAAGAACCTGCGCAAACGCCTGATCGAACAATGATAGAAACTGAAACCCGTCCGGGAGAGTGGCAAAGCTGGTCGTGACCATTTATTATTCCAGAAACGGCTTGCGCAAATACCATGCCAGAAGCAGCATGGATGGAGTGCAGAAAATCATCAGCCAGATCATGAGCGTTTGCCCAATTCAACCTTGGTCAATGTGACATGAATATCGTTGATGGAGTTTATGTAATTCTTGCGGGCCATGGTCTGGTAATCATCCGAGCGTGCAAGCAGGTCAGGATCGACAGCATGTCCGCAACTCCAATTGAAATTGCACTTGATGCCATAGTGATCCAGCTTGTTGTCGTTCCTCCAATGCTCGACAAAATAGAAAAACGTCCACTCGCAGACCGGAGGCCACTTGTGGAAAGGGTCTCCCACCGCGCGCATGGATGACCAGTAGGGACAGATGACGACCATCTGCGATCCTACTTTCAGAACGCGCCAGCATTCCTCCATAAACGCGACGCGTTCTGGACCGTCCAAATGCTCGAAGAAATGCGAGGTATAGATGCTGTCCACCGACTCATCTTCTATCGGCCACGGATATTTCCGCACATCCATGACGTGATCGACGCCAGGACACGCGGCGATGTCGATACCGACATGGCCTTCCTGCTTGCGTTCGCCGCACCCGATATCGAGCTTGAGCAGCCCGTCCTTCGGCGCGCGAATGAGGTCTTTCGGTAAGCAAGGGTAAGTCGCGCCTACTTTCCTTGGCTTAGTGGTTTTATCGAGCATTGTTAATCCCATGTTTTTTCAGACGAACTAGATGATTGTCTTAGACCCCGATAATCAGGAAGGCCATGATCGAAAAGGAACGGATAGCGACAATGCAAGCAATGCGCGATATAGATGCCAATGGAAAACAAAACGACAAAAATTGCGAATGCGAGGCATATCATAATTCATTCTCCGTTGTTTTATCGAGCATCGCTTGATTCCTCCGAACGGTTATTCCAGTACCATGGCAAACCGCCATGAATTGATTCATCGGTAAAATACGCGCGCAAGCATGCGGGACAATCGGATACTGCTGCTAGCTTATCCCACATATCCGAGCGGGTAGTCAGAGCCACCGGAAAATGTTGTTGACCTTTAGGACTCGCACCGCAGTATAGTTTTCGGTTATCACCAAACCCAGAATTAGGTGTACAGATGTGTACCGTCATCACCAAACCTGATCGTTAGCCAGATCGTAATGGCCCACTTTCACCGAGCAATCGATAGCAAACCTATGCCCATGCTTGCGAGCGTCAAGCGCAAAATACAAATCCTGCGTGAACACCCCTTCTTCCCTTGAGGCCGCCGACTTGAACCACGGGCGCCGTAAGCGTTTATCCTTGAACATCGCGATTCGGTAAAGGGTGAAGCCCATGCCGGTGCCGTTCACCTCAAGTAATCCACCGTCGAGGCGTGGTTTCTGCGGCTTGAAATTGATTGGCACCTCGTTGGGGTTGCCCCAGCACTGCGCAACGCCGCCGTGACCCTTGGTCCAGTACAGACCACCTATCACGTCGAACTCAGGATGTGCCTCGGCACGTTCCAAAAGCTTGAGCAGACCGTCCGGCGGCGGGATGTTATCGTGCTCAAGCGTGAGGATATATTTCCATGTGGACAAATCGGGGTTGTTTAGAATCGCTTCAACCACACTCTCGTAGGCGAACCCAACCTCCATCCCAGCCGCGAACAGCTTGCACACCTTCTGATTCGGCGGGGTCATGAGATTCCACCATGCGGCCACCGCTTTGGTAGGAACAGCCTCTCTGGCTGGCACGATGATGACCGTGGACAAGTCCTTGTAGGAGCCGGATTTGTCCATGCGTGTGCCTGCGGCTTGCAGGTCCGCATTGTGTTGGCCACCGTCGAATGCGCCTATAATCTGCGGTTTCATGGGTCTATCCTACGTCTTATAGGGCCAGATGTTAATACCCGTAACGCCCGCAGCACTAAATATTGCCGCCGACATTGAATAATTGGCAAGCGTACCATTCCACGTCACTGCCAAAGACCCGCCGACATTGCCATTGGTATCACCAGCTTCCAACACAACCTCGCTCGCAACTTGCGTCTGGTCGTAGCTATCGCTTTGTGCGTTCGTCCAGCTTCCCGTTATGGCCCGGTCGCCATAAAGTGACATTACACCAATGGCACCCGATGGCACGTTCAAAGTAACGCTTGGCGCCGCAGAAACCCCGTGTGGGAAGGTAGCAGTTGTCGGGGTCGGCGACGTTCCGGCCCCGGTAATCGTTCCTACCGCGATATTGAGCGCCGATATAAAATTACCGCTATCCGAAAAGGCGATAGTTCCGGTCGATCCACTCGGGACGTTAGCGAACCATACTGCGGACCCGAATACACCGGCACTCTCATCCCTAACCGCTAGAATTGCCGTGACGCCCCCGATAGTCGTCACTGTCATGCTCGTGACGACTTGATATGCAATTTCCACCACGACTATTCGATCAGAGCTTGGAGTACCAAAACTAAGAGATGGACTCGTATACGTGGCTGCGTTCGGTGCTACCCCGGCCAAATTTACTACTGTTTGCGTCCAGGTTACTGCCATGATCTTTAAGTTGGCGGCGGTATGACACCGCCAGTTACCATGTTGATATTATTCGAATAGGTCGCATTCGTCGGAGAATTCGATTGTGATGCAGAATAGAACGCACTCGCGAACACGCCGGTAATGTCCATATAATTATTTGCGATAACGGCGCCATCGTTGAGGCCCTGCGTATTATTCAACCGATTAATTTCGATTGCCACATTGACAGTGTTTGATCCCGCTACAATTATAGTATTATTTGCGACGTTCGCATTTATGATTGAGACGCCAGGATTTGCCGTTGCTTGCAACATGCTGTTTGCCTTAAACGGCGCAGTTGCCGGCTGGTAAAAGGTGGTAAATCCGTAGCGCGGCGTTCCACTGGAAGGATTTGCTGGGTCCATCTGGACTCCATCACCATCGTTGCCGCTATAGTATCCATGCCCGTTGCTAAGAACCCATCTGACAATCGGACTCCACGCGCAGTCAATAACGTCGTTTGACATCCCCTGGAAATAACAATACTGGCAAACAAATCCCGGCTGATCGAAGTTGATTGCCGCACTTGCCGACGTGGCGGAATTGACTTGACCGCCGTTAAAATTGCACAATTGTACGGTCAGCCCACTTCCCGGCGTGCCATTTTGTTGAATAAAAAAGAAAGCGCCAGAAGGCGTATTAGACGACCATACCCAATTACAATTCTGTATTGTTGTATTTGCAACTCCCGCATCGATGGTAACAAACCACGACTTGCCACCCGTCGCGGTCGCCAGTGAGCAATCATAATTATCGAGCGTTTGATTGCTTGCATTAATGTGAATCGCGCCAGTTGCGGGATTGGCAAAAATGTTTCCGCTGCTCGGCAATGTCGCAGGGTCAAGATACGTTGCTTGCTTTGCAGTTGGTACTCCAACGCCATAATCAACGCCTGCGACGTGCCAAGGTGGCCTTGCTGCATAACCATTTAAAAGGTTAGGTAATTGGGGAGGAACAACAGGCGCTCCCACAAACCCATCAAGCCATCCAACTGCAATTCCACTTAATGCTATCGCTGTCATGGCTTACAACGACAGATTCATGAAGTTGCCATACAGGCTGACGTTCGAGTTGTTGCTGATCGCGTTGATAGCAACCGAACTCGGGAATTGCGAAGTCTGAGCAGTCCATGCGCCGTTGCCGCCGATGAGCGTCACGCTCGTTCCCGTAATCGTCTGGCCAAGGCGTTGCAAGGCCGCATTGAAATTCGTCAACACGATATTCGATATGGAGCCATTATTGGTAGACGTTCCTGCCGTCGTCGTCGCAGTTCGGCCCAAGATGGCCAGCCAATAATCGCCAGCCGACAGCAATGTGCTGCCGAATGGTACGTCAAGCCGCAACAACCCGCTAACATTACTGATCTGGTTAGCTTGGCTGACGGTAACGCCTGCGCTTTGCGTACTGCTTGCGCTGGTGAAAGTGCTAGTGGTGACGCCGCCGTTCGTGTCGATATTTCCAGGGAATCCGAGCGTATAGGTTTGGGCGACCGCAGCCGTCAGAGCATTTTGGGTCGTAAAGACACTCACACTTTCAGTAATGCCAAACGACCAACTATTGGACATATAACTATAGAGATTGGTCGAGTTAGTTCCCGTGCCCCGCGTGTAAAGACCCAAAGTCTCGTTATAGGTCCACACGTTCGAGCGCGTGCCTGTCGCCAACGTGGAGCCAGAAACGGCTGCATTAATACTCAGGCTGATAAGCCGATCCATGCGGCATACCTGCATCTCGGGAGCTTCAAAGTGCTGAAAGTACAGCGACGAAACGCCCAACGACGATGCCGACGTGTTGGCGCCGAACTGCCACGGCTCATATTGCGAGATTGCGCCCTGCGAATACACGTCGGCAATCGTGATACTGGCGCCGTTTGAGCTAAGGCTGATGTTGTTCCCTGCGAAAAGCTGCGACAAGGCTGGGCCGCTCACTGTCCACCCAGAGTTGGACGCTTCGATTGAAATGGCACCCGCGCCTGCCATACTGACAGAGCGAGCATCGACCGTGCCACTGGTCGATACAGTCGTGTTTGATCCGGCAAACAGAGCCAAAGTCTGATTCGTCTGCGAAGGTGCGGAAATGACCCAGCCGCTATTGGACGCTGCAACGCTGACGGCGCCGGAACCCGCGATGCTCAACGTCCGCACATCAAACGATCCGCTGGACGTGCCAAACGTGTTGGAGGAAGCATAGACGCCTCCCGTGTCCGGCTTTGCCGAAATGGTGATCGTATTGGACGACTGCGACAGAGTGATATTATTGCCGCCCGCCAAAACCATCGTCCCCGACGAAAACGTGGTGAGCGTTCCGGTCGTGTTGCCGCTAGCGCTGAGGATATTCGCGAAGGCATCAATGGTCGCGCTCGATCCCGCGCTCGAAATGGTGACCATATTGCCTTGCGTTATGGTCGTGAAATTCGGTCCAGAGATCGTGATCGTGTTAGACGACTGCGAAAGGGTGATGTTATTGCCACCAGCAAGAACGATTGTGCCGGTCGAAAATGTGGTGAGTGTGCCGGTTGTATTGCCGCTGGCGCTAACGACGTTCACACCATCAGCCGCGGCGGCCGGGGCTGATATGACGACCGAGCCGTTGGAAACACCAACGCTCACAACGCCAGCGCCCTCAAACGAAAGTGCTGACAGCGCGAGATTTCCTGACGTGGCCTGCGTGGTGTTGCTGACGGCATAAACGCTTGCGCTGTTCAGACCGCCGCCCCCAGCGCCACCACTAATAACGACCGAGCCGTTGGAAATACCGACCGACACACCTCCTGCACCTTCAAATGATAGGGCCGAAGCGTTCCCGGTACTTGACGTGGCCAGCGTCGTGTTGCTGACGGCGTACATCGATAATTGCTGATTAGTCTGATTAGCAGCAGAAATAGTGACAGTAGCCGCCGAACCATTGATGCTCTGGCTTAGTGTGACGTTATTGCCACCAGCCAAAAGCAACTCAAGACCAATACCACTTATAACCCCAGACGTTCCCGCAGTATGCCCAATATTAGACATGCCGAGGGTGGCATTCGCGAGTGCCATTACATTTGACACTATATATTGAACATCGGTGGCGCTAGATTGAACGCCAAGCAATGTATCGGAGCTAACGCTGATTGCGCCAGCAGCAGCAATCGCGTTGAATTTTACGTTTGCCATTAGACTGAATTCTCTGTGATGTAATTATCGGTGCCGTTCTCGGCTACATAAAAGGTTGTGCCGTTCTCAGCCACATAGAATTGGGAAGTCGGAGGCGTTGTTTTTCCTCCACCACCACCGCTCGCACCTGGATTGCCGTAATGAACATCGGTTATCTGGTGATCTACAGACCTGGCTCTGCGAGTAGCCCGTTTGCTTCTCATACGTTCAGCAGCATTTCGAGGGTAACACTGTAGGATGATCCGCCCGTAAACCCGACAGTTGTGAACTTAACCGCGCCATCGGCGCCCGTATTGTTCGGATTGGTGAGACCACCGAAGAACGTATAATCGGCAACTCCGGCAAACTCCAAGATTTCCATATCAGTTGGACTACTCGCATTCCATTGGATGCGCAGAGAACCACCCTGCACATTATAGGTTATGCGAGCCATGGTC